>Ga0131853_10002254_pt1 | contig 34564 bp, 24 predicted proteins | sample TergutLab28metaG_FD_92764 | JGI IMG/M metagenome (GOLD analysis project Ga0131853, IMG submission 92764) | Labiotermes labralis P1 segment gut microbial communities from Petit-Saut dam, French Guiana - Lab288 P1 (version 2) (version 2) | ecosystem: Host-associated > Arthropoda: Insects >... | reverse complement strand
TCAGCAACCGAGAAAACGGAAAAGGATGACGATGGAGATGTTAAAATGGGAGAAGAAGGTATTCATCTACAACTTTAAAGGAAAAAAAAAAAAAAAAAAGAAAAAAAGAAAAAAAGGAGGGAGGGGGGGGGGGGGGGGGGAAAGAAAGAAAAAAAGAAAAAAAAAAGGCTGTCTGAAAAAAAAGTGAAATTATTTCAACACATTTATGAGGCTATGACCCTTCTTTCATTAGTCAGGGCAAAACAGGACAAAGAAGTTCGGTCATCTGCACCATACTTTAAAGAACAGAAAGCAGGTGGGGAAAAACCATATAATTGTGCCAAAAGAATCATTCTTCCTAATCTTGCTAAACCCATTCTAAAAGAATACCTCACACTGATGATTCCACAACCAGAATTCACAAGATTTTGATATGCAAATTAATAAACTAAATCTGATCAACTGCCTTTGAAAACTGACTTCATCCCCAAGACATTAAGTACTGCATTTCCATGTCACAATCAGCATCACCCACAGAACATCTAAACACATACAATGGCACTCATAACACCATGTGAAGGCACCTGCAATGCCATGTGAAGCGGATGGCTTTCTACAGGTGCACTGTCCTTTGCATGTGCAAGTATATTAAACATAAGGCAAATTTCAATAAGGAGCCAATAATAAAAAGTAACACATTTTAAAACATGTATCTTGACACTGATATTTTCCACAATACACCTAGGAAGTAATATTACAGAACTGGGTTTTAAAAGACATAAATAAAATTTATAAGTAAATACAAATAAAAATCCACGGACAAGTTCCAAGAAGAACATACCAGTTTTTTTAAAGCCCCAATCTCAATGAGGGCTAGCAAATAATAAACAATGATACAGTTTAGTGGTCTACTCCTTTGCACATATTAAACCAGTGCAAATGTCTGTTACTTGAATACTGTCACAAATAACTTCAAAGATATTCATTGCTGTCATATTTGATATTTTAAAAACATGAACAACCCGTGGCACTATGTTGTACCATACATCCCATGCCTAGCTGTAGTAGTCCACCTGTTACTACTAATAAATTGAAAAGTACAGGAAAATATATGAGGATTCACTAACCCCAATGGCTGTGCAGTCCAAAGTGTAGGTCTGATTGCTTTATTGCTGGGAATGCAGGTCAAATCCTGCTAAGGGCATGGACGTTTGTCTCTTGTACTTGCTGTGTGTTGCATAGGTAATGACCTCTGAAATGAGCTGACGACTTGTTCAGAAGTCCTATAAGGTGTGCGTGTTTGTGTTTGATCTAGAAACCTCAACAATGAGGAAGCCTAGGCCTAAGTTGGGTTGTTGTCCAACAGAGAGAGAGAGAGAGAGAGAGAGAGAGAGAAGGATTCTTATTGGGCGCCATGTTGCTTTCACATTTACTGCTAGATGTTGTAACACCATTTACCATAAGAATTACATCACATCTGCACATATCTGGCAAGCTGCAAAGTGTTCTAGTGACAATTATTATTATTATTATTATTATCACTTTACTTTATAAAACTTTGTACTTTTTTAATAAGTCACAATTTAATAAACTAATAATGGCATATATTTTCCATGCAGTACCCATCTCATTCAACAGTCTTTTTTTTTTTTTTGGTATCCTGTTCAAATTGCAGCTTTGGGAATCTGCAATAGTCTGGCACGATACAGATATAAATAATGACAGCTGTAATAGCCTTGACAGAATTGCATACATATGATGAAAATGAAAATAAAAATCCACACCTGCCCATTTCAGTTATACTGAGTTTGAAGCAGCTGATGGTTGCAGTTTGACTCCTTCACAGTCATACTCAGAGATGCTGAGCCTTCATTCTATGACTAACATGGAATCTATATGGTGACATTAAAACCCAAAATTTCATTCATAATGGAAAAACGAGATGTTTAACCAAACTTCCAGTGCACTGTAGAAGCAGTTCAGGCACTGGACTGAAACATCTTCACACACAATACAGTTAATAATATAAGTTGCCAATATTACAGCAAACATATACATATACCAATACAGAATTCATACTGTATGACCCACAAAACCAATCTAAAGTAGATGATCTGTAAAGATTTGTTGTAACTTTTGGCTACTTCCTGGACTGCAGAAATATATTCCAGTTCTAATATGATGCAGGTTCACTGCTGTTGAACATGTCATGGTCTCTCTACTGAATACACAAAACAATTACAAACAAATTCTTCATCTTACTGTGGTTGTTTTCAATGACAGATCAATTATGACAATTGTGGACTGTATAAATGCATTCTAAATTTCTTCTTCTTTACTGTATGAAAAGGAATGGATACAAAATATCTTACCAAGATGAAACACTTGTTTAATATGTACTTTGGTCTATTGTAGTATTCCACCAATATCCTTACTTTGGTTATACATTTCAAATGTTTGATATTTTGGTCTCCACATTACTACTTCCATTTTTGTTATAAGGAGGCGGTAACCTGACAATTAGCTGGGCACTTCCTGCTTGTTGCCTTCCATGTGGTCCACCACTGCCAGCACCAGTTCCTACAGATTTGCCAAAACTATTTAAAACTGCCTGTCCCCCATTTGATTTTGGAGTTCCCTGTAACTGTGCAGTCTTCTGCTTGCCTCCCAAGGACTCTCCAGGAAGAATGGGCACATGATAAGTAACACTGGTTCCAGGGGAACTAGAGGTTATTTGCTCACTTGATGGGGTTGAAGGTTGAGCTTGAACCAAACTTGAAGTCTGTCCTTTCCCTGCCTGATGAAACAGAGAATTTGGGCTTGAGTGCTGATTTGTTTGGGAAGTTATGGGGCTTTGCTGATAAAGTAGAGAACTGCCTGACCCATTTCCTTGCTGGATATGTAACGGTGCACTTGGCTGGCTAGGAAGTTGTGCCGCTGATCCTGGAGACTGACGGTTTGGTGTCGAAGATGATGAAGGTCCTCTGAAGTTTGGCCCAAATGTTTGGATATGTGATGGTGTACTTGGTTGACTATGTGGCTGAGTTAGTGCAGAGTTAAAAGGAGGTTTACTTGAATTTTGAGATGGGAAATTCTGTGGGGTGGAAATATTGACAGAGAGTTGAGTAGATCCAGTCTTGTTGCTGGGACCTGTGCTAGACTTCTGTGATCCGCCACTGTAGCTGCTTGCTGTTGCTGCAACCGGAGGAGCCCAGTTGGAGGACACATCCAGTGGACCTAATACCCCAAAACATTCACCATATACTCATCAGCTGCATCATACAATGACAGGCTGGGGAAAACCATTACAAAACCTGCTGCAAGTGAAGAACCACTGCTGTAGATAATGTAAACAAACAGACTTTTACATTTCTCTGTTAACCTAAGATCCTACTCTCATGCAGGAGAGTAAGCAAAGATTTAACAATAAAATGAAGTAATGAAAGAAGATATAAACAACTGTTACTATTAAAGCACTTACTTGTTACTTACTTACTTACTTACTTACTCCATATAGCACAGTCCTACTTGAGAAGCTAACCAGTTCTCAGGTAGTCAAGCAATTCCCTGCATTTTATGGAATCCCAAAGTTTATTACCACATTTACAAGAGGCTGCCACCTGTTCCTACCCTGAGAAGTGCTTGCTTGTAGTTGCACAAAATACCTGAACATGATATACATTCACCGAATTTCAGTATTTCAGGGGATCACTAAACAGTTAACACAATGCAATAAATTTTCACATTTTGTTCATAACATATACAATGTAAGCTGACTTGGACTGCACTGGGTATGCTGATTTAGGAGGTTAACTTCCTTTTTGTGTACCTAATTGACCCAGGTAATACAAGCCCCTTATTCAAGAGGCCAAGATGATGGGCAATATTTATTGACAGAAACCTGTGGAAATGTTTCATATGCTCCACCAAAACATTTACAATTATTAATAAAAAACTGAAGTCCTTTATTTGTACATAGCAAGATAATGACAAAAGACTTAAATTTCTGTTTACCTGTTGGGTGATAGTTGCCTAGGACACCACAAGCATTTGGTGACGTTGGCCACCAGGACCGCAGTCTACTGTTAATCTCTGGGAACTGTGGTCTTCTACTTGGGACCTCATGCCAACACTCTATCATAAGTGTATATAATCTAGACGGGCAATCCTCAGGACAAGGTAGAAGCTGTCTTGACCGGATCATGTCTATCACTTCTTGGTTGCTATATCCATAATAAGGCTGTAACAAACCATTTGTATGAACTGATTTTGTTAAATTAGACAGAAGTTGTGTTCAATAAAATCTACAGAAATTAACACCTCTTCCCACGCTTTAGATGACAAGCTATAGTCATCAAATTGTACTAAAATCCTCACAAGCACAGAACTGCCTCAGAAAGTCAACAAGCAAAACTAGCAGACTTTGCTTTAAGTGTTCCATTATGGTGACAAATTCAGCTTACTGCCAGTACATTAGAGGCTCTTTACTAAAGTTTTATGTAAGGATTTCAACAAAATACAAGAAATAATTTGTAAAACTGTAAAAACCTTTGCCTTCAAACTTTCCTGAGAATATTCCCAAAGGAACAAAATAATAGGGAGCAGTAAGGAAAAATGAAAATACATCAATGTCAGTGACAAACAAGACAGGAAGAAGGTACAGTATGTATAGGATCAACAGAGTTGTCAGGGAGATGGCAGTAGTCACAGGCCATTTCAAGGCTTGCCTTGAGGGACCAAGAAGATCTACAGAATGTGTTAGCCTGCTTCTTCAGCCACAGCCAGCAGTCTGCAGTCAGTCTTTTGGTTACAGTCATTAGTCTGTAGTTGGGGGGTATCTGAAATACAAGTCATATTTGCAGCTCCAGTTACCACCACAAGCCCTGCAGACTATGATATAGGTCTGGATATTCTTGAACAAGACTAATTTTAATATTCACACATTACTTAACTTTAAAAGTCCTGTATTTTTGTACCAGTTTCAAATGTTACACAAAATCTTCACCATCATGTTGTGTATAAAGAAGAAAAGAGTACATCATATGGACATTAGTACACAAAAGTTAACCAATTTTGTTTAGATCACACGTCAACCCACCTGTAAACCATAGCTATAGATCTCCCAAAGAACAACTCCATAACTCCAAACATCTGACTCGGTTGTAAACTTGCCATAGAGGATGGATTCGGGAGGCATCCATCTCACCGGTAGCAATGATTTAGACTGAACCCTGTATTAAAAACAAACCAACTCACACACACAATTCACATATTACAAGGCTGCACAACAACTCATGGTGTTAATCACAATTTATGGTACAACATTACACCTTTCAAGTAAAACAACCAGACAGGAAAATGTATGTATAACATAACATTGTGGCACATTGGCATAATGTTTATATCTCCTCACGTATCCTAATAGTCTGATGCCTTTTCACTCAAAGAGAGTTATGATGGCAATTTAATGGTGACAGCAATAATAAAATGTACTTTGGTCTTTATGTAAAATGCCTGATATATTTGCCCCACTTCAACTACGACGGGAATTTCCTGACACATTTTTATACAAAACCCACAGTATCGTACTTCACATAAATCTGTTCAGTGGGGGCCAGGCTGATAAATGCCCACACAGACATGACAAAGGCAACAGGAGCTTTGTGTGTCTATGAAGTGCCTAAAATGGTAATGAAAGATTGAAATCGGCATTCTGTGCATGTACACGGTATCTACCCTCTTCATCTATTAACACAATGCAACAATATTAGTTCATGCAGCATCTGTGTGCCCATACTGTGTGAACGGCAATATTACCAGAAGGAGCAGTTAGGCACACTTTATACATACATATACATACATACTATGGATCCATAAGTGTGTCTGATGTGGAGCAAGTAACAAATACACAAATATACAAATTTACAGTGTAAAATATTACTAACATTTTACAAAAACAGTACTACAGATCATCTTTACACATACAAACATTCATCTACAAAGTAAAAGGAGTGTGTACGTAGGTATTTTTTTAGGACTGCTTTAAATTTTGCCTCATCATTCTTGAGGACTGTCACACTAGGTGGTAAAATGTTTAAAACTTTTATGCCAGCATAGAATTTACTTTTTTGAAAACAATAAAGGTTGGCATTGGATTTATGAAGATGATGCTTATTCCATATATTAATACTGTGTATTGATGAATGAGTTTGAAAAATTTTCTGATTATTGATAATGAAGTTCAATAATAAAAGTATATACTGGCATACATGGTAAAGGTACAAAATCAAATTGTTTAACAGGCTGCTACAAGTGGTACTGGGTTGTGCAACAGCCATAATTCTGATGACTTTCTTTTGTAAAGTGAAAATCTTCCCACTGTTGAAACAGTCACTCCCAAAAATTATTCCATATTTTATAATAGAATGAAAGCATGCATTGTAAATTGATTTGAGTGTTAATGTCATGCCTTCCAGCCACTCAAGAGCTAACACAGCTCACCCACACAGATTTTATGCTCTCACTCTTCATGATCTGGTTTTTGTCTTTCCCATTTACTTGTTCAAAATTTGTGCTACAAATGAGATGTTCCCAATAGTTTTCCATATATTTAGTATCCCAGACTTCTTTCTCTATAACTGGGTTAATAAATACAAGGCAACACTTAGGAGAAATTATACACAAGAACAATGTCTTGATTACAATTTGTATGCAGTCTTCAGTGTGATCATGTGAGACCTTCATCAGACCGGATACTTCCAAGTTGCAGATAATAATAACTTTATTAACAATGTTGAAAATATTTCATGGAACAGAATGACATAAAAACAGAACCCACAGTACACATATAATAACCCAATTCTGTAACGCTGCTTACTTGTACTGTACGCCTGGTTCAGAACAAATGCAATTTATGGTTCTATACATTTGTGACACTGTTCACATGTCCACAGGTTAGCATGCAGTGTTTTGCAGTGAAAATTTTATACAAATGTTACAGTGATTGAGGATACAAAACAACACGTTTGACATAATGAGACCTTGGGACAAGAGGTGTCAAATACAGTACCTGTAATAATCTGAAGAATAGACATCTCTTGAAAGTCCAAAGTCTGAAATCTTAACTGTAAGATTATCACCAACCAAACAGTTTCTAGCTGCAAGGTCTCTATGCACATAGTGATGCCCTGACAAGTATTCCATTCCTGCAATATTAACACAAAGTATTACTGTCACTTCTAACTTCCAGCTCCACCAAAAGGCCAATTACAGGAACAGAACATGGACGTAAGAGAAAATACATAGAATAACTAACCACCAACATCACAGGGGCACCAGAATGACCTCAAAGTCATTCAGAAAATGTCTGAGCAACACATCTAGAAAGCACAACAGCAAGGAACCACAGAAAACAGCCATACTGGGCACTGCACACATACTTTGGAAAGTACTAATGTTAAAGTACAAAATGTTTATCATGGGAAATAAAATTACATGTACCATAAGCCTATATCACAACCACAGAAGAGCTGCAACATTAAGTACCCTAGACACATGGTTTGTTGTTTGTTTCAGGTATGCAACTGCAAATACCCTGCAAAAAGGTGTTTACTGCTACTACTACTACTACTACTAATAATAATAATAATAATAATAAGCACAATCCCAACAGTCACAACCTTCACAGCACCATCAATGGAAAGCTCCACAAAATGGCCCATATAATACCACTAGTACTATCCACAATGAGTAACATCCAAAACAAATAACATGGAAGTCTGGAAATGCTTAATTCCTCCTCTGCTCTAAGTATTCTAAAGCACAAAGTAGTAATACTTAATAGATGCCATATAGTCAGAACAGTGATTAAGAAGTACTAGTTCATTGAGACCCATATTCTTTTCAGACCAGTTTAATCGCTGTGAAGTAAGGAAAGTGGATGATGATGATGATGGTAATGATGACGACAACAACAATCACGATGACAACGAAGATGAAGATAAATATAATGGCTATGAACGACGATGACAACAACGACAACAAAACAAGATAAAATTCCTATTTCCATATCTTCTTTCTTGTAATATACTGAATTCCACACTATATTTAAAATGTTCATATATCTGACACAAACAATTTGTAAGGTTAAATGAATCATCAGATGTTTTGTGCTATCCAAATACAAACAAATTTATCATGACCAGTCTCAAAATCAAACTATACAAAGTCAAGATACAGGTGTAGAATCTTGACATGGCATCTCTTTCTTTCTCAAACCCTTCCTGTGGCTCTCCTGTAACATACTGAAATGAAAATTATAGGAATTCATTCTATCATCTTTCATTTATGTTTTCAGGTTCCCTTGCAATATATCCATCAACAGATAATGCTAACTTTTCTGTAAAACATCATGATCAGCAGTACAAGGACTGCAGAAGTTTCACTCCTCTAACAGTAGGCAGCAAAGGAACAGAAAATTTTAAATGGGACAAATAATTATTTGCTTTAACCTGTGGAAAATGCCATGTTAAAAGAAACATATTGGCCCTTTTTAACACAGCAAAAATCCAATATGGTTGTAAGCTGTTTGACACTTCTGAACTTGAAAGCATTAATACATAAAGAAACTGTTATGTGCATCATATTATTCACAGCAAAGTGGGGAAAATAATGTGCAGCAACCCAGTTAACCATCATCTGCTTGCATAAACATTACGGTGAAATGCTGTCTGTGTGCATGTGAATCACAAATATACGCAGACTGGAGGCAGACTTTATTCAAGTACGTCTGGTGGGATGAATTGACATTGGCAGTTCACTCAAACTTGTATACAATTTTACAAATTTATTTAATTAAAAACATGTTGATACTTTTGTAAACAGACTGGACATTGGAAATCGTAATGGAAATGTGATACAAGAAATATTTCAACTCACCTGCAGCAATTTGCAGGGCAATATGTAAGAATTCAGGCTGCTCAAGGACGTGAACGTTGCCATCATCACTACAAGCAGAGCCATCTGAACGAGGAGAATGGGAAATAAGAAATTCATGGAGGTCACCCTGACAAAAGATAACAAAGAGGAGTAAATAGAACAGTATAAGTTAAATACTGATCTCAGCAAGCTCAAGAACATCAGCCTAAACACTGATCTCAGCCAGCTCACTGAACATCAGCCTAAATACTGACCTTAGTGAGCTCATTTAACACTGTCCTAAATAATGATCTCAGCAAGCTCACTGAACATCAGTCTAAAGGCATACCTGTGTCATGTACTCGAACAACATGCAGAGAGGTTCCCCTTTCATAACTACACCCAGCAAACAGACGATGTTGGGATGGCGCAAATCAGTCATAAGTTCTACTTCACGTCTGAAGTCAGCTTGAGTCTTAGGAGTGGCATTCTCCTTCAGTGCTTTGATGGCTACTAACAGCGGGCCTTCACCAGCCACTCCTGTGTTAACTTCACCCTTATACACCTTTCCTGTAGCAAAATCATATTTTTAATATTTCAATTATCATACCATGATTTTTCTTCTAATTCATCACATGATACTCAGAAACGAAGGCTACTACCACAATTCTGTACCTGGTATACTAGAGGCACTGATATCTACCTACATGTATTGTACGTAAAAAATGTGATGGAAAGGAAACACTTCCAGTACTGGTGGTTAAGCAAATCACTAAGCCAACTTACCAAATGCCCCTTCTCCCAATTCCTGTAGAAACCTTACATTGGACAGTTGGAACTCTCTTGCTCTTACAACACCTCCACTTGCACGCTCCCCCTTCCCGCCAGTGTTCCCACTAGCTGGGAGCAAAGAATTCATTTCCATCAACTGGCTGTTGCCACCTGAGAATGGGGAGTTCTTGCTGCTCCCTTTAGATGGTGATGATACACGTGATGATTTGAATGCAGAGACCTATAATAAAAAAAAAGAGTTTAGACGGGCAGAGAGTACAGGATATCAAATGTACACACCCTTACAATATAACATCACACTGCTGTTTCTCACACACTGCAACCTCACAGTATGGAAGGGACATGCCCTTGATCATGACTATCACGACTGCAGTTAGAATGAAATGACACATGCACAGAACCCAAATTTTGTCTTTCTGTGAAAAAGACAAATCCAAGTAAATTGGCATGTGTAACAGTTCGACTACTGACAGATGAGGTGAGGTGTGCATGTCAGCTGGTAATGTTTGTACTGTGCTGGATAAACTATGTTCTGTGGTCATGTGATGCTTACTGGATACCCACTACACTCTCCTGTTTCCTCTTCACTTTCCCTGCCATGGGTCACCATGTGCCATCTCATATTCAAAGGGATGGCTGACACTTACTGGATGCCCACTTCAGTCTCCTGTTTCCCCTTCACTTCCCCTTCTATGCTTCACCATGTGCCATTTCATACAAAAAGAAATCTACCAAACTCCATTTTTCCACCAACTTCCATATTATAAACAGAGATGTGTTCCAATAGGAATTTACTACACCAATATTTTCTAGACATATGATTAATCAAAATCAATTGTTAGAAAATTTTCACCTTCTTAAAATCAAGAATTTGTGTCACAACTAAGCCTGAGGCAATGTTTATGTTTACTAAGACAGTAAAAAAGTACAAAGTCCACATTTCTTACCAAACAATGAAATCAAAGTGCAATTTTGCCCACAAAAAGAAGCAATAACATCTCAGACAAGTGCTCCCATACGTGTTACAAATGATAGGATTTTGTCTGTACCTATAAAACTGAAAATACAAAATAACATCTGAGCAAAATCTCAACTGAATCAATTAAAAAAGTGTGACATGACAGACTGCCAAAGGCATACTGCTACAATGCCAAGCACCAAACATTGCTATAATTTAAAAAGCTTCATTAAGTAACCTAACAACTGCCTGACCAATCAAATGCTTCTGATATATCTTCCAGATTTTGTTTCACACGAGACAGCGCAAACCTCACAATGCACTGTCTCACCTGTTTCAAGTTCACAATTCACTTCACACACAAAAGTATGGTAAAACAACAGACACAGCATTTGCCAGCCAACTTTCTGATAAATGTCGCTGAAAATTTGAGTACCTTGCAACCCACCTTTTGGGTCATATGTCACATCCTTCATGAGTAGCAGCCTAAACAACTAGCATGAATACAAGGATAATAATGTTACAGCAGTGTCCTGACTTAAATTTGAGTCTAGGACTGAGCAAAGCATTATGATGCAATTGTTAACTGATCCCATATACAGTCCATTAAAACTGCAAACTGTACACTCATAACTTTCATTTTGTCCTACCTTATTACCAGGTCCATTGAACTGTCTGTTGATGCTATTTGCTCTTGCTGATCTTTGTCGTTTGTAGCAGCACCAGTAGGATATCAGAATAACAAGGAGGACCACCAGAACAACCGCGGAAATAGTAATGTAGAGCCACAGATTATCCACTGCAATTGGCATAAAAAAGTATGGTGTCTGACATAAATGAGTAAAAGTACAGGTCATGTGCTTTAACCTGTTACTGCATGGAAGAAAAGTCCACTATGTGGCATTCATCAGTTTCTATACTGGTCTTATAGTGTGCAGTACAGACCTTTCATTGACAAATGTTACCAGTCACATGTTAAATACACAAACTAAAGTGTATCCTAAAGTGTATCAAAACAATATATATGATAATTCCCTTCACAGCACACAAATGGGCACTGTAACCTTTAGCTGCATCAGACATGGCATCTTGTGTGGTATCTTGCAATTATCTCTGTTCCCCATGCATGTGCTTTCTGCTGAATTACATGGCCAATTGTTTTATGAACACACCCAGTAATGATTATTCCAAATTGCATAATGGCAACCTACCACAAAATCAAAATCAATATCAGGAGAAGTAGGTCAAAATGTGCATTAACCAATACAATTACCATTAAAAATTTTGATTAGAAAATGCACAACAATCAACAACTTTCAACTGTCAGGTAGCAATTTAACTGATCTTATAATGTAATCTTTCTCTCTCCATTCACGTCCTAAACAACAGGAAATTGTTCTAAATTCAGACTTATTTAACCTACAGCTAGATGTTTTAAATTATTGATTTATTTTTAATAAGAACAACAAGAAACTTATGACTGTATTAAATGTATAATACACTTAACCTTTTGAAAGCTATAGTGAATACTGGCTGCTACAACTGTAAGAAAAGTGACATGTAAAGTTAAAGCCCACTGAAAATATCTTTCTTGAGATACACAATTCCTTTTACACAATAGTCAAAAGAACATGAGGTTTAAAACAAGTAACCTCAAGACCAGAAATATGTACAAGCATGACAAAAGTATAAGATAAGAAGGGGACAAAAGACATGAAAATGACAAATATATATGACAGCCTATTTCAGATTGTGACAGAATACTATAGTATTATAGTATTATAAAAATATATGCAATTGTCAGACGGAGTATGCACTAGATAAGGACATGTGGAAAACTATAGTAACCAGCACTCTGTTACTAAGATGAAACAACAGAAAACGAACACAGGTGTGAAACGGGCCGTACATACAGGATAATAACAAAAATCACAGATAGTGGAAAAACCTATTTAGTAATAAATTATAAAAGAATGTTCAAGGAAATCATGCAAGGAAAATGGCAAGGGGTAGAAGAGAAATAAGAATGTAAAAAATATTTTATGAACACAATACAAAAAATAAGAACTTTATCTCTGTAGCAAAAGACAATATGAAAATCATATACTAAGAAAGAATGACTACAAGTAAACTATCCCAGCTCCACAGTACTACAAAATGCAAAATCTAAATACTTTTAATGAGGAAACAGGATAAAGCCACAGAAAATGTTTTACCAACAAAAATTATCTCACAATTGCTATCAAAGCTTAAGAAACAGAGTGACACCCCAAGTCTTCTCCGCCTTGATACAGCACAAGATACTGGATACCTCAGTGCTTTTTATCAAAGTGCAGTTGAAATAGTGTTAACATTCCCTAGGCATGTATGTCATTATCACACACAAGTTTCATTATAAATGCCTGTCTCTTGTTTCAAAGGTACCATTACCTACCACATTTTGGAACATTACATTTCTCTCTCTGGTTATACTCTGTGTAGCACCATGGTTTGTCTTCCATTTCTCCTGGATTTCGACAAAAGCTATGACCTACAAGTTCAGGATAGTCCGAAGTTTTAACATGAAACTGGTGGCTCCATGGTGTACACTTGTTGCGAGATAATGTCATGTGCGCTATTCCTCGGTATGACTGTCCATTTCCAGTGTAACACACCTCATCTGTTATAACACACACACACATAATGAGAATCTAAGATATGCAAAGTACATAACTCTGCATTTCCTGAACACTGTCATACACGTGTAAACATGTGTGCACATGCCTATGCACACACACACACAGTTACAGGAAATGTAAACAACAAAAGTAATACACATTACTTTAATTCAGTACATTCATAATCTATATCCATTTGCTTCATTTTAACCAACAGTGGTACTCTGAAACATATGCTATTAAATTCTGGCAACATTGTGTTGAAAAATAAATTATCATCTCAGCTTTATCTTTAAGCAAAGATCTCATGTGATTTATTTCTGCAGTCACAATTTTTGAGACAATATACTGTCCAGGACAGATAACTTGACAATTGAGAGGTATTTAAGGGATGCAGATAATGTGACAGCAAGGATCAGTGATTACTGTCTGTCAAACAATCGATGACATCGATTGTTGATGCATTAGAGAAACCTCTTTTCAAGTGTTCTAGCTGAAACTATATTTGAGAGTGGTTTTCTTCACTAATTGGCTGTACAATCAGGCACGTAATAACCTCAACCCCTGGCTTCCTCTTCCCGCCTCTTTGCCCCACTTCCTTATCACACAGATCTCAAATTATCACTCCTAGACTGTATTAACATTTCAGCACTTGAATGCAGATTCTCACACATGCCTTCACCTACACACAGATACTGATAAGAAAAAATTACTTAATAATTTCTTAATGAAGAGTACACAAACTTTTGGTCTTGCCATAGGGTACAGTGACTTCTTGGCCACACTGTATAATGCAATGATTCAGTTATAGATTATGCACACTTTTAGAAAACCACACAAATACTCTGTCTACCTGGTTCAACATTTTCAGGCCTAGGAATTCCGAGTTTGAGGCAATTTTCACTGTCTGCAGTTCCAATTGCGGGAAGGTCCCTACACTCTGGCAATGACAACTGCTGACCAATCAAAGGATGCCTTTTTGCGATAGCATACTCCATACGGCAGCGTTCATTCTCCAAGATCTCACAATCATCTCGACAAATCCTGCGTGGCTCTCTTGATGCCACTTTACTCCAATGTTCAGATGAACCAGTTGGATCAGCGTCTTCTTCACGACAAAGAGGAAAAGTTGAGTAACAAAGGGATGGCACTGCAAAAGAACCACAACTTGGAGACAGATCCCTGAAAACAAACAAATATTTTAAATTAATAACATCCTTCTGAGCAAAGGAAAATTACAACATTGCTATAAATCCATAATGCACTTAGCAAATGCATGCCACTCTTTTATGAAAATAACATTGTGTTAGTGTGGAGAGAGAGAGAGAGAGAGAGAGAGAGAGAGAGAGAGAGAGAGAGAGAGAGAGGAGTACTGGCAGTGACTCAAAATGGGTCTCTACACTACACAGACTCCATGAAAACACACACCTGCATTACGGGGCAGCTACTGCTGCAGCATTTGGGTGGGTGAAATTGTAAGAGCGCAGTCCATAAAGAAACCGAACTTTTTTTTAAATTTATTGTTTTACTTACACGTTAATCAAACTTGTCACCTTCAAAGTACTCCCCTCCACTCTTGATACACTGCTCCCAACGTTTTTTCCACTTCTTGAATGCGTCCTGGAATGTGTTTTGCAGGACGGCGTGAAGGTCCGTATCAAATTTTCTTCTATTTCCTCTACCATCTGAATTGGCAAACTTTTAGTGAGGATTTCCACTCAGGAACAAGAAAAAGTCCGCAGGGGTCAAATCTGGAGAGTAGGGCGGCTGGGGGACAAAAGTCATCTCATGCTTTGTCAAAAATTCGTGGATATGGAGTGACGCGTCAGCAGATGCAGCACGAATTTTGCGGTAATGCGACGCACCTTCAGTTTTTCACTTAAAATCAGGTGGCACGAACTTTTACAGATTCCTACTTCTTTGGCAACTTCACAGACAGTTAGGTGACAATTTTGACGAACCACAGCAAGCAATTTTTCAATGTGATCATTGTCCATTGACGTGGAAGGCCATCCAGATTTGGAGTCATCTTCAATGGGCATTCTGCCCGATTTGAAATGCTGGTACCACTTGTGACATTGCGTATGGCTCAAACATTCCTCTCCATAAGCCTGTTGCAACATCCGAAAAGACTCCGTAAACGTGTTTCTCTATTTGAAACAGAATTTGACGCAAACACATTGCTCCTCAAGATCCTTCATTTATCAACCTGCAAAAAATCGTTGAGAGTACTAAACACACACTCATTCAAGCGTGTGTAACTCGATGACTAATTGACATGGCATGATGCTGCTAGTGTCAGAATGAAGCTTGAAGTCCCCGCTACACAATGCCACCATCACGAGCGTGCTGTGCACGCTCACTGGCTCGCTATTTCACAAGTCTGGTTTCTTTATGGACTGCCTACATAGCTTTTCCTACACCCCTTATATATTAAGGTCCTAGCTCCATCTGATTATCACAGGTGTGCAAAACTAAAAGAAGCCTTGTGTAAATGAAGATTTGCCAGTGATGATAAAGTTAGGGACACAATGCATAGGTGGCATCGATCACAACCAAAAACTTTCTTCATAGATGAGGTCAGTAGGCTGGTGAACCACTACATTATATGCCTTGAGAAAAGGGGTGGTTATGTTGAGAACTGACACACTTTGCATTTATCACAAATTGTCATACACACAGTAATTAATAAATTCACTTTATTTTTTTTACTGTGTCTCGTACTTACCTTTCCCATGATTTGGGAACAGAAAAATAAATGAATGGATTCTGAGCATGTTGAAAATAACATGTATATGGAATAGTAAGAAGCATAGGATAAAGGCATGAGGATTATCTAACAATTCAATTGGGAATATGTGTTTAAAAAAAAAAAAAATTAAAATCTGATGGGACAACAATCAGTACAGGGGTGTGCATATTCCAGCTGCCAGGACACCACGGTGACAACATTTTGTATGTTGGTGCCTACTATTTGTGGGACCTCAGTGTGGAACTTCTTTTATGTCACTCTTCTGGCATCTGGAATTTTGAGGTGGCTTCTAGACAATTTGAATAACTTGTGCACCCCTCAATCTGTACATGAAATGCACTTTAATAAACCCTGCAATGCTCTTGGTACCTACGTGGAATGCTCAATGACCATAAACGCAGTAGCAAGTTTATCTTCGAGTAACCTCTGTGTCATTCTTGGAGGGACAAAGACAGTTTTGTTGCCAACAAAACTGGAGCACTTTGAACCTCGGTATACCTGTAGATGAAAAATTTGTGAAAATTAGTTTCTGCACATCTCCATGACATTGTATCCTTGTTATATCAGTCAAGATTATTACTGTAATACATATGTCTACATCGACAGTTAAAGGATCAGATTCATCCATTCAAAATTAGTGAGTTGTTTCAGAAGCAGACGGTTATGTCACAAAAGACTGTGGTACAGTGAGACCCAGTTCAGCAATCAACTAACATATTCTAATCAAAATATTAACCCAACTATGCTGCATATTATATAATTCACACCCGATATTTCCCTTTGTGTATTATTTCTGATGTTCTGATAGCATCTTCCTGCCTGTCTGTGTCTTCTCTGGAAGTTAATCCCACATGCAGAAAAATTTATCACACATGATCAATGTGGATTTTGACATAATCCAGCAACTTCAGACAATACATTCTGCAATCATCAATACAATGAGATGGTATATCAGCCTTTCTAAAAGGCTGACCATTCACTTGTACAATGATCTCACAGAACACAGTTTATGCATGAAACTAGCTAGGCCAATTAAACTCTGATTAAATTGGACAGGAGGATAGAGAAAACTACACAGTAAGTAACTTCCTAATTGGTCCTCTTCACCAAGCAATCTTCAGGTGATCAGATCTTGGGAAGACAAGAAGATGAGGCATGTAGCACACTTGACGCATATCAGAAATGCATACAATATTTTGGTAAGAAAACTTGAAGGAATCAAAACTCTTGAAATGGTTAGGTGTAGAAAAGAAAGGAAATAGGGTGTAAGAGTGAATTGAATTCATCTGATTCATGAGATGGTCCATATGAAAACAGTAATGAGCCTCTGGGTGCTATACATGGCAGGTAATTCTCAAATGGCTGAGCAAATATCACCTTCTGTGCAACTCCACTCCACAGGGTTGTATGGTTGGAAAACTGTGAATTTTAAATGATAAGAAACTGTGCATTACAAAATTTTTACTTTCCACCATGAAGCAACTGGTTGACCATTTTGTAAGTTACTCAATACCACTCTTTAAACTGCAGCAATGGGCTGTATTTTGCACTGTGTTGATATTTAAGTGGCAGTAGTTTCCTACACATACACTGATTTTATAACACTTCTGTGACACATGTAGTGGGTCCAGTGACAAATGTTTACATTGCTGCCTCTGCTGAAATGCAATGTTTAAAACCGTATCTCAAAAGTGGTGAACACAAATACCATCGATGCTGAAGTTGACTGAACAAGTCAGCATGCAACAAGTGCAGCACTTTTGTTAGCATGTCATCTACCACACAGGAGAGCAGGTTTTAAAGACGTCAAGTGTGGTCCCACATGTAATGTTACTTTTACACAATTTATATGACACACATTTAATGTGCTCTTTAAAAAAATCACCCTGATAAAAACTGCATTGAGTGCTCTTGTTATGTAATCTACCAACCTGACAGAGTCCTTCCTTTCCTGACATATCACCATTATCTGTGCCTGGTACAGCAACAGCATCAGTTGGGCTGCCATAGCCTCCTATTCCAGGCTGGAAAGTGTGAGGACCTGGTGCAGGTGATAAGATGGTACCCAAACCACTATTTTCTTGTGGAGATGAACCGCCCAAATTCATGTCAGCATTACCAACCCTGGAAGACAAAGACTGCTCCACTGCATTTTCCTCTGAAAAAATCAATATCTGCTTAAAGGACTGATGTAGGGGTCTGTATTATAACAGTCTGAAGATGAATGGGATGTGCCATAACAAATAAAAATGTGTGTGCTGTGCCTGCATGCATGTTATGCTAAAGGGAATGGCAATGTAAGAAGAACTATTTGTTTTAAACTTGCACCTGATCACTGAAGACAATGCAATGGAAAAATAGTAAATCAAGTAACATATATCTTTTTACACTTATAAATTGTTGTGATTTGTCTATTATTTTATGCTACAGTAACAAGAAAAGGGACAAAGAGCAATTACTGGATTCAAAATAATACAACAGAATTTAGAATACGTATTTAATTTTTTTGAGTGACCTATTAAGGTACAGTCTGGAGGGTGCAGTTTCATTATCTGGCAATGTGATGGGTTAAAAAACATCTGAAACATATAATGGTGTTTCATACTAATGCCACTTAAAATGTTTCAGTATGCATTACCCTAAGGAAATGAGAAGACACTGGAAATTGAAAGAGGAAGCACTAGACTGCACTCATATTTTGCTACAGCCTGCAAAGCAATTTACATTAAAATAAGGATATTTAAAATATCAGGCCTTGATAAGGTTTTCCATGTTCTTCAAGTGCAATAAAAAGTCAAATTTAAACAAATGAAAATGTTGGACATGTTTCCTGGATTAATGCCTAGAAATTTGAAATTGCTGTGAACTGTTCTTTCATGCATGTCACACAGAATTTCTAGCATAAGAAGTATCAGTTGGTTGATACATACATACTATGTCATATACACAGTGAATAACAAACATCTATACACAATGAATATGGAGATTCATAACTGTAATACTAGATACAATACAAATCTTCATCCACCCATCTCTAATTTGACTAAATTTCAGAAGTGGTCTTATTACTCTGGAATAAAGATTTTCAATCACCTCCCAGCAAACATAAAGTGTTTAAGGAATGATTTGGAACATTTTCATATTGCCCTAAAAAGGTTTTTTAACTCCAATTCATTTTATACATTGGAGGAATTCTTGCACTATAATAGATAACCATACATGTTTTGCATTTGTCTTTTAAGTTCAGATAGTTTTATTGATTTGTCTCTGCAATTGATAATTACTATGATGAGGATTAGAAAAAGTCATTCTTGGCTGTTGTATGGTTGTATGATGTATGTAGATAAATAATGATGACCAATGCTGATTGTGCATTACTTGATATTTAAAAATAACTTTGTTGTACCTAATTTATATATGGAATGCTTTGCTATGTAGCCATTTCCACAACCTTGTGATATGAATCTTTGATTGGAGTTATGGAAAAGAATGATGATGATGATAATAATAATAACAATAATATTGTACTGAGTTCCTTTCTTTAAAAAGCGATTATTTTGAATGAGGAAATTCACAGAACCTATTTATTTAATGGTAATTGCTTAATAAGTCATACCTCTCTAATTAGCCATTTTATCTATCACTCAAGTTTACCCTAGTATTCCTCCCAAATATATCTCTACCTATAGACGGAATTAAAAATACAAAAAGAAAATGTATATGTGAATTATAAGACATTTACTGTAAATCATTTCCACATAAATCACTATCATCCAATCCACTGTCAGTTATCTGATCATGTTCCTAGCAGTCATTTTTCTATATAAATATGGTGCAAAACCCAAGCACAGAACATACTGCAAAAAGCTAAGGACTGGACTGGAACATAAGGAACTGTTCTGTGCCCCTACCCAAATCAATCACAACTAACTATGAACACCTGAAAAGTAAGTCTCTTCCTGTATTAACAACAAACTACATCATTAATACGCTACACATATACTGCAAAATGCACAACTGCAATAGTTATGTTGAGTTCCACATTTCTTGTAAATGTAAAGTTCCAGAGAAATGAGACCAAATCTTTAAAATTACATAAACTGGAAATAACGAAAGAATTAGTAACCACGTTAACCTGTCACTGGATTTTGGCATTTTTTAGCCACTACATCTAACAAGCTATCGGAGTGGGAAACTCTCTGTCAATGAAATTTTGTTTAGGCTTCCTTACAGGCTGCTAGTCATGCTCCCACAGCACAAATACCTACAAAGTAACTCATAACAATACAGTATTGAATAATCTTTGCTTGCACTGCATTTATTCAAGGTAACAAAAAATGACTATGAAAATATGAATTCTTTGCAGGTTGTCATACTACACATACTTATGTTGTGTGCACATGTAAGAAAATATAAAAGTGGATTTATGGAACCAGCAAGCCATTTTTAATTCATTTTGAGAATTGTTTTATATTCTTGGATACTGAATGCTTAGAAACTGCAGACTGTCAAGCATTTATAGTTTTGAGAAAAATCATACAAAATTAATTGGGCTTAGTGAATTTCGATTGCCATTACTTTTCAGTTTCATAACCTATAAATAAGTTAACTAATGTATTTCTTCTACCTTCAATTTTCAAACAACATCAAAATGTATCATTAAGCACGCGAAGAGGTTAGAAACGTGAAAGGAAGAATCAGAATTCATTCCAATTTGAATTCTCTATTTACCCACAAGGTGCAATATTTACTGAGGACGCTAGGGTGATGGTCTCTTTAACCTCACTATGGGATTTAAATCTACTATCTTGTGATAGGGTTATGGGTCTACGGCCTTGAAAAACAAACAGCTGTCACCGATTAGACAAAAAAAAATTCCTTGTGTGCGTACTCAGTTCCATTCGTTCCCGACTCCTCTTGATCGCCGGTCACTAATACAATACAAAATAAATGAAAACAAATACGATAAAAAAACTTCATAATATTACTGTTATATACGCATCACTATATACTGGCATAATTTATCTTTTCACCACACCCCTCCACAAAATAGTTAAACCAAAACACATTATCAATACAGCGGACGGAAGAAATGAGTAACACTAAGGCGCCGAAGTAGGCAAAATGGCATGCACCATCTCCAGTCAACGAAAAACATTCACTACATGCCGGGCTCAACACGCGATTCAGACAGCCACCTGGTACCCAATTCGTGAAACACATTCAGACAGTTACTGCGTTCCGACACGAGGTCGTTGTCGCGGTGGTTACATAATCATCGGTCGCATGTCGGAAGGCCGCAGACGTCACAGAATAATTTGCTGCCACAAGCTTCGTGGTTGATCTGTTTGTGTGTAGAATGTCGTGATTCATTCTGCCGTGAAACAGTTCGCATTGGGACCTAATGAAGACATCCCGCCGTGTCTTTATAACCATAAATAATAAATATTGCCGCCAACACAACTGCATATTCTTATTGTGCACACTCAGCACAGTAGGCAGAAAATGAACGCATAATAGGCAGGTCGTGTTTGTCCGTCCACGTGTTTCGATTCTGCAACTATTTCGATTAAATCTGGTATTGTAAAGGAATAAGTATCATTAAAAATTACTGAATTCTTCAGTGGGATGTCCTGTAGTCTATACGTAAGTTCCACAATTTTGGAGAAACCTGTTGCTTCCATCTTGACGTAAGCAGTAGATAGCAGGTTCTAATGAAACGTTTGTCCGTGTGTGCCACATTACATTGCATCGTACCAAACGCCAGTCACCTTCAGAAATGAAAGTTGTTTGGTGATATTAATTTTAATGTGTATTGATCAACTACAACCCGAAATACAGCACGATGCATGGGTGCTGCCTGTATGGACCACAGTTCTTGATTATTTGACTGCCCCTTAGCTGGTCAATTTCCTGCTTTTATGGATCAAAAAGATCCATTACTGAGTTCATAACATCCTCACCCTGGACCCAAGAGGCTTACTTACGTAATTACTTACTCACTCACTCCCTTCCTTCCTTCCTTCAAGGAGCAGAGTCATTCTTGAAAAGCCAACCACTTCTTAGCTGGTCAACCAATTCCACACATTTTATAGAACCCGAAGGTTCATTACTGCATTTACAAGTGCCCACCACCTGTCCCTCTCCTGAGCCAGATCAGTCCAGTCCATGCCCCCCATCCATACACCTTCAAGTCCCATGTATTTTCTTGGAATAAGCCAAAGTTTTGCAAGTGACAAGGATTAATGAATCCATTAATATGTATCACCGCGAATGTAATTAATTATGAACTATGGCTCTGAGTCCCCAAATACCTGCTCTATCTGATCATGTTGTAACGCCTCATGTAACAGTTGAAGTAATTAAGGAGTTCAGAGGGAGGAAAGACTTCACTGCATGACACTGACATACAAATAGTGGAGTGGGTGGTTAAGGGAGGCAACAGTATGGCTGCCCCAGGCATCAGAGAACAAGAAGGGGAGGGTGGCATGGCAAAATGGGCCAAAAATGAATATTTTAAATGAAAACAAAATTTACCATCTGTACTCAACAGAGCTTAAACTATTGAACCAAATAAAATAAATTCAGCAAATGAATGCAATTTTTTAAATTCATAATTATTGTTAGGGGCAGTCATTGTGATTACTTGCTCTGGTTGCTAAAAACCTAGCTATGCCACAGGACAAAGGTAGCAAATGTGGACTGTATGGATATTATTTATGGTTTATTACATTATGCTGTCAGTAACGCTTAACCACATTGTGTTCAGTAACTGATGACTGATGCAGCTGGAAAGGATTTGGAAGGAACTGACCATGACCTAAGTGAGGTAATGTCCCAGTATTTTTGTTTGGAGGGACTCAGGAAAACAATGTACAATCTCATTCAGTATAGCTGATGACCTGACTGAGACTCAACACTGTATGGAGGTCAGAGTCAAAATGCTACATAAGTACACATGTGCATATTATCAGAGCATGCAAGAGCTACAATCTTGGTTCCACTACTGCAAGTCACTTCCATGTTTTCAGCACCATTCACAATCACTGCCTCTCCTCATCATCTACCTGTCTTGCAGAAAAATTATACAATACTGATGTGACTGATTGAATTGACTGACTGGCTCACTCACTCACTCATTCACTCTCCTGAACCAGATGGACTCTCCCACACTACCTCTTTATTCCATTCACCTCTGCTTCAAATGTAACACCAAAACCAAATTTAAATACTTGTCATACATAATATAACGGTTCTGCAACATCCATGAGTCATTAGAATGATGGAAGCAGGGATATTTTGAAAGAGCGTACTTATACTGTTCAAAACTGAATAGTATGGTACCATCTATAAATGACTAACATACACAATGGATGAGTCACATAGTGACCAATTTGTCAAAGATTTTATGGCCACAAAAATGTCCGTGGACAATGATCACGCGCGCGCGCGCGCACACACACACACAACACACACACACACACACACGCACGCGCACGCGCACACACGCACCCGCACGCACACACACACACAAACACACACACACACGCACAAACGCACACGCGCGCGCGCACACACACACACACACACACACAACAACAACAACAACAACAACAACAACAACAACAACAAAACAAGACTACATTAAGACAACTTTTAATATTATGTTCCCATATGTTCTAGTCTACAAGTGGCATCTTTCTTTACCGATTTATGACCTAATTTTGTAAGTATTTCATATCTCTGTTAATGGTGAAACACACCTTACACACCTCACAATTATGCAAAATACAATACAAATATATGTGGAAGAAAAATATGAACATATTCTCACTTGATAAATCTACAACACTCATACTTTACCTTGCTGAACATGTGCTGAATTTGTGATATCCATAACTATTTTATGAGGCACAGTTCACTGAAAAAATGGTACTATAGTACTTACCCATCCAACAATCCTGGAAAATTTGGGAAAACTGGTGAGAAATTAGGAATATCAGCAGGAGCATTAATCCGGCCTGTGAAAGAACAGATAATCACTTGCAGGACTCTCAGTCAAGGCTGCCTTTACAAGATAAGGTTTATTGTCTGTAGCTACAAAATTACTATGTTACAATACGTTCTGAATTTGAAACCACTACAGTTATAAGCTATATTTACGAGAATGATTTACTGGAAGCTTGTGCAGTTTTATTTTGTAAGTGACAGTATGAAAATAATGAACAGACATTGCGTATGAGCCACAATTTCATATATTAAAAATCTCAGAATCTTGACATATATTGATTAAAAATACACCCTGGTAAACCTTGGAAAAGCTGTGATAGGGGAAAAAATTATATTCAGTAATGCACACTTGTCCACTTAACACTGGAAGCCAGGTAGAAACATTAGTTTTCAGGTAGGGAGGTAAATTTATCATGTCACTGAACTTTAGACATAAAAGTACACATGAAACAAAAATAATCCTTTAGAAAAATGAAAGTAAAATGTCACAGAGTTTTGAAATCATACTCCCAACATCAAACATTTCTGACATATACAAACTGTTTTTGTGACAACAAATTTTATGTGACAAGAACTGCTGTCAATTTAAATTCTATAATATTTGTTTATAGTTATACAGCATGTACCACTACTATATGAAAATTTTCTTTTCTGAAATCTCCAACAAAATGTGGTGTTACAGTAAGAGTATGCATACTTACCCCATCGATTCATCTTAACTAAAAGAATGCCCGTAGAATCAATCTTTTGCACTCCATTACTTGCTTCACACTTGTAGTATCCTGTATCATGGGTATCAAGCTGTCTAATTTTAAGGCGTGAACCCAGGACATTCTGACCTTGATGACTCTACAAGGAAATATATAGTGTACTGCTTTTGATGTCAGTGAATTAAAAAGCTTAGGAAAGATATCTTTATGAGATGAGCCTGGTGACCTGTTTTGTCCTTTTGGGATAATCTTCTGCAATGTTTTCATCTTTATGAGAGAGAGATATGAAAGATGGAGGAATAGTGACAATGACAAGACAAAAGTAGTGATTGTCAACACATATACAAGGAAAAAGGAACAGGCACTGGGCCTACTCATTTACAGTCAGATCAAGACAAAACAAAAGTCCAATCATGAGCCTGCATATTTCTTTCCAACATACAAACGAAATTAAAAAATGACAGATATTGCCATGATTCTAATAGATTATGATGCACAGTTGAAAAACACACTGGAAATATCTGACAATTAGGTAAAAGCAAAATTCAATACATAGCATAATTTACAAATATAAGATTCGATGAAGGAAGGAGAAACCAGTGGGACATACGGCATGCATGGGGAGGAGGAAAAGAGATACAAAGGTTGGTAGGAAACCGATAGGGAAGAGGTCCTCTGGAAGATCTAAACATAGACTATAGCAGTTTAATATAATAATGAATCTGAAAGAAATATGGGATAGTGTGGTTGTGTACAATATGGTGCAGGACAGGGACCAATGGCAGGCCCTTGTGAACACAGAAATGTATTAACATAGAGCCTTCTAGGATGTTAGGTTGAGTCATCACTGACTGGTGAATGACGTTGGCACAGGGAACAGTTTCCCCTTAAAATGTGTTAACATTTCTTTATTCAATCACACAACATTTTCACAAACCATACCACAAGCTGCAAGGAATCAAACCCTGTATCCAATTTTGACAAACACACCGTAAGACAATTAGTTTTCCACTCAATGAACCGAGCATTGGTCTCTTTAGTAATGGGTTCTTGGCCAATGGGAATTATCCTACACTTAAAAATTCCACAGTGAATGTGTTAAAGAATAAACATATTCAAAGTTCAAAGGAACCCAAGATTGCAAGGTTGTGGTTAGAAAACTTCCAGAATGTGAGTTGAGTGTACAAGTTTTTCTTTCTTTTTCTAATCATATGACCCCCCATCAAAACAAATTTAAGATATTCCCTGCACAACTGCCAAACAACAAAAATCTTTCTGTACTACTCTTCATGTACTCTTCTCCAGCTGCCACCAAAACATGCAAAACAACATGACAACCAAATATTCCCCGACTTCTACGAACATATTTCTCATATATGAAATCTGGGAGCTTGATATTGTAGTTCAGTAGAGATTCCAGAGATTGGATCTTTCCAGCATTATAAATCCAAAGATAAGGAAATGGAAATAATGCACAAGGTATCAAAAATAACTAAGTTGTTAGAATATCTGAAAAACAAACTCAGAAAAACTGGAAACATGTGTAACATGAGTCCATAATTACACAATAATGCATTACTCTGCTGCGTGGTTTGGTTACCTGTGGATTGTATCGTCTGGTGAAAAGGCGGCCCTTCTCTTCAATAACAGGAGCTTCATTCTTGAACCACCGAATTTTGGTTGGAGGTGGATCACCAGTGACTTCACACTTCAACTTCACTGATTCCCCAGCTTCTTTGGTAATGTTACCAAACAACTTTATGAATCGCAAAGATCCTATAATGTATAAGACACAGCATTTATTACAAAATTGAGCAAGATAAGACTAAAGGTTTATGAAGTGTGTTATGAGTTGCATTGGACTCCCTCTGACAATTCATATTGTTAAAATATAATATTTTGGAAGCTGCCTCTGCTTCCATCATCAGATAAAAGATATAAGTATCATACCTACTCTGTTGGGTCCATTAAGCTTCTTATATTATCAGACAGTACATAAAATTATCCTTTGCTTATAACACAAACATTCATCACACTTAACACAAGCCCTGTAGTGTCTAAAAAGGGAACACAAAATTTGAAATCAAAGAAGAAGAAGAAGAAGAAGAAGAAGAAGGAAAAAAAAAAGAAGTGCATCAAGATGCTGCCTTCCCAAACATAACACATTCAGTTTTAGGTACTGTAACGCATTATCGTATCTGTAATGGTCATGGCGAAATAAGGATATAACTCAGAGGACAAACTTCTGCTGGATGCGTTCCAAATTGTTAGCATTTGCAAGCCACTCAAAAAAATTCAGAAGTTTGCCCGTCCAACCAGGTCTCCGCGACAACAATGACCTCTGCGTCAGACGAAAAATGGCGACCTTTCAATTGCTTTTTAGTCCAGGGAACATGTGGTAGTCCGACGGGGCCAGATCCGGAGAACAGGGTGGGTGATCAAGACAATGGAAGCCCAGGTAGGACAGTTTCTTCTGGGTTGCAAGTGCACGGTGAACCGGGGCATTGTCGAACAAGAACAAGACCCCCTTGGTGACCTTGCCGCCGCGCCGCGTTTTTCCTTCAAAATGTCCTTCAATTGCACCAGCAGAGATGAGCAATACTCCGCGTTGATAGTTTGGCCCTTTGGGAGATAATCAATGAGGAGGATGCCGTATTGATCCCAAAAAATCGAGGCGAGAACTTTTCCAGCGGATTTTTGCACTCGGAATTTTTTGGGGCGGGGTGTGCCGCTATGCCGCCACTCCATTGATTGTTGCTTTGTCTCCGGGTCATAGTGATATAACCAGGTTTCGTCCATGGTCACCAATCGCGACACGAAATCATTTAGATCGCATCGAAAAAATTCGAAAACTTGCTCAGACGACTGGCACCGTTGAAGTTTTTGATCCGCGTTCAAGCATTTCGGGACCCACTTCGCGGAGAGCTTCCGCATGTCCAAATCCTCATGAATGATGGACCCAACTCCCCTCACGTGAGATGCCCAGTTGCTCAGCTATTGATTTAGCCGAAATCCGGCGGTCTTCCAAGATTAGCTCGTGAATTTGATCAATAATTTCCGGGGTAGTTATTGTTTTGGGTCGTCCAGGACGAGGATCATCACAAGTGGAAAAATCACCACGTTTCAACTGGGCCATCCAGTTTTTGACGGTGACATACGATGGTGCATGTTCCTCTAATGTTTCTGTAAGAATGGCGTGAAATTCCTTCGTAGACTTGCCTTGCAGGGGAAAAAAAAAACCTTGATGACAGCTCGCATCTCCATGTTGTTGAAATCGCGCGCGTCGCCTGACATGCTTCCTTTCACCTTCTGTAACAAGAAAAGACTTGCATTTCGGCACATGAACACACCCCTCTTTCCAAAGACACTATCGATTCCGTCCTACGACATCGGGAAGCAGGTCGGGCTAAGGACTTATCAGCACCCCATCGTATTTGTGGATCCTCAGTCGGAACTTGCTTCATGTCACTTTTCTTGTGCCCAGAATTTTAGGGTGGCTCCAACACTTCTGCGGAAGTTATGCAGGCCTGCAGTAGCTTGTACGATAAAACGACTAGTTACTATAGAGAAAATGAATTTTATTCTTTGTAAAGCGTCTATGAATGTTAATTCTTCTTGCAAATCTGTTTCGGAGAGCAAGAAAGCCAGAAGTGACATTTCGGCTTTCTAATAAGGCCACGTGTCCTGTCCCACAGCATCATGAATATCGGCATCCGTAGAGGTGTTTGTGCACACACAATACCATTGTAAGTACTACATATATTATGTAACAAGGTGCACGCTAGTTTCCCGATGTGAATTTATGGTTCAAATATCTGCAGTTTTGATCACAAACTTCAGATGGCAAGGATGGTGATATGCATTCGACATTATAATTACGGAGTCAACAGGCATATTATGTGAAATCACTAAAATAGGCAAGAGAGCCAGGATAACGTAGTCGGTATAGCGACTAGGATACGGACTGGACAATCCAGGGTTCGAATTCCGACAAGGGCAATCGATTATTCTTTAAAAAAGGTCCAAACTGGCTCTATGACTCACCCGTCCTCCTATTCAACGGGTACCGGGTTTCTTTCCCCGAGGTAAAACGGCCGGTGAGTTACGTTGACCACTTACCTCCCTTTAGAGTCGAGTTTAAGGATGAGTGGAGGTATACCTCTACTCCCCCTATACGTCTCCATAGCGTGGACAAAGACAATTTTACTAGGCCAAGCAAATTACTGATGTGGGAAACATCGACATGCTGGCTACGATCAACAAGACATGTGGAGCTGGAAATCCCATCCCCCTTTTGAAGACCGTAATAAAAATGGCAGCCACTGACGAAGAGCATTCCGGATCAAAACCAGGAGAGTTAAAATCTCGATTCAATATAATGCAGTTAATTCTGAATGTCTGGTGCTCTTAAAAAACATCTCTAAATTAATTTAAAATAATTTCAGGTTTAGAATCGGAGGAAAATAATGGTTTCCAATAAATTAACCAAGGTTATCGAAGAGGGGAATTTCAACACATATGCATTCCTCGCAAAATTGTAATCCATACCTGTTTTTACACACACTAGCTCTGAAAGATGTTGCTATTAAAATTCCACCACCAGGCGCCTCGTGTGAAAAACATGTCGGAACAGAAAACAGTTGAGTAGTCGGGAAATAAATTTTGATCGTAATGCGGGTCATTAAACCATGTCGCAATTAAACAAATTACATTATACATTATAGTCTGTGAAAAAAAAATTGTAAAATTCTACCTTTTTTTTTTTTGCTACTAGATTTGAAACTTGGATGTAAAAAAAAAAGCATAGGAACTGGTACGAGGCGGGATACTAGACATGCGTGAACCACCCGTGTTTACGTCATGTAGATTAGCCGTTAACTAAAAGAGCCACTCTTGCTGGCGTTATTTATAGAAAGGTCAGAAAATAGCAATATACGTTAACAATCACAAGAAACAGAAGAGCAGTCGGTTACCTTATTATTTTGTGACGCCAATATCAACTTGCATTTAAAATACGACTGGAATAAAACTAATTAAAGGACCAAAACACAAATACACGAAAAAATAGATAATCATGGAAAAAAATAACAGCACGCTCTACTTTCAACGCAATCCATATTCCGTGCAACGGACTGGCCATACAATATTAATGATTGCTGTTTGTTTATTGCTGATTGTGCGATTTTTTGCATCAAATACTGTACAAGTACTGTTTGTATTAAAATAACAACACAAGAATAGAATGAAGAAATGTAACAATTTTATAACAGATTTTAAATATTACCACAATATAAATAAATTACTTAAAATGTATATAAATATAAAATTTAATAACACTTAAACTACAACCCCTAAAATATTTTAATAGAAAAACAAAATTACAAATAAGAAGAAATGTAAAGTAAGCAGTTAGTTCTGAATTAGATAAAGAAAGGGCCTGATAATATCATGATGTATCAAAATATGGGGTCAAAATGGCAACTAAAAACCTATCCTATTTTACGCCAGGTATGTTGTGTTGATTGAATATATCACATGTAGCGAATTATGAGACTGCAGTAATATCAACCTAGGGATATGCTTTGGCATTAAGTGACACTACTGCTGTGTTCAGAAAAGAGCAAAAAATGAAACAACAGAACTGTTACAGCATTTAAGTAGTTGAGAATGTTCCTATAAGCATTAATAATTATTAACAGTTCAGCAACGTATTTATTTTATTCACGCCACACCGAAGATTTTAACTACATTAATAGTCATTATTTTGTTACACATATTCCTATATTACACATTGTTACAAATCTCGGAAATTGATTTCTTTTTGAATTCTAATTTCGTTGCTTTCAATACGTCTAATTTAAAGTACACTTGAGAATAAACATTATATGCGCAAACATTGTGATTGGAGGTAATATCTCACAGATAATATTTTCTGCAACACAACTGCTAGCTGCATTCGTTTATAATGCGAAGAATATTTAAAATGAGTAGAATAAGTGACAGTGGATTCTTTGGAATCATAAAATACTCTGTGCCAACGACGAATGACTTTATTCTTGCTATGAGTTTGACAGAAGCTATCCCGTTGTGCAATAAGAGCTGTATAATATATTCTATACCGTCAGTATACAACAACATCAATATAGTGATATAATGTATACATATGTATTGCAAACATTATATTACTATATTGATGTTGTTTACTGACGGTATATAATATATTATACAATTGTTATTGAACAACGGGATGGCTTCTGTCAAATTCATAGCCAGTCAAGCACGTTCCATCTATCAATATAAGAAATTAAAGTTTAAGGTACTACCAGATTGAGGCCCACAACAACACACTATTTAGAATATTTTAATCTAATTGTTTACTGCTTAATTTTAATTGTTTTAATTGTAAATAGGAATTTCTTTATACATTATTTTATATTCCACTGCAAACGAAATGGGATCCCATTGAGTACTGCCTTCCTATACCTTAAACAAAATGCTCTTTATTGGCAATGATGACCGTTTACGGTCGAAACATATAGCCATAGTGTAACCTATTGCATACATTATATTACTATATTGATGTTGTTGTGTACTGACGGTACATAATACATTGTACGACTTTAGTCTTGTTCAATAAAGCGGGCGTTTAAGCCTTCCGGTAAATTTATGAAAGGATAAAAATTCCATGATGAACGTCACATTCTGGTGGCGCTTACTGACTAAAAAAAGCGTCTAGCGTCTTAAAACATTTTGTAAGCTTGCTTTAAACATTCAGCACAACAGATTGAAGAATTAATATATTAGCTATTTACAAACAGGGAACATTTTAAAGCCTAAGACATGTACCACCAGCTTTAACATTCAGAAATTCTGTGTTTTGCCCACAATGCATTTATGTGTTTAGTGTGGATCCCAGAACACACAGCGATTATTTCTCTATACAGCATTAACTTATCGTTTTTTATGACCGAAGCAGAGTGTGTTTACTGCGCGGTACGATCTGGTTCCTCAAATCAAACAGATACAGTTTCGTCCTTACAGGGTTAAAGAACTGCTGTGTCATGAAGCTGTAACCGACAACGTGTGAAAAGTGAAATATTATCTGCAATGTACCTGCTTTATCAGGTGGCACTGTTGTTGCTGTCTCAAGACCTTCGGAGTCAGTTCTGCAAAAATAAAATGAGATATTTAAATATATATTATCCACATCCAATATTCAGACGATTGTATACTGTGTCAAAATTAAAAAAAAACATAACATAACGCGGTAACATGCAGTAACTTTTTATATACCATTTCGGCTATTTGTTCTGTAAGTGAGACTGTCATGAAAACAAACAAGAAATTCCAAGCCGAACGTAAGGCCTGATTGTCTAATGCACAGCCATTTAGTTCAATATATTTGTTAGCATGATTATCTTGCTTTGTTTCTGTGAAAAAAAAACACCGAGGACTTGTGACTTAAGCACTGAGTCTAAATGTGTTACATTTGTCTGATGTAAACTCTGTTCTGTAATGCTGACCTATACCTATGCCTAATTTCATATGCTTAGCCCAGCTGTTAATAATAGTGTAGAAAATCTGATTGTACAGTGATGGGGTTACTTACAATCGCACAACACGTGTGCCACATATTCTGAATGGGTCACAAGTTCACAAGTTTCAAGGTGGGAAAGAGCGATCGAACGAACGAACAAACAAACAAACAAACAACAAACTTAACACATACATACTAATGACAACACATCACAACCTCATGTTTTTATAGTAATTTCCAGCAACTTATCAACTATACTTATGTCTTGTGTACTGATGTACATGTTCTAATGCTTACAACAGCGTTAGCTTCACTGCCATCCATGTTAATAAATTATAAGGTAAAGTGTTCCCGTTACAGGTCCGGTGTGGCCCAGAATGTGGGTAGAAGTTTAGCTCTACTCTTCCATGACCGCGGCACTAGAAGCCGGTGAGTGGTCAGCAGCACGCCCCGGCCGCACTTTACCCCCGTGAAAGACCCAGTACCCATTTTACAGGAGGCTGGGTGGGCCTCAGGGCCGGTCTGGACGGGCGGAAAATCTCGTCCGCACCGGGATTCGATCCCGAACCGCCCAGCCCGTAGTCAGTCGCTATACCGACTGGGCTACCGGGACCACGATTTTAACTTATAGAATAATAATTTTAGATGGATAATAGGATGAGAATGTGACACACAATATTTTAACAGTCAAATAATGGATGTTACTTTATACGATCGTCAACATATGTGTAATTAGTAACGCATTAGCTTACATAATACTGAAGATAATGCCGATGTAAACATTGAAAAACTTATGTCTGTATGCAACACATAAGTTTAGTTGTGTTGGGTCGCTGACAGGCTATAATAAAGAAGTACAGTAACCGAAGAGTTATGCATAAAATTGAGTTTATCACCTCACATGCTTAATTTCTTACCCTGAAAAAGTATAGAGCGAGTAAAAACGAAAGGAAGGCAAATGAAACAACAAAGCAAATATAACACACAGCTTTCCCTATCAAATTCCAGAGTCCCATTTCAAATAATAACTGAATCCACAAAAACAAAAATTTTGTCAGCGACTGTTGTTACAGTTCAGTTCACTGCAGGAAAGTGTGGTGATACCAAGACCAGATATCGGTAGTATGAAATACATATTCATTAAATAAATGGTGGGTTAACTCCCTGGAGGATTATCGTTCGAGTGTTTAGCCCATCCGTGTGGAACATCCGCATGGGAACAATATAAAGGAACGGGGTTTCAACCTAGCTAATAGGATAATACCAGGTTTGTGCACGGAATAAATTCTATTTAACAGCTGTTGCAAGGGCTTTGTTTAACTATACACCCTCGGGGAGCATGAGAATGTATTTAAACCCTCTGCCGTATCGAACAGCTCAACGGCATTCGAATGACAGCAACTGAAGGTTTAAAAAGTAATATGGTGGCTGAGAACAACAGTTTTAACATTTTAGGGCGCAGTGGTAATTAAGCGTACCATCTGCGGTAACATTAAGAAACTGAGTTTTGCCTACGCAATATGTGTATGGTTTCGTACCGATTCCAAAATAAATACCGATTATTTCCCTACATCAGTTAAAGAATGGTCTTTGTCACGAACATGGAGTGTGTTGTCTGTGAGGTACGGCCTAGAGTTTTGCATATAACTGAGACAGAAGTCAGTCTTCAAGAAGTCATATTGGTTCAGATGTCTCCGTGTAAACCGACATGTCCGAAACAACGTGTAGGAACAATAATGCCTGTCGAGGTAAGACACGAAAACACTAACAGCATTTTCACTATGTTACATCAAGCGAGCTGTACTTTCATTGTAAACAGCTCGACTGTGTCCTGAAAATCTAAAGAACCCAACTGGCGGTTCGTAAATAAGAATTAACAGAACTCGCTTCTCTGTTTTCGACTTTCATTACGGTAAATATAATAACAACCGGCAGGGGTCAGTCATTATACTGACTGGGCTACATGGTAGACAACCTAGGGTTCGAATCCCAGCATGAAAAAGAGATTTTTCTCTTCTGCAAAACGACTGGATCGGCTCTGGGGCCCACTCAGCCCCATATTCAATGGCTACCGGAGTTCTTTGAGGAGGGTAAAGCTACTGAGCTGTGTAACTGACCACTCAATGACAGCTAGTGGCGTGGTGGAGAATAAGTGGAGCTATACTTCTCCTCCCCTTACACTCCTTCATGGCGTGGACAGGGAAAGCTATCCACTTTCAACTTACTTACTTATATATATATATATATATATAT
>Ga0131853_10002251_pt1 | contig 34592 bp, 46 predicted proteins | sample TergutLab28metaG_FD_92764 | JGI IMG/M metagenome (GOLD analysis project Ga0131853, IMG submission 92764) | Labiotermes labralis P1 segment gut microbial communities from Petit-Saut dam, French Guiana - Lab288 P1 (version 2) (version 2) | ecosystem: Host-associated > Arthropoda: Insects >... | reverse complement strand
ACTCAAAACCGCCATTGAGTTACTCGCTGCCTAGCAGTTAAACGCAGATTGAACTAGGAGCGGGCTAGTGACAAGCCCCTTGCAAACACTAGGTTTGAGGGGCTTATACACAAAATATAAATTCTCTACATTACATTATATAAATAAACATCATGCCCCTTATGAGGGTTCACGAAGTGCGAACACTTATAAGGGGCATAGAAAATTTTGGTGGGAGAGGGCGGATTCGAACCACCGTAGGCTTAGCCAGCAGATTTACAGTCTGTCCCCTTTGGCCACTCGGGAACTCTCCCACATCAAGTTGCCTAGGTACTATAACATATCGCACAGACATTGTCAAGGCTTATTTTTCATTTTCATAACGATACATTTTAACCTCACCCAGCAGATATTGCTATATCGTCTACTACAATTAAACCACGTTCACTCAGCACCCCAGCTTCTGCCCAATATTTCGGAAATTTTTCCTGAAATAAATCATACTGCGGATGCTTCGGATTATTCAATATCGGCTATCGGCACAGGCTCAATAAGATACAGCAGCCGATTTAACGCCATTATCTCAAACTCGCCAACACAACAGATATAACCGCTCACATCTTTAATGACAGTTTTAGCACCCCAGGGTGCATTTCCTGATATACAACAACATCCTCTCGTACATCAAGCATTGGTGAGCTAAAGGGCAAGGATTTATAGTTGCTGTAAAAGCAACGCAACTTGTTTTTTCGTTGTTAAATGCACTGCAGGCACAGTCAAATTTGAGCTGGGCAACCCAAAAGGTTTCAATTCAATCAGACCGCCTATTTTCGTGCCGTGGTAAAAGTCCATACAACCTCCGAGATTATGCTCTCTACGCTACACTTGTATAAAAAAATTATATCCTCCCACAAGTGAAATGTCCAGCTATAATATATTCAATTCTAATTTGATTGGCGAATTTAAAGTTTTTTATATTTACCTGCAAAAAAGCCTTGACAAGCCTATTGGCTTGCGCTATAATGGCAAAGCACGCTGAAAAGCGAGGTTATGTGGCGGTATAGCTCAGTTGGCTAGAGCACTCGGTTCATACCCGGGGGGTCGCTGGTTCAAATCCTGCTGCCGCTACCACGTCGGGGTACAATATGCTATGCTCCGTTTCCGCACAAAATACGAAAGCTGCGTCCACTCCTTTCCTCCCCCTTATCCTCGCAAAGCAAGCTTTGCGAGGGGTATGCAAGAACGTGTTATGGCCCGTTGGTCAAGCGGTTAAGACTCCGCCCTTTCACGGCGGCAACACGGGTTCGAGTCCCGTACGGGTCACCATCCCCAAGCGACTTTTCGCTTGGGGACCCCTTTTGTGTTTTGAACAGACAGAGACTCGCCCTGCTTATGGACGCATAGCTCAGTTGGTAGAGCGTTCGCTTCACGTGCGAAATGTCTGGGGTTCGAGTCCCTATGCGTCCACCAGAGAAGATGTTGTTAAGGGATTTGAAAATCTTTAACAACATCTTCTCTTTTTAGCTGTGGCAAGCAAGGCGCGTGGTGTGCCACAACGGTATTTTAAGCCGCTATGCGTCTGCTATATGATTTGTGAATAGATGTAGAAAATTTGTATTAGGAGAGCAAAATCCGTGGATAAAACCTCAATCAGACTTGATGGTAAAAAGATTTTAATTACTGGCGTAAGCCGCCCTTTGGGTATTGGCGCAACGCTTGCCAAAAGATTTATAGAAGCTGGTGCGGTTGTAGCCGTTCATGGTTTTTCGATTTACGATATGTCGGTTGGTTGCAATAATTCAGCCACACCAAACGGCACGGAAAACGTGACGAAGAAGTTAGCGGACATGGGCTTAAATGTAATGTTAATTACGCCGTCAGACTTTACCGAAAAAGGCACAGCGATAAAAGTTGTTGAGGAAGCCGCACAAAAACTGAACGGGCTTGATGGCATGGTTTTGAATCATTGTTATGGAACAACATTAGAATTAGGCAAGTGGACGGAAGAAAATTTAGACCCGCATTTTTCTGTTAATATCCGCGCTTATATGCTGATGATTCAAGCATTTGCCAAACAAGTTGATACAGCCAAAGCGAATGCCGTTACGTTGTTTACAAGTGGGCAAGCCAATGGCCCCATGACAAACGAAATCCCCTATTGTGTTGCAAAAGAAGCAGTCAGTAATCTTTGTCGCCAAGCGATGACAGATTTGGGAAAACGAAATATAAGAATTAACACCATAAATCCCGGTCCTAATGACACTGGCTACTACCCCGGCGATACAAGCCGTTGGTGTACACCAAACGATGCCGCAGATTTGGCATTGTTTTTACACAGCGATTATGCAAAATGCATTACAGGGCAAATAATCGCAAGTGATAAAGGTGAAGGCTTTGGTGGCAGCTTCGTATTATAAGCATTTTCTACATTAACTTAAAAACAAATCCCTCAACAACCCCCGCACCAGTGCGAACCCTCATAAAGCCATGCTCCCTCTCAGTCCTGCTCGAAAAAGCGAAAGCAATCTTAAAGAGACATAAAATTGATGCTCCTACACTACGGAAAGTGCCTCATGTTTCAAGCCGACTTGCGACAATGACACGAAAACTTGACGAAATAATAAAGACGCACATTCCCGACGCTGCAAGGAAAACTAAAGAAAATGCGAGTGTAAATTGTTCGCCGAGATTGCCTTGTGATGCGGCATCAGTCACCGATAACGAAACAAACAACAGCGATGATGCAACGACCACAGAAGAGATAACTAACATCGAGAGAAGTTTTTTCGGGCGAATATCACGCAGAACGTGTTTGAGCATGATGTTCATGGTGCATTACTCCTGCTTTTTTATTCAAACCATTGCCAGGCATGCCAAAATTCGATCTCACCGGCAGCAATCACAAGTGACACAGTCCCTGCAATAAAAGTTACGGCAAACGCAATTAACGAAATAAGCGCAATCGTGCGCATCAATCGACGTCTTTTCGGCGCAATCACGGGATGCAGCGATGCCGGCGGCTTTTTGCGCCCTGTCCAAGCTGTTTTGTGCCAACCAATATAATTCTTGACAAGGTGGTTGGCATATCGCAGACAGTAAATCGTTCCAATGACCGCTAACGCTGCCAATGCCAACAGCGCAAACCCTAATAACAGCGAAGATAGATACGGCATATAGAGTGTATCGACATAGTCACTCAACAACGAGCCGGGACGACCCAGTCCCGCCACCATAAACAATCCACCTGCACCTACAGCAATAGCTGTCGCGCCCAAAGAGATAATCATCGCGTATAGCGATGCAATAAGCGGAATAGCCAACATGCTGTTTAAAAAGAAAAATCCTATCCCCAACACAATCTTCGTGCCCACTCGACCGTACACACGCGGCGTGATTTCCTTAAATTGCACCGCCAGTTCTTCCGGCGTACCCAAACGATCAGCCGTTTCTGCTTCGCTATATCCATCAGCGATTTTCAGATTAAAATGCTCTTCATACTCATTTAAAATGTCGGCGGCCTCATTTGTGTTAATCGATTTCAGCGCTTTTTCCAGCGCGGCGAGATATTCTTGCTTAGTCATCGTTCAATTCCCCTTTTATCAATTTCTTAATCGTTTCAGCAAAATTCAGCCATTCATCGCGTGTTTGCATAAATTCTTCCTGCCCTAAATCGGTGAGTGAATAGTATTTGCGTGGCGGGCCGCCGCTTTCTTCAACAAGATAGGTTGTTACAAACCCGTCGCTTTTAAGTTTGCGCAAGATGGGATAGACCGTTCCGTCTGAGATGTCAATGTGCTTGGACAGCGACTCGGACACGTCGTATCCATAGCGATCACGTTTGGCCAACAGTGACAGCACGCAAAGCTCTAACACGCCCTTTTTGAATTGTATATTCATAAGCAACTTCTTTCATTTGTTCTGTAGCGCCCATCGGCCACTATTAAACATTATATAATAGTTACATATATTTGTCAATACGTTTTTTGAAAAAACTAAATAAATCTTAGAACCCGCTATATAAGCGGGTTCTAAACACTTTTATGACATTAAAGCTAATGTGATTCTTGAAATAATCCAAGTTCACGCATTCCCGGCGTATCGATGACCATCGACCCGGATGGCAACATGAACAGTTGTCGATGCGTCGTTGTATGCCGCCCGCGGCTATCGTCCTTGCGAATACCCTTCACTGCCATAACCTCTTGCGCCATGAGATAGTTGAGCAGCGACGATTTTCCCACACCGGACATGCCGAGAAAAACGATAGTCTTTCCAGGGGCTAAATATTCATCCAGCGCACTCATCCCAAATTTCGTGTAAGTGGATACCGCGTGAACAGGTACATCAAGTGCCCGCACAGCAACTATTTCCTGACTAAAACTTTCAACGAGATCCGACTTTGTCAGAACTACAATGGGCAATCCGCCGCTCCGGCGCGCCTGTGTCACATAACGCGCAACACGCTTAACATTGAAGTCATGATTGAGGGATGTCAAAATAAACACATAATCAAAGTTAGCTGCGATAATCTGCTCGCCGTTGGCTTTGATGTGAGCATACCCATGCCCAAAAGAGTCGGAACGCGAAAATTTTGAATGACGCGGCAACAACTTGACAATGCGTGATGCACCACTATTGTTGTATTGAATCAACACAAAATCTCCGACGCAGGGCAGGTCTGCACGCGATACTGCCTTGTGCAAAAATGCGCCCTTCAATATTGCAGACACCTCACCGTGTACTGTCATGATGATATACTGCGCGCGATGAACCTCAGTCACGCGCCCGGGAATCGTGCCATCGGTGGACTGATTGTTTTCGATATAGCCATAGTTTTTCAAGTCTACCATAGTTTTTCTCCTCACCTTGAAATATTTTTTTGATGTTTGGACACAAAAATGCCGCAGACAAAACAGCCATCGGCTGCAAGTCTACGGAAGTATGCAGTATCCAGATTGCTTTGCGTTTTATTTACGTTTGAATCACCAAAATTTTCATAAAACATTCCTCCTCTCATGAATAAACTTGATTATAGTATATGATATCGCACATCGATTGTCAAGAAAAAGATCGACAAAGGCGAAACAATTCATTAAAAACAGCCTCTTATAACCGCAACGATTACAAAAGGCTGTTAATTTCAGTATGTGTATGTCTTATAAAGCGACTCACTGCATAAAATATTTCTTCACCGCAGCAGTCGCGTCGGCTGGATCGGCACTAATTGTCGTGCAGAATTCAACGCCGTTCTCTTTGCCAAACCTCGTTGCCCAATCCAGGAACTTTTCGCATTCTGCCATATCATCATTCTTAACAATCTTAAATAAACTGTCAATAAAAAAGTGCGAAATATCATAATTCCCGGCGTAAAGTCCCGTGATAAATCCGCGCAGGACTTGGTATGAACATACATCGTATGATTTTGTATCAATCAATCGTGCCGTGCGGGCATGAATTTCACTCCGCAATTTTTCTCCTCGCTCAATAACAACAACTTGCCCTTTCCCGTTTTGCGATGCATCTGTCGCCAGTGCAATCAGCTGTTTGGTCTTGCCCGCCCCGCGGAGACCCATTACCACACGAACCATGGCAGATTCCTCCTTTAAGTATTGTTGAACTTGGTTTCATCATACCATAATTTGCCGTAAAAATCAAGCCCCGAATTTACAATTTATAGCCTTGATTCCAACGCCGCACGCCGCGCTTCAAACCCTGGTTTTCCAAGCAAGGCAAACATATTTTTCTTATAATCTTCCACGCCGGGCTGGTCAAATGGATTGACCCCCAGCAACAATCCCGACAGCCCGCATGCCAACTCATAGAAATAAATCAATGCACCAAGATTCTCTTCTCCTCGTTTCGGCACTTCAATAATCATATTTGGCACACCACCGTCAATGTGCGCCAAATATGTGCCTTGGAATGCCTTTTCATTAATTTCATCAAGCGTCATACCCGCCAAGAAATTCAGCCCGTCGCCATCTCCTTGCTCAATTTGCAGCGTCACCTCAGCACGTGATTGTCCCAGCGCAACGGTTGTTTCCATCACGTTACGCATGCCATCCTGCATGTACTGTCCCATAGAGTGCAAGTCGGCGGTCAGTTCGAGACCGGCGGGGAAGATTCCTTTACCATCTTTGCCTTCACTTTCGCCAAAAAGTTGTTTCCACCACTCTACCATCATGCGGAAGTGTGGTTGGTAGCATCCTAAAACTTCGATGGTTTTGCCTTTGCGCAGCAAGGCATTCCGACCTGCAGCGTATTGCCATGCGGGATTGCTCATATCGCGGATATCGAGCACGGCAGCAGCTTGTTGCGCGCCCTGCATAAGGGCTTTAATGTTTGCACCGCTGACGGCGATGGGCAGCAATCCCACGGCAGTCAGCACTGAAAAGCGTCCGCCAATGTCATCGGGGATGACAAAAGTTTCATAGCCCTCACTGTCGGCGAGTTGTTTCAACGCACCGCGCTGTTTATCGGTTGTGGCGTAAATGCGCTTATTGGCGTTATCGCCATATTTTTCACGCAATTTCGCACGCAGGTAGCGAAATGCCACGGCCGGCTCTGTCGTTGTACCGGACTTTGAAATGACATTGATGCACCAATCCCGCTCGCCGATGATTTGTGTCAGTTCGTCAAGCGCGTCTGCTGACAGATTACAGCCGGCAAAGAAGATTTGCGTATCGGCCATTAGATTATAGTTTGGCGAATGCAGCAACTCAATAACTGCCCGCGCCCCTAAATACGAGCCACCAATACCAACAACGACAAGCACCTTTGAGTGCTTGCGAATGTCTGCCGCCGCTTGCTCAATGCATGCAAACTCTTCACGATCGTAGTCGTATGGCAAGGTCAGCCAGCCAGTATATTCACCACCGGCACAAGTTTTATCTGCCAATGCATCATGCGCGGCGGCAAGCTCTGGCGCAAGCGCATCAACTTCTTGTTGACTAACGAAAGGAAAAATGCCGTTTAGTTTAACCGTTATCATAATAATTCTCCAAGTTCAGATTTATTTTTTTCATGACGGGAACGACGATAGCGCCGAGCGTAACACCCAAGAGGTTTTGCAGGATGGCAAAGGGCACCAAATGCCCGATAGCAGCAGCAGGTGAGAAGATAAATGCTTGATAGACAAAATACAGACACAACACCAACACAAATTGCAACGCAAAAAACGCGCCAACCAATGCCGCGTGATTTTTAATACGACGAATGGCGACGGCGGCAAAGTACGCCAACAACCCCTTGGAAATCAAAGTCGCCGGAATAAAAATTGGTCCGCCCGCACCCGCCAAATTTGCCAATGCCGACCCAATAGCAGCGGCAAACATGGCACTGACCGGATCAAGCACAGCAGCAACCATAAAGATTACGCCATCGCCCACATGCATGATGCCAATCGGCGAATTTATCCGAATCCAAAAGGTGCCGAGAAACACCATTGACGCACAGACTGCTGCCAGCGTAATGCGCTGCGCTTGGCTTCTAGCTCTCATGCAACAATGTGCCTCCCATGTATGCCAATGGCTTTTTGAGCGCGTGCATCAAAACGGTGAGCGATACCATAGAAACAATCATCATAATCGTTGACGGTATCACGCGTGTCGACAGCACCGCCCAAAAAGGATTGCCGAACGCCTGCGACAATGCAAATGTCGTCAAGAACATGCTGCAAACCAACCATTCCGTCCAGATTGCCGCATAGTTACGCAATGCTGACACCTCACGTTTATACAAAAACGCACCGTAAATAAAGCCGCGCAACCCCATTGCCACAGTGATGAGCGGTATGATGGCGAATGGCGATGGAAATAGCGCAAACCCCAGCAAGTCGCCTGTCATCGCTACGCCCATCGCCCAGGCAGGCCCCAATACCCATCCGCTTAATCCCACAACTATCAGGTTCGGGCTAATGCGGATGAGTCCGTCGGGCGTATTAAATCCTAACAAACGTGTTGCTGCAATCTGCATCGCCACAAAGAGCGCAGCGAGACAAAGGCGATAAATGTCTTGACGCTTAAGCATAGTTGGTCCTCCTTGGTGATTTGATTTCGTAAGGATGATAATCCACCCATTTTTCACTTACAGGACAATTTCCATCATCCTATTACTGGTTCGGTAAGCTGTTATTATATCACATCAGCCGATGAATGGCAAGTAAAATCACCATATGCAACGGATAGAATGCATAGAAGCCCCATTGCACCCATTTGCTATTATACCCTTTGCGCCCATTGTACAAAAAAATCAACGGCAATGCCAAACCGGCGATTAAATTGATTTGCGCCCACTCGACTTGCCAGCTCCTTGGCGCTATGATAAATTCGCGTCCAATAAGCATATCGCCCAAGTGAAACCCAACAAGAGCTAAGATATACCGCACCGCCAAAACAATCAAAAAGCCGGCAATGAGTTTGCTGTGCTTGCCTCGAAACACAAAGAATACTACCATCCAAGCCACACCAAACATGCTGTAATCGGCACGGATAAGTGCCGCCGCAAGCATACAAACTACCGCAATCGTCCAGCCCTCCGCAGGTCTGTGCAATTTGGTTTTCACATCAATGGCCCAAACGGCCAACAATCCAAGCAGCAATGCGAAAAAGACATTTTGCGCATTGTAATCAATAAAAATCAATGAATGGCTGTTTAGATTGACAAACATATCGTATGGGATTTCCGACAACAACGCCAACAGCAGCAACCGGAAAGCATACTTAGGCACATCGCGTGTCCTGATATACCCTTCAGCAATTAAAAAACAAAAAATCGGAAACGCTAAACGCCCGACCATGCGCAACTGCAAAGCAAACTCGGGCTGCCAACTAAATAAAATAACACCAATGTGATCAACAAGCATGGTAACAACGGCAATCATTTTAAGGACGAGTGATGACATGTACGCTATTCGTCCGTTTCTTCGGCTTCGTTATCGGCATCAATGGCCGCCCAGTCGATTGTCTCATCGTTATCGACGCTGGCGCCTTCAAGCTGCTCGCTTTTTGATGCATCGACAATTTCAGATTCAGCAGATTGCTCGGGTTCGGCATTATCTAATTCTTGTCGTATATCATCAGATTGAGGAGACTCGACATTGGCTTCAGCTTCGAACGATTCGGCGGTTTGTTCAGACGGTGCAACGACGTCATCACGCCCTACAAACTCAGCCGAATTCTTTTTGCGCCGCCGTCTCAATCTACCGCTGACTTTGCGATTGAGCTCCCGTTGCACAATATAGAACTGCGGAAAGCACGTGTAATACGCATAGCCGATAAACGGCGCAATGATTTTTTCGTCAGCCAGTTCTGCCGCATGATTTGCCTCGCGCATGATATGCTCAGTCTGCATAATGTTATAGCGTCCGACATCAGTGTCATATGTCAAATCAACAGCGGCATCAAAGAGTTGCATAGCAATTTTACGTGTATTCTCACCTGTCGCATAGCCGTGGATTACGTGGTAGAGCAGCGGAATCACCGCCTCACCGCCGACTGTGAATGCTTTTTCAGGGTCTGCCGCAACATGACGCACTACGCGCATCAATGGTGCGGGGCAAGGCTTGTTGCGGTGGAATGCCAACAGGTCGGTCAGCAGTATATCGGCAGCACGCAAATTCAACGCATCTTCCAGATCACATTCGACCAGTTGGCTCAAACAGACATGGTTGAGCCAAGACATATCTTTGTCGGGATAGTGAAGGCGCTGGTCGGCCCACAGCTGTGTCAGCGCCCATAAGCGGTTCTGCTCCAACTGCTTAGCCTGGCGCAGAGCACCCGAAACGCCATCGCGTTCAGCGTGCCCCGCAGCAATCAACGTCAGCAAGCTCAGCAGATACAGCAACGGCAGAATCAATACCGGCCATTGCATAGCGTAGGTGACGGTTGTCGCCATATAAACGAGAAAATAGACGGGCACAACCAGCGAAAGAATCGCCCACAACGTGCCACGCCACAGGCGTTTTCGCTGCCGTCGGATGGCCGTTTCTACCATCTCTGGACGCAAATTATCGAGCGGCGTAGCAAAGACCACAAATGCCCGTGCCTGCTTATTTTTGCACTTTTCGTGCTTTTTTGAGCCGCCTTTGAGTCTAATGCGTCCATGCCCCAGCCACCAAACAGCAGATAAATTGCCTTTCATCCAAAGCGGCAGTAAACTGCCCAACACCAAAAAGAAAACCGGCAATATTATCGCCAGCACCATGCCCACAACATAGACCCAATCGCGCATCATGACGTCAAAGCGCTCCTCAGTCAGTATCAACCCAACCATAAAACCGCAAATTAAGCCGATAGCGATTGTCAAAATCGCCACCAGCCAGCGCAACTTGGGTGTTTGTGATCTCATGCCGTCACCGTCCCGCGTCATTTGCGATTAGTATACCATAAACTTTTCTAAATGTAAACCAAAAAATCGTCCAATTGCAAAATGCAGCCGAACGATTTGGATATATGTTTATTTACCATTTTTAATGTTTGTCATGCTCATATTTCTCAATCTAGATGGGTGCCGTAGCTTAATGATCGCTTTTTTGCGAATAGCCCCAACACTTGCCCTAGCCAGTCCGATTTCATTTCCTACCTGTTCCAGTGTTTTTCCATATCGGTAATAATGATGCAATACAGTCTGCTCGCGTTGATGCAACGTATCAAGCATCTTCATAATTCCATCGGTATACGCATCACCGTTGTCATTCTCCACATGGAAAACTCGACAATAAATAAGAGCCGTATATTCCCGGTCGGTCATATAAACATCCTCCTAACTTCAAAACACTCTGGTTGTGTCCTGTTTCAGGACATCTTCTTCCAATTTTACAGTATACACTAATTTTGTCCTATGTCAAGACAAAGGGGTGTAAACATGTCAAGAATTATTGATGGAAATCGAAATAATATCACAGGCGAGCGCATTAAAAACGCTCGTGTTAAAATGAGACTCAGCCAGAAAAAGCTATCCGAAAAGCTGGAGCTGGAGGCCGTCTACATCTGTCGCGGTTCTATATCAAGAGTCGAAAGCGGCGAGCGTACAGTAACCGACATCGAACTTGACGCCATTTCAAAAGTATTGAATGTATCGCTAAATGATTTGTTTGGCCGATAAAAATGTCGTCCGGTTTAATAGCCGAACGACGCTTTTTCTATCTATCCCATCAATAGGCTTGCCCCCCAGCGGTTAAACACTGTATCCAAATGCCGCACATTCGGCAGCTGCCCAATCCAATAATCGGGCGAATCGATCAGCCCTAAACTTGCCATATGCCGCACCGATTCTTCACCGTTCAGCTCACGCAGAAACTGCGCGCTCGCCCAACCCGTCAACCTACCATTGGTCGCCCATAGCCAGTCGCCGTCACGGCGCGTCACCGCCACCCGAGACCCGCGTGCAAATGTGCCCAAAATATTGCCGTTGCTCGACGGCGCAGCACGCACGTTCAGCGGCTGCGTTGACGTGTTAACGGTGTGCAGCACAGGTTGTTGACGTACCGTCAACGGCGGCGTTGTCGTGCCGCTGATGGCCTCACACAGCCGTGCCATCGGGAAATGCCGTCCCGGGCAGTTTGTATTTGCAAACTCATCATGCCCACGTACCAACAAGTTTCCATACACGCTTCGAATATGCCCGACCAGCCAAACCAGTGCATTAAACATAGCGTCACTCACGCGGTCATTGGTGTGGTGGTTGCCGTTGACAACGATGGCAACCGACGTATTATTCTGCCCGACGGTGTGCGCTCCGACATGTCGCATATCGCGTCCCCGCCAAATTGAGCCGTCGAAATCGACGTAAAAATGATAGCCGATGCCCGACCATCCGCGACCTTGATGCCATCGATGAATGTCGCGCACTGTACCGCGCCCGTAAACATGGTGAATAATAATCGTATTGGTCGTGTTGCCGCGATTTTGATTGTTTGTAAAACGCAAATTTGCATCTTGAATTGTAAAACTCATAAAATTATCCTCTTTTCTGCTTATGTCCGTTCGAATACCCGAAATAATATGACAATGCCATCAACAGCATGTCACGAACGCCCAAATCCTGCCCCGTCGTGTGCATGGCGTAGCCGTAAAGCCCCAGAATGACCAATACCATGCATTTGCGAATGTTCAGGTCCTCCCAAAATGATTTCCACATCATTTACAGAAACAGCCGAGTTAACAATCCGCCAATCAGGCCTGCGCACATCAATGCAATCAGTTGCTCCACCATGATTTCCCAACGCTTGCCCGGCTTAGCCTTTTGCATTTCCACATCAATCTTAATAGCATCAATGTCTCCCCGCATATACTGCATCTCGCCCAGCATCCCCTTGATCGCTACCGCTATTTCACGCATATTTTCCAAAATCCTGGCTTGGTCATCCAGCCGTTTGTGTGCCGTTTCCACTGACATTTCCAACGCTGCAATGCGTTCTCCTTGTGTTCGCGTCATTGCTCTTCTCCCCTCAAATCATTGATAGAATGTAATATCGCTAAAGTACATATCCCGATTCCGTTCTATCCACGAAACCATCTCCTGCAAATCAGCCAACACTCGCTCCAACGCGTTAGCGTTGTGGTGATTCATGACAAATAAACTATCCGGCAACCTCGGTGTGTCAAGAAACGTCACAAAGTCGCGCCGCACTGCCGCCACACTTTCCAGCAGCATCTCGCCACGTTGACGTGTCACCATCGAATCCTGCCGCCAATCGGTTAGCCCGCGCGCATTCGTACGATAGCCATTTATCCGCATCCATGCCGCCAATTCATTGACCGCCAATCCTACACGATTGCGGTCAACATGGTCATAACAGCCTTTCAGCCGCTCGGCAGCGTTGCGCCCGCTCGCCAAAATCACCCGTGCTTGCTGCACATCACTATCAGTGCGGTCGTAAACCAACGGCATCATACCATACCACCTGTGAAAATCAATGTGCCGTCAGCATCACGAAATCCGACCGCTAGCAGATCCAAGTCTGTCTGCTCCGTCACATATAAATTGCCGCCCAGCAAAAACACCCGCGCCGAATCATCTGTCGGAATCCGCACCGCCGCCACACGCCCCGGCGCAACAGCAACCAACCCTCGCTGGCCTGCCGCAATATTCTCTGCCGCAATGCCCAGCAATTGATCCAACTCGTCACTGTGCCACCACGTCACCCAGTGCCCGCCTGCGCCCAATACCACAAACGGGTTGTGCGGCATAATATAGATGCTGCCATTCAACAGCGAATTGGCTGGTGACGCACGATGGCTTGCCGTCGGCGCCAAGGCACCGCTCTCCGTCAACGTATACGCCGTCGCCATCACTGCGCCCGTACCGTTGGCATTCTCAGTGTGAAAATTGAGAAATCGGTTGCCTGTCAACGGCTTTACGCCGCTTGTCCGTGCCGTAACAGCACTTGCTGTCATTTGCAGCTGTCCATTTTCAACGCGCAAAATATGTATCCGCTGCGGCTCACGGTTGACGCCGCCTGGTGTGTTCGTCTCGCTCAATAAAGCACAGACATTGTCGGCAATCGGCACGACAAAGTTGGCAACAAACATACCACCGGGCGTATCACTGCCAATATCCCGCGTGTCACCAATCGTTTGGAGTGCATCGCCAATCACATCAACCACCCGCGCACGCAACCTTGTTCCGCTGTCATGCGTTATTATCAATACGCGATTGTCTGACATCCTTGCCAACTGTGCCGAAATTCCACCACCGTTCGGCCTATGAGGTGCCGGCAAACGACTTAATATGTCCACCGATAGCCGGCCTGCATCAGCTATCACTTCCAGCAAGCACATGTCATCGCCCGTCATCGCCACAAATCGACCTTTATCAACTACCACAACTGCCGCCGGCGCATTGCCGCCCATCACGCCAACAAACACAGCTTCAGCTTGTAACCCAATGGCAATCTGATTGTTTACGATGCGAAAGGGCTGTGCAAAATACCCCCTTCGATCCCTTTCTCGGTCTTCTGCGTAATATAAAAGCATTCCAATATTACCGCTGCCGTCAAGGTCATCACATTGCCCGTCAATGCACGCCGAAAACAGACTCGCCTGCCCATCCATCATGCCCGGCAATCGCGGCAGCGTCCATACACTCAACCGCTCTAACCCAACACCGCCTGCCGGCACACGCCATACCTCCAACACAACATCGCCACTTAATTCCCGCGCTACAAAAAAACTATTACTGTCCTGCGCCTCCCCGCAAATCACCGACCCATCAGAAAACGCCGACAACCCGTCTTCACGCGCCAGCCGCACTGACGGCGCCAACGAATACGTCGCCCCAACCACCGCTACGCCATCGTTGGTCATACGCACGCCGTCACCCTCCGCAATGTCGACCGCTGCCGTCAACTCAACGCAATTTTGCCACAATCCAATCTCGCGCCGTGCATCAGCAATCGGAATAGCACCGACCGCCGGCGCAATTTGCGGCGTTTCGGCCAACCAATCTTCTATCGGCTGCGCGTGCGCGCGGTTAATTTTTGTGCCCTCCTGCACCACCTTGCCCGGATGCGGCTCAAGATCTACGATCTGTCCCGCCGCACCCGTCGCCGTGTCACGCAATATATAACGGCGCGGAAATTCCACTATTCTGTCCCGCACATCGCGTCTGTTAAACCGACCCACAATCCACCCCACTTTTCTCTTTCTCAACCAAATTGTCTAACTGCGCCGAAATCCTGGCCACTTCGATAACCAAGTCATCAATCGTCATCATCGGCCAAACTTCAGCATGTTCATCTTCTGGGCGCTCCATTTCTGTCACATCGATCAAGTTGCCGCTTTCATCAGTCACGAAAGCAAAAAGCGGCATCAGTTCCATGATTTTATCCGCCAAATCGCCCTCGACCCACCAGCCGTCAATATTGTCAAACGGCACGTTGGACGTCGTCTTATCGGGCTGAATGTAAAATTCTCGCATCATCGCCTCCTCATCTAAATGCTATGTACTCGGCAGTTCCGGAAAAGTTCGGCGTTGCCCAAAAGCGCGTCGCGCTTGTCATGGGATGCAGTTGCGCACCCCGCACAACGGGGCTTGGATTCGGTTCTGCGCTTGCCGAAAACCATTGCCAAAACAAAACTCGACTCGGCACAAACCCCAACGAAATCTCAGCTTGCACCCCGCTCGCCGCCGCAAATGTTCCCGTCACCGCCGTCGCGCCGGGCTGCAGCATATGCGCGCTTATATTCGGGTTAAGAATATGCCATCGGTTGTTGATGCCCAGCGTAAACAGAATCGTTTTTCTCGCCCTCCATACCGGCCCTGCCAACCCAACATTATTTTCCCAAACAACTGCGAGCGGCGCTGTTCGGCCAATGTTTAGCCAAACATCTTCAGCGGTATTTGTTGCGTTTTCAAAAAACACCGCAACAGTCACACCCTCTTTCAGCACAAAAGGCGGCTGTCCGTCGTCAAGCGTTGCTATTTTTGCACGGTCAGCGACATCCGTTGTTGACCGCGCAAACCATACACGCCCATGTTGACTGTCAAGATTGCTTTGCACCGCTGCCGCGCTGCCCTCAGGGTCTGCCCCAATCTGCGCCGCCGTCACGCGGTGCGGATTGTCTACGTTGCCTGCGTGTCTATGCACTGTTTCGGCGGCGTTGCCGGCAACAACTTTCGCCATTTCAGCCACTGCAACGGCATGGGCAAACTCCATATCGTCGCATCCGCATTCTCTCACAACCACATCCAATGCCTCAACAGCCCGCTCCACCGACCTGACCGCCTCATCAACACGCCGGTAATTATAGTTGTGGTCGTCAATGTCATACTGTTCAAATCCCTGCGGCATCCGCAGCCTGTAATTCTCTGTAAACCTCATTTATTCACCCCATATCTAATCTCACTATGTGTCCTCTCGCTTAACACATCGTGAGTCCCGCCACGCAGCGCATCATGCGTCACACCGTCGGCCGCCCGGCCCACAACCTGCACCGCAGCGCGAATACGCCGGTGTCCAAATTGTAATTGCAGCCTCGACACAAATCCGTCAACACCGCCAACTACCACGCGCTCACCAACATTCACCAACGGCATATCTTTGGGCGAATCAACCAGTAAAATATCACCTTCATAACGACAATCGGCAGCAGCAGCCCGAAACAGCCGTTCAAACTTCATATCGTCACTGTCACAGCTCGACAGCAACATATTCTGCACCTCAACAGTACGCTCACGCCCACCTGCGTCTGGATATTCCCGCCGCACAACCGATGTCGAATGCCGATACGCCAACCCGCGCACACTGCACGACCCACCATTGCCTTGAATACGCACATGGTTGGCACTCTCATCCAGCACCTCAGCATTATGTACAATCACGTTAAAATGCGGCGCCGAAAACACCACCAAATGCTCACCTTCAATCTCGCCCTCAAACAACGTCACCAGACCATCGGCCGCCAATGGCGAAAAGTGATGCACTGTTAGCTCTACTGCCGCCGCCGTCTCATGCGTCAGCACGCCGTCACGATACAAACGGTCAGCATCAACCACACGCGTAATACCCTCCGCTTGCGGCAGCAATGCTAAGCTGCCGTCTGCCTCAACACGACAATACGCCCCCAACGCAAAGCATAACTGCGTCAACGCCTCCCGCCGGCTACCCCACGGAATCCAGCCCCAAATCCGTTTATCGACCAGAGACAAATCCAACCGAGTGGCAACCTCATCACCGACAATCGCCCGTGCCAACACATCGGCATTCTCGCCAAAATATAAGTCACCGTGAAACGGCGACAGCGTCTCCAACAGTCCCAACGTCGACACCGCTGCGATATCAACACGGCTATGCCCCTCACCGCGCCGCACTTGCCCCGATTCCAGCCGATACGTACCAAACAACTTGCCGCCCCAAAATAGCTGCAACGACTGATGCCGCGCAAATAAAAACGGCACGGCATTGTCGGCAATCAGTGAAAAATTCGCGCTGTCAATCACCTGCGCCCGATGCCCCGGGTCATATCCCTGATATACCTCACAGCCCCGCATCAAAAAATTGTCGGATCCAAATGCCCGCACAATCCCAAACAGTACCGATTGCAGCCTCAATCGCGAAAATCGCCTGTTGACACGAAAGAAACTAACTTCCACGCGGTCATAATTCTGAACCACCTGTGCCGTTGTAAAAGCAACCGCATTCGGCGCAAATCCGCGCCGCGCCAGCAATTCCGTCCCGCGATACCAAGAGATGTGCATATCCGTCGCAAAGAGATTGCTCTCTATGTCAAAATGAAATGTCAAGCCCACTGACGACTGCCGCTCCTCAAACTGCATGTCCAGCACAATCGGCTGCGCAAAGAATCCCTGCGCGTCACTCAACTCTTGACTCCACAGCGCATGAGCATTGCTCAAATCAAAATACTCTGCCTCACCATCCAGCAGTAGCCCGTTATGCTCACATGTCTGCTCCCGTGTAAATATTGCCGACTCATCAAACAATATCGGCAGCATCGAAAAATCAGCCTGCCCGTAAGCGTCGGCAGCAACATCTTGGCTCGCCGTCGGCGACACATCGCGATAAAGCAACATCGCGCTCATGCCAGCCTCACGCTTTCCATCGCAACAACTCGCAGGCGCAATCCACCCCAACGATTGCCGTTCTTCACGCCGCGTAACATGTCACTCTCAACAACAATCCGCGCTGGAAATGTCAGTGTCTCATCGCCGAACGGCAGCGTCACAACCCGCGGCGCCAACGGCTTAGTCACATCGAGGTAAAACTCGTTGTAATCATGCCCCGACCGCGGCTCCACCGTCATCTCAAAGTCATACTTTGTGCCGATAATGTCGCAGATTTCACGGCCGCTCTGTAACACACCCGCCGTCACTTGGTCAACAACCTGCGGCGCCTGCCGCACCACCGGGCGCAACTCTCCCACGTTATATTCAACGCCGTCAATCTTCATGATACTCACTCAATACCACCCCCCATTCAACTGCTCCACACGCCGCAATTCCAATCCCAGCAGCTCTACCAACCGCCGCGTACTGCCTGTCGCCTCAACGGTAAAATTCGCCTGAATCGCCGGTTGCTGTGCGCTCTGCGCCGCTAACGCATTGTAGGATGTCGGTACCATCGCGCGTGCCGTATGCCGGAGAAACTGCTCACCGTTTTCAAACAAACTCCAGTCATCGCGGCGCCGCATCGCCATCTGGTTGGCCAGCTTGTCCATCATGCCCGTCAACAATGTCCACCCCGAAGCATCAAGCACTTCTTCGGCAATATCGTCAATCACATCCAGCATCACATCACGCAATGCGTCGCGGCTCTTTTCCACGCCCAGCCCAATACCACTTGCCATCGCCGCACCGATGCTCTCAGCCTCACGTGCCGCCGCCACACTGCTCACCATCAGATATTCAATTTGTCTGTCAAGACTCTCACGCATCCCGCGCAACTCTTCAGTCGCCTGCGCCTCAGCAATGCGCAATCGCTCCAAATACAGCGCGTTGTACCGCTCTAATTGTTCATCGCTCATGCGTAACAACGCCTTCACCTGCGCATTGCTCTGCGGTCCCAGTCGCTCCAAGTCGGCCAGCAATTGCTCGTCGAGCACGCCCCGTGCCGACAATTCCGCCAGATTGCCTGCCCAATTTTCCAGCAAACGCACCTGGTCTTGCAGATTGGCCATAATCTGCCCGCTTTCAACAAATCCCTGCTCCCGCGGCGCGTCAAACAATCCGAAACTGTCAACCAACTGCTGTGTCCGCCGCGCCAACGCCGTATCATACGAAGCATTTAAGCTGTCAATTGCGTTGTCAATTGACAGAATCACTTCCCGCAACTGCCGCAACGCCTGCTCATGCTCCCGCGTACCCTCACCATAGCGGGATAGCACATCTAACCACGCATTATACTGTGCCGTCAGTGACATTTGATTAAAACGCACCTCATCGGCAATATATTGCCTATCCTCAACGAATGCGTCAGCTCGCTCACGATCAATTTCAGCCAGCCGCCGCTGTTCCAATGTATGAATCTCGCGCTCAATACGCCGCCGTTCTTCGGTACCTTCGGCAAACTGGTTCCGCAGCTCGCGATAAGCCGCCAGTTGTCCCTCAATATCCAACCGTCCAAAGTGCGCCTCATCACCAATACGCTGCCTCTCCGCTGCCAATGCATCGGCGCGCGCTCGATCAACCTCAGCCAACCGCCGCTGTTCCAGCGTATGGATCTCACGCTCAATGCGCAGCCGCTCGGCACTGCCCGCCGCAAACACACGCTGCAATTCACGGTAGGCCTCCAGCTGCCCCTCGGTATCCAACCGCCCAAAGAACGCCTCGTTGTTAATCCACTCCTGCGACGCCGATAAAATCGACTGTGCCAACTGTCGCGCCGCCCGCACAGCTTCACTCTCACCGTCGGCAATGCCCGCCGCAACACCCAACGACAAATTCCGCCCGATAATATCTCGCATTACCTGCGACGGCGACGAAATCCGCGCCGCCTGCATCATGGCGGTGCGCACGTTATGAACCACGCGCTGCCCCGCCGCGGCCACCGCCGGCATACCGGCACCTACGCCTGCCGCAACACCCAGCGACATATTGACACCCACCTGCGCAAACCCGGATTGCCGCACCTGTCCATCCATCGCGATACGCGCTGCAACAACACTCTCGCGCGACATCGAAATTATCCCCGCACCCACATGCGCTACCGCCGCACCAATACCGTGCATATTGGCAAGCGCCAACTTACCGCCGGCCTTTGTCAGTGCCGCAATTGTCTCCAACCCCCGCCGCAGCTGCTCCGAATCAATTTCAACCCCAACAACAACCCTGCCATCAAAAGACACTATAAATCACCCCCAAATACGCTCAAACGCCTCGCGTCCCCGCCTTTCCCGTGCCGTCTCCGGCAATGCCACACTCAGCCTGGCCGCCTCAGCCCGCTGACGCTCATCACCGCTCAACGCCGAAGTGTCCAGTTCTCGCAACCGCAACTTGCACTGGAACGCACAGTCATCCGGCAATGCCGCCAACAGCTTCCGAAACACGACCCAATGCATAAAGCCCACCTGCAGCAAATCAACGCCATACACCGCCCAAAACGAAGCAAAAATCTCTGCCGCGTCAAACTCATAACAAAATGCCACGCCACTCTCGTCATCCGATAATCCCAAATTTTCAGCCTTGCATTCTGCATTAGACAAAAACGCGCCCACTGCGCCAAACACATCCTCCGGCGCATGGTTATCCTTGAAAAACATCCGCGTGGCCAACGCAACTTTCTGCGGTGACGGCACACTTTCATCACCACTCAACCGCAAAATCTTCAAAATCACGCGAAAGTCGGCGTTAACTTCATACATAGCATCCTGCCACCGCACCATCGACGGCAGTATGTCACCCAACGGACGGCTCAACGAAAAACTCATACGCCATACGCCGCACAAGCCGCGTCATTATAGACGGCAATCACTTGTGCCGCAATCTCTCCCGTCACCCCCACCGCGTCATGCAACGACACCGGATTGCTGCCAAAGATTTTTCCCGTCGCACCCTCACCCAGCATCAAATCAATCAACCCTATCATCTTGCGGGTCGCAGCCAAAATCTCTTCTGTCTGTCCCTCTTTAATACCGGACAATTCCCCCTGCAACGCCAAAATCTGCTCCATAATATCAATATCCGCCATTTTGCAAACAAATACTTGCTCATTGACCACAACTGACCTCGGCCCGCCAAATTTCACAGTAATGCTATCCTTGCGTTTCCGCCTAAACATAAAAATTTCCTCCGTCATTCGCAGGAGCGGTTTTCCATATCCGCCCAAATCCACTCGTCCGCGGCCGCGCCGCACCAATTCCATATCAACGAGCGACTCAGGACAGTCGCCCTTACAAACGAAAATACTAACTAAACATAACAACCCCATCTTCAATCTCCGCAGAACCCTGCGTCGGCGTGCCGCGTTGTGCCAAAGTAAATGTAATCACACCCGTAGCAATGTTATAATTGTCAATCGTCACCAACACATCTGTCAGCGTCGCCACATTGGCATTGCCCTGCTTCTGCTGATACACCCGCAATGCCTGCGTCACCGCATTACTGCCCACAGCCTGCGTACGGTATAAATCAAACACAAAGTCATATACCGGGTCGCCCACATAAGCCGTCAGCGGCATCGATGTGCTCGGATTATAGTGTGCCAGCTCACTCGTCGGTGCGCTATCTTCGATATAATCAAAGGTATCCACCTGTGGATTCATGCTATCTGTCCACTCGACAGACTTGCCGATACGCGCCCACTCTGTCGCGCTCTGCCCCACATTAATGAACAAGTAATTTAAATACTTTTTCGTCTTTTCCATAGCCTATTTCTCCTCCATATAAATTATCGTGGCGGGGAACTGCAATACCGCCCGCCCATTGTCAGCATACGTCGCCGTCACCTGCGGCATATTCGCGAGATTTTGAATTTCATAGCACCGACACTTGTCCCCAAAGTCGGGGAAATTCCCTTCACACTGCTGTACATCTAACCAATCCTGCCAGTCCCGCATCGCCGCCATTGCCTCGGCATTAACATCGTCATGCGTCTGCGACAACGGCACCTGCAAGCGCAGCATAAACGAATACTGCCGCACCCGGCTGCCGTCTAAATGCTCGGCTACTGCCGCCGCTGAAGCTGTCGGCACTATGCAAGCTGCGAACAAATCCTCCTGCATAAACCCAAACAATGGCAATGCCTTTAACTCTTCATTCCCGCTCAACCACTCCAACACAGCCTTGTCTTTACTCATAGAAATTACTCCCATCTCACGCGTAAGGTGCGGTTACCTCAACGCTCCATGTCCATCACACCAACCGGATATTTTTCTAGCTCGCACAACGCACGCTTGTATGCGCGTTGTTGCGACGTCAAGTCCAACGAACAGCAACGGGGCGAAGAGACCCGCCCCACAGATTTCATCGACGGTTTCCAAAGGGCGCAGCCCTTTGGTTTTTTTGATTGCTTTGTGAATATAACAGTAACATCCGTCAAGCAAGGCATTGTGGCGCGCAAATCGCACCTCTACCGCCCAATCGACCGCATTGCCGCTTGGTCCCACTGCGCGCTCGCCAGCGGATGGTGTGTCGTCTGAAACTGCATCACCGTGCCCAGTCGCGTGCCGGCATAGACAAACACCGCATACGGCGCATTATACGTAATTCTCGCCGCCATCGGACAGCTATCAACACTCACATCAGAGGTCAGTCGCCCCGTATCTCGCGGCACAAACGGTTCCATAAAATCCCGCGCCGTCGCCGCAATCACCGCCATACTGTCGGCATCAAAAAGTCTCACCAGCGCGTCGGGCGCAATGCTAACGTCCATTGACATTCAAATGCCTCCCCCGCCGCTCATGCGACGTATTGTCCGCCACCCGCGTCACCACACACATATCGCGTGCCAAAAGCTCTCGTAGATCGTTGACTGTCATCTCCTCACCATTGACATTCAAATGCCCGTTACTCACTGCCAACTGTTCACTGCTCACTAAGTCGCCTCTGGCGATGACATCACCCTCACGCACCGTAAAATAAGCAATTTTATCATCACTACTCAAATCACGCCATACATGCGGTGATTTGTAGTCAAAGTCAACTTGACATCCTTCTTCAGCAGCAATCAGCACAACCACACGGTCGTCTGCACCTGCCAACGCCCCCGTCGTCCGCCGTGAGGCCGAAGTCTGCCACGCACAACCATGCACAACATGACTCACCCAAACATCACGTCGGCTGTCAGTATCGCGGTAGCGGTTCCAAACGGTAATCGTTTCGTTCGCACCACGCATAACTACACCCCCCGATACAGCTGCGCTTGGGTAAAATACAGCCGCAACAATGCGCCAATCTCCTGTTGTGTATTCATCGTCGTCGTACGGCTCGGCAGCCCGTAAGTTTCAGTATATTGCCCATTTGAAAACGACATCAGCCGCCTGTTAAGCTGCTTTCCGTCATTGTGCAGCAAGTCAATAATTTCTACCATACCGCGCTTCTGCTTCGACGTCAACGCCGTATCATCCAGCCGTCCGCTCGTGTATAGACGAACATGCGCCTCCGCCATTGCTTGCCAACGCTCAAACTCCCCTTTGGCCACTGTCACGCCGCCCTTTTTCTTATAGGCCTTATAGGTTAGATATGCCATGCCGCACACCTCCTACTCGGCAACCACTTTGGCAATTAAATCCGGCATCACAGCCGCCACACCATAATAATAGAACAACGACACTGCGAACGCCTCTGATAGAGGTACTTTCTCAGCCGTATACTGCCGCGGCAGCACAGGCATAGCCACCGATCCATCAACCATCGCCAGCATTTGCACCCCCGACGGCAAATAGACTGACGAAAACACTTTCACACCGTGAAACACACCGCACTCCGGCGTACCGACATCGATATTCGCGCTGTACACCGTATCCAGCATATTGCGCAAACGCCCGTAAGTGGCCGTATCCAACACAATGCTTATCATATCGCGATCTACGCCGTCAACAAAGTCATTGCGCGTGTTTTCAATCGTCTGGATCAACTGTTCCAACTGCGCATCAATATCTGCAAATGCCGACGAAACCTCAGTCGCGTGCTCAGCCGCTTCCGCAAAAAACGCCCGCTCCAGTTCCCGCACCATCGTCTTTCGATGGTTCAAGCTTCGATTTTCCAGCAATCCGTCAACACCGTAAAACAACGTATCTTTTTCCTCGATCTCTTCGACAATCTCACGATCCTTGTCCAGCAATACAACAACCGGCCGTGCCGTCACGCTCACTCCGCGACCACCGGCGCGCGCTGTACCATATGCCTCACTCTTGGCATTGGCAAACCGCTTGGCTTCCACACTTCCGCTCGCCGGATCCCCGCTCAAGTCTTTGTTTTTGAGGATGCTGGAAATTGTGCTCTTCTGCACCGTATCGATCACAGTGCCATACAACTCGGCAAGATAATCGCTCCCCGCCGTATCCAACAAAATAGACAACGATTCAACTCTCGACATACTCTTCTCCTTTTTAATTTTTGCTTGGGTCATGTGGAGGGGCGCGCATCGCACCACTCACAAACAACCGTACTGCAATTATACCATGCCAATATGGTAAATTACTCTAATCTTACAACACCCCATTCGCCGATTTTTCCATGCTGCCGTTAACCGCCCCACAAGGCGGCAATACTAACCTCGGCCGCTTCAGCCTCTCTTCCCGCAACGATTCCAACTCCTGCGCCTCAGTGTCGCTCCGCGCCGCCCACGCCTCCAAAATTTTCTCCACAGCATTCTCATCAACACCCAGCTCTGTCAAAAACTCTCTTTCCACAATAAAACCCCTCCTAATCTTTGTTCTTTCAACCCCAAACACCTTGCTCAACCCGCCAATTTCCTGTATACTGTCATCAATATGCTGAAAGGAGCCCATCGCTGTGAAACAACTGCTGCGCTTCTTCGCCAACAATAAAATTCTCACCGCCACCATCGCCGTTGTCCTCGCTTTGCAAATCGCTTTGCTCATCATCTTAACGCAATTCACCGTCGTATCTTGGGACAATGTCCTGACGATTATTTTCGACAAACGCCAAATGAACCAAGTCAACCGCATCGAAGTCGAAACCGTCTACGGCGTCACCGTCATCAACGATCAAGGCTTGATTGCCGACTTCGTCGCCGCCACCATGACTGCCAACAATTCCCCACAATGCTGGACAGGCTTCTACTGGCCAACAGCCGCGTTCCGTCTATACCAAAACGACAGACTTGTCCGCGACATGGAGCTTGAATTCAAGCACTATCAAGTGCGCGTCTACTTTCCAAGCGCGCGCCACTGGCTCATTCTCGGCTACTCCCACAGTTTTTTCCGCGAACACGGTGGCGTTATTATACTATCCCATGACCTACGTGAGCGTGTAAACGCATACCTAAAAGCCGACGACAACCGCCTATGCGAATATTACCTTGCATGTTGCGCCGACCCTTGGAACATACTTGACGACTAAATCTTCTATCTATTCAGACAAGCGCGTGACAAGTGTTTTCCCTGTTCCACCCACACCATTTCTGCAGTTGCATTATCAACTCTGTACCATTGCCGGCTCGGTCGATAATAACCACTCTCTCAACTCTTCAACTCGCACAGCGCCCAGCGATACACCTTTAGCCAATTGCGCAAATGTCTCAGCGCTGTCTTCGATCAATCCATAACTCCAATTTACAGCCAGCACCGCGTCATCCTCAGCTACACACACCTCTTCACTAACTGCTAAATGATGCAACACGCCCATCGCATACAACAACTCCTTCAATCCGTTCACAATCGCCGCCCGCAGCGCGTCTACCAATGAAAACGTATCGTATGTCGAACGCCGAATCGCCGTCGCCGTCGCTTCACCGGCGATTAAATCGGTCAACACGCCACGATTGACGCCCATCGCCTTTTCCAACAAAGCCAACTTAAAGTTAATCGCTTCAACAATCTGACCAACTCGCATATCTGGTGAAAACACCTCAAAGAAAGGCTTATCGTCAATCCCCCCCGCCGCATCAAACTTCTTAAACACACTCGATCCCGGCATCAGCTTTTCCCGCCCGCGCTCGTCACTGCGAAATAGCCTGAAATCTGCACCGATAAACGCCCGCTTATCCACAATCTCGTTCTGCAAAATGTCCAGCAGCGTCTGAATTTCATCCATCAACGCCTCGCACCCATAGGTCAGCGGCGCGCCATATAACTCATTGCCGTTGCCGCGGTCGTCAATCGGGCAGCGAATCCACGCAAACAGCATACCATCCACGCCCTCAATCACTTGTTTGTCCGGCAATGCCGCCCAAGCCGGCACAACCTCCCGCGGCACTTCGCGCCCATTTTTTAACGCCCGCTGCTCAATGGTGTAAATATCGCCGTCCAACACGTGGATTTCCACCCGCGTCAGCTCCGCCCCGTCCCATTCAACCGTCTCTGCAATAAACGCAATGCGTCGAATGCAATCGCCTACACTGTCGAGGACAATCGCTCGATCTTGATTCAGCACATCGACACGGATCGTCTTGCCATGCACCCACGGTTTCAAAATCACGCCGCCAACCCCAAGCGTCCGTGTCGCAATGAATTTCAGCCGCGCTGCCACACGCCCCATCTCACCATCAAGAAAATCAGCCCGTTCACCATCGCCAACAACCCTTACACTGCAATCACTCACTGCCACATTAGCAATCTTATTGGCCGCCATCGCCGTCAAATTCACTGCCCCCGTCTTTGCATACCGCTTCGCCATCCTTGCGGCAGCCTCCCCCGAAGCCTTTTCTCCAACGCCTCGACCTGCCAGTCGCCTAACCCAACTCCAAATCATTGAAAACAAAGTAACGCCCCCTTATAAACTACTAATCCCTAATTTCCAGACCTCATTGCAAGCATATCTCACCGCGTCGATGCAATGATTCCGTGCATCGGCAAATGCCTCGATCAACGCACCATCGACATGCCGCCCATATTCATAGGCAACAAACTCCTCAGCCGCCTTCGGGCAACGCGCCGCATCAATAACAATCGCGTCCAACGACTGCAACCACTTCATCGAATACCGCAGGCTCCCCGGCCCTTTACTCGCCGCCATCGCCCGCCGCAACCCATATCCACGCAAATCAGCAATCGACCGCTTATCGCTATTGTCACAAATAATCATATCCTCGCCGCTCACCCCTCTGCCGCACAGCGCGTCGTATACATCAAATGAGCTCGCCCGCCACGCAACCCACTCATCATAGATAAGCAATTGGTTGCCTCGCATTGCGCACGCAATAAAGGCCGTCGGGTCAGGATAATACCCCCAATCCAACCCATACAGAGGACGGTCAAGCGCCTCAATATCTTCTTTATCAATCGGCTGCAACTTCACATTGCCAAACACCAGCGACTGGCTCTCACCCCACTCGCCCAGCCCAACCACGCCATACCGCTGCGGGTCACGCGTTTCCAACGTTTCAAACAACCGCCTGTCGCCCTCGTCAATAAACTCATTGCATGCGTATGTCACTGTCATGGCAAGCACATCGGTACCCTGTTCCCTGTCAAAAAACCGTTTTTTCAGCCAATGCCCACGCCGCCACGGATTAAACGTCAGCGTGATCTGCTTAAACAGCGGCGCCGAAACCTGTCCGCGAATCGACTCGTCCAACATCTGAAAATCTTTTTCATCGCCAATCTCAAACGCCTCTTCAATCCATAGCCAGCACAATACCCCACGATTGACGGCAATTGATGTAACCTTCATTGCATCGTCCAGCCCACGAAACAAAATCTTCTGCCCTGTCGGGCGGTAAATCATCTCCAACGGCGATTCTCGGCAAACCCACAGCATATCAACCCCCAACCGCCGAATCGCCCAGTTCAACTCAGCGTAACAAGAATCTTTCAATGTCCGATATGTTTTCCGCACCACCAATAAGTTGGCGTCAGGGTGCTGCATCAATCGCACAATAAAATTCAACGCCGCTGTCTTAGACTTTTTAGACGCCCGCCCGCCCTTAACAACGCGATACCGCCCTTTAAATTTCCAAAACGCCTCATATCCCCCGCCAACGACCTCCGCCAATTTCACCATTCAAACACCCAATTCTGCATTCTTTATGTTGCATCAACACAAATGTCATCCACAAGCACCACTGCCGCAGGCAGCACTTCACCCTTGTCCCGAAACATCGCATACCGCCGCCCCAACAACTCAGCCGCTTTGACCACATCGGCCAGTTTCGGCATAACTTCCACCACGCGCTTGTCAGCAATCACCCAATCACGCGTTTCCCGCCGTACAATCGCCGTCAATGCCGCCATAACCTCCTCGGCGTCCGCAATCCGCCGCCCTGCAATTTCTTTGTTCAGCGTTTCAATCATCTCCACCACTGCCGGCAACTTCATCAGTCGCGAACCTTGACCTTTTGCCGCCGACCGTTCACTATACCCTGCTCGCCGCGCCGCCGCCGCAAGATTTCCATCCACCATAAATTCCCGGCAAAATCGCTCCTGCCTAACTGTCAACCCGTGCGCCAAAACACCACACTCCTCACTACTAACCACTCACTATATGTTCTTCACGCCACGCCACGCGATTCCGCCCAATACTGATTGGCTTGGCGCAGCCAGCCCCATGCCGTCGCCTCGGACACATTCAAGTCCAACGCCGCACACAGCACTCGCGCACTCATCGAATCACGCCGCCTCACCCCAAACACCATACGCAATAATTTTGTTTTTTCGCCCCCGCACTCTTCCGCCGCAAACCGTTTCAACGTCTCCTCCACCGCCCACCAATCTTTAACCCGGGCACGCGGCAACCCCTTCAAATCAAACGCATGATTAAAGTAAACATACCAAGCCTGCACTGCTAAATCTGTATACGGCAACTTTTTTGTATAACGCAAAATATTCTCCCCCCCACGAAATAGTTTTCGCGTCCCCACCTTTTCGATCACATCGACAGACAGGTCGGCTGCCCTGCCACGATTGCTGCGTAATTGACGAGCATCCTCTCTCTATTCACTAGCAAACTTCTGCCAGCTCCGCTGCCGTATCCACCAGCGATAGCCAATCCCCCGCATCAAGCAACTCCACACACCGCCGATGGTAACAATCGCCACCCATCTCAATGAAGAACTCTCCCGCCTGCACACTTTCGTCACACAGCCGGCAATGATACACCGCATCCCCCACTTCTGCATACGGACACCGCCCATCACACGGACTCTTGACACACATCGAACAAAGCATACTCGTACCCCTTTCTCAGTTTTAGTATATTTGTTCTTATTATATCACATGCACACCCAAAAGTCAAGCCTGTTTTCCGTAATTAACAAAATTATTTTGTTTTTTGTGTGGATATCACCACAGGCTTGTCCCTTTCGTTGCATCATGCTTATTACGGCGGTCGGATGTTTTCACTCTCCGGCTCTTCACTACTCGTCACCAACTACTCCTACTAATTATTTACACGCCCTCCACTTCACAACACCTCCGCAGCTTTTCTAACGCCTTTTTTTCAATCCGTGACACATAGCTTCGGCTAATATTCAATTCCAACGCCACCTCCCGCTGTGTCCGTGGCTTAATGTTGTCCAACCCATATCGCAACTGCACAATTTCCAACTCTCGCCCCTGCAAGCACTGCTTGACCAACACATTAAGCTTACGCCCGCGGTCAAAGTCCTCCACCCGTGCCAAGTTGTCGTCCTCCACGCTAATGGTATTCCCAATTGCCATTGACTCATCGTCACCGCCCAAACTCTCATCCAACGACGCAATCTTCGGCGTATTCGCCTCTTTCCGAAATTGCATCCGAAATTCATTCGCTATTCTCACCTGACGGAATTGGCTCAAAACTCTCCGGCAACTCAATTCCCTCGCCATCATCAGAGCCGAATAAATATATATGGATTTGCTTGCCGTCCCATACGATTTTTTGTATTACATTACGGATAGCCGACCGTTTTTGTTCAACGGTCATATCATCAATCGTGGTCTTGAAAATCAATAACAACTCTCGCAGAATATCATACTCAATATCTGCAAGCGGATGTGGTGCAGTCAGACCCTCTAACTCTTCAATACGGCGCGTCAGCAGTTTCCCTTTATCGTGCAACTCGTCAATCTGCTGCATGATATAATCTTCTGCCGATGTGCCGCTCGCTTTACCAAGCGAAGCAACAAGCCCTTTAATTTCTGCGTCATTATCGCCAAGCGATTGTTTTAACAGTTCGATATTTTTATCGTACTCCTCACGATTAACGGCAAGAGCTTTTCGGTTTTGTTCCAGCTGCCTTATAAAATCCGAATTGTCGTCAGATAGCTTTTTGACTTCCTCAATAATCGCCACATCAAGTGTATTGCCGTTTATGTCTTTGCATTTACACGCATGACGGCGGCTACGCTCTTTCAAGCTACACATATAAGAATAAATCTGCTCACCCTGCGCGTTGAGCCTCTTTGAAAGTTTTGGACGCATATAATTGTCACAAGCCCCGCAATATAGCAACCCCGACAACAACGCAACATGACTTCGTGGCTTGCGATAGCTTTTCGAGCGGTTTTGCTCTAAGTTTTTTTGCGCGTGAATCCAATCCTTGCCGTTAATCATGCCCTTATGCTTACCGACCGACACAATCCATTCGCCTACCGGGCGTAATTGGTTGGCTTTGCCCGCTTTTTGCATAGTTCGGTTATATGCCATAACACCATGTTTGCCATCGAACGCGCTTTTATCCGTAAATAAGTCGGCGTTATTGTCGGTTAGGTATGTATAAGCGTCCTCGTCCGCTATCATATAGACAGGGTTTTGTAAAATGTTTTTAATAGCAAAGCGCGTAAACAATCTGCCGTTTTTAGTCGTATAACCTTTCTGAATTAAATATGTTTCTGTTTTGGTAAGCGAATTTGTTTCTATAAATATATCGAAAATCAGCTTGATAATCGTTGCTTCATCGGGTATGATTTTCAGCTTACAAGCTTTTTTAACCTTGCCGTCAATAGTAATATTTTCAATGCTCTCTGACGCATACCCAGTCGGTGTCACGCCGCCTAACCAACGCCCGGTCTTGGATAGCTCGTGCATATTATCACGGATACGCTCGGCTATTGTTTCGCGTTCAAGCTGTGAAAAGACAGACGCAATATACATCATTGCCCGCCCCATAGGAGACGATGTGTCAAACTGTTCCTTGATAGACACAAAAGCTATTTCAAGGTCGGCAAGTTCGTCAATCAGCTTTGCAAAATCCCCGATATGACGGCTGATTCGGTCAAGCCGATAACATACAATCGCGCTGAACTTTTTATCCCTCGCGTCTGCCATCATCGCCTTAAACTTTGGGCGTTCAAGATTGCTACCCGAAAACCCCTCATCTTCATAGACAAGGATATTTGCGGCTGAATCCTCGAAAAAATGCGTGGCAATATACTGTTTGCAAAGTTCAATTTGATTTTCGATACTCTCGCCTTTGCCGGTAAATTTAGATTTGCGAGAGTAGATAGCGATTTGTTTTTGTGGCGTATTCATAGCGACACCTCATTGGTATAATGTTTGCATTATTGTATCATAGCGGCGAATAAAAGTAAAGCGGCTTTCGCTATGCTAACCGCCGTAGGTCAATCCCACGGCGGCGCATTATGTGCGATATGAAATGTACGCTGAATTTTTATTATTTTGTCGGGATTGTAGCAAGTCAGCCGAACAGGAATAAATCCGGCTGGCGTATATTGCTTGCTGATGCGGTCTTGAAAGAACTCAACCGATGAAATGTAACAAGCATATTCTCGCGCCGTGATTTGTTCTGTTTCGACTGTCTGCGGTTGTTTAGAAAACGCCTTGCGGCTACCCAAAGTCCAAGTTTTTGTCGTGAGCGTGATTGTGTATCTGCTACTGTTTAGGTTATCAAGCGTTGAGCCGTACACATTGAGCTTTGACATAACTTTGTTGTATTTTTTGAACTCCTGCGATATTGCGATTTTAGTTTTCTTCATGGCTTGCACTTCCTTATTAAAATATTTGCCTTTCGGCGTACAGGAAGCACCCCACGCAGGGAATATGTCAAGGGTCTTAGTCAAAATAAATTTTGCAGGACATAAAAATAGCACTCCGTAGAGTGCCACTTTACAAAAATTATTTTGCGCCTTGATATATGACCGAAGCGGGGTATAATGAAAGGACGAAAGGGATTATAATAAGCTCCCTGTAAAACAAACAGGCTAACCTTGCAGTAAAAAATGACCACAATTTTTATAGTGTGGTCATTTTGTTTTATGGGTTATCAGTCAACCCCATACTTAATAGTTTACTCTGTTATTGATAGCATCTTCAATTAGTTGTTCGATACTTTCGTCTATATCATTATATACATAAGTGCTTGAAGAATACGGAGAGTCATAAGCCTCAACATATTCAGATAGTCTCTTACCGTCATGCGTAAAGATTTTGTCGAAAGGGTTACTTCCTTTACTAGACTGACCATCATCGCTATCTTTGAGATTGTGAACGTATATACCGACAATTCCCTTGCCAAGCTCATATGCTTTTTCTATTTCGTACTTTACCCATTTTCTGCTAGCTGTATTAGAACCTATTAAAACGACTATACAAGAACGCATTTGCATTTGTCTATCAATCCAATTTTTTATAGTGGTATCTGCTTCCCACTTAACTTCTTCCCAGTCATTGTCAGAAAATGTAGAACTGTCGCTTACTTTCCCCATATTTCTTACTTGACTTGCTCTCCAATTGTCCTCACGGTAATGGAAACTGAAAAATACTTGTCTGTTAGCCATGCTAATTCTCCTTTTTGTTTTATAACATTTGACACTTTATTAAAAATCCAAGAGTAGCTAATGCAACAATAATTGGCAAATACAATGGCCATACTGTCCTTGACCAAGCCACATTAAAAAACGAATAATCACCTTTGCTATATTTCTGCAATGGCATTTCAAAGGTTTTTATATCTATCCGTTTTGACTCGTCTGTCAAACCGGCTACGTCATTATAAACACCACGAAATTTGCGTTCTTGCTGTAAGTAATAGGAATCAAAACACCAAAAAATCAAAGTAGGCGGTATTCCAATTAACACAAACCATGAGTTGCCGTTACAATTCTCACCAATGCTTGCCGCAAACAAAGCTAATAACGCAGTAACAACCGTTAACGCCCACCCTTTCATTTGAAACGAGTTTTGCCCCATTCGCGCAATACAAGATTGTATAAATTCTAAGTGTCTTATTTTTTCCTCGCTCATCACATACCACCTTTTTATTTATCGAACCATTCAGATAATGGCACAATGTTAATTCTATTGCCTAACTCTGTGCGTACATAATATCCTGCTTTTATACGTCTTCCATCTGTATCTTGATCGGTGCCATCAAGCTTGGTGATGCAAGGATAAATTGATAAATACTCACTCCCTGCATACTCAAAATCTGTCGTATACTTAGGTTTAATTGGAAATAGTGCAATGTCATCTCTATATTTGTGGGCATCACCAAAACCTAATTCCCAATTACACCATTTAGATTCAATAGCCCCATTAGTAGCCAACAGAATAAACTTATCACATTGTTCTATTCTGTTTTTCAACTTTGATGCTGTCTTTTTAGATGTTATTGTTGGCATTGAAGTGTCATTGCTATCAATATATACATCAACACCGTATTCTAGTGTTAAGAAACCAATTATATCTTCCATATCTTCTAAATCGCTATGTTTATGCGATAGGAATACCGTTGTTTTGTGGCTAGCTTTGTATACTCCTTTACTAGCTTGTATGCTCTTACTAATTGACTCATTATAGCGAATGTTTCTATATTGGCTGAATGATCTTGATGCAAATATTCTTTCCATGTCTTACACACCCTCTTTCTAATTTATCGCCCTACAACTATAATACATTTTGGCATACATAACAAAACAAATTTCTTTTTCAACAGCAAGTGTTCCAATTTCTGTTTACTGCTTTAATTATATCAGATTTCGAATATAGATTCAAGTCCCTAACTCGTGATAAAATACATAAACTATACAAAAAACGACTACACTTTAACAATGCAGCCGTTTTGAACCAAGCGTATTAAACAATACCAAGACTTATAATCCTATGTAGAGCAATGGCACAAAACGTAAACATCGCTAAATATAGAATAAAATTAAACACCTTCTTGTTCTTGCGTCTGCCTTTTCTCCACGCCGAAATGCACTTAAATATTCCCACAGCGCAAGCCCATAAAATCGCTACACATGGGATAAAAATCAAAGCATTAAAAATGAAAATATCAAACGCAGAAACCCAGTAAATGAGTATTGCGACAGGGACACCAATTAAGCTAAGTGCGAAACCAAGATTTGTATTGCCGGAATTAGATGTGCCGCCGACATATGGCATTTCTCCGCATCTTGGGCAACAATCAGACCTTCCTGCTACTAATTTAAAACCGCAAGTCGGACATTGCCAATCTTTCATTCCCGCGATGTTTTTTGCGGCGTATGAGTAATCCTCATTTCTGCTCATCTATACACCCAAACGTGCGTTATGTCCGTATCGCCCGCATTCCAAACAAAGTTATAACTATAACCTCCACGTTGCGCCCAGCCGCTATATTGCCCCGTTGCATGTGACCATTCAGGGTTAAAATCCGGTGGGTCGATAGTTTCGTGGCCAGCCGCACCATATGAGAAGTCATCAAAAATTATTTGCAATTCTGCGATAGTAAAAGACTCTACCCCTGCGAAAAAACGATTGACAGGGGCGAAAATACCGCTGGGTGAGTCGGGTACAGCCATATCGAAACCAACAAGTGCTTGATTGTCCTGTAGAAGTACAAAATAAGCAACCGCTTGATGACCGCCAACGTGTCCGGGGCGTGTTGCGCCGAATATATCGTCCATGCTCATGCCGAGGACATCTCGCAAGTCGTCGTGCGGTTCGGGTGTAGCGTCCCCTGGTTCGTCCACTACTTCGTCCACATCGTTACTGTCAATGACAATGATAAAATGCGTAAAAAAGGCAAGGAAAAAATGTAGTTTTATGGCAAGATGAAAACGTACAAGAATTAAGCGTTGGCGTCAAAGAGCGTATTCACGACATGCTGTTTT
>Ga0131853_10002250_pt1 | contig 34593 bp, 21 predicted proteins | sample TergutLab28metaG_FD_92764 | JGI IMG/M metagenome (GOLD analysis project Ga0131853, IMG submission 92764) | Labiotermes labralis P1 segment gut microbial communities from Petit-Saut dam, French Guiana - Lab288 P1 (version 2) (version 2) | ecosystem: Host-associated > Arthropoda: Insects >... | reverse complement strand
GGAAATGATCTCCTGATGATGAGCTTCCCGAAAGCTCGAAACATGTAGAGTGAATGACGACTACCCATGAAAATAAAAGGATAGTCCACAAGTGACATCGTGTTGGTTATTTTTAAACAATTAGGTCTACGTATTCTAAGGAATTAGAAGGGGTATGAACACAAGAATTGTTAAGAGGATTGAAGTGTCAGTGATTTTAAAGGTGCTTTTTTAGTACGCATACATTTTAATTGAAGTTCATAACAATCCAAAGTAGAAATCCGTGAGATAATTATTTATGTTTTAAAACACACCTCTCGAACAAGTGCTTCGGGCGCCTATTTAGTGCTAGAAATATCCCACCTTCACATCCTAGCATGTAGACCAGACATCATGAAAGGAAATTTCGATGTATTCCTCAGTGCTTCTTGGTAGATGAAGGCCGGAAGAGAATAGTCGGGTTCGAGAGTAGGCTAGGGTTGAGAGACCGACAAATCCCATTTTGAGTCCAGGCAGGGAAGCGAGAAATTTCTCTTCTCTCAAACATACAGTCCGGCTCTCTATCCCACCCAACTTCCTAGAAATCTCCCCGACGGTCAAGAGGGCGGGGAGAGACTGACCACTTACCTGCATCTAGTGGTGGCTTTACGAAGGCGTAGAGTTCTAAATCCAAACAACCTTATACTTTCAAAGCTTGCATAGAAGCAAATTCGCCATTACGTCTATGTAACTGGAGGGGGGTGTTAATTTCCAATTTATTATTCAGTAATCTTTGTGTAATTGAAGCTATACAATCTTAACTAACAAAAACTTATTTAGATAAGAATATAATGAACAAGACACAACGCTACTTTTTTAAACTCGTTAAGTTGTCTCGTCCTAATTAAGTTCCTCTCCAGTGCAATTACGCCTCACAATATCACGGGATTCATGCCTGAGGGAATTCTAGAGAAAGTTTATTTTATACCTACTCTACAGCTTCAAATACGGTACTAACTTTTCTTTCTTTGCCAACACCCTTCTTCACGTACGTGTACAAATCATAAAATTATGGGACGTAACGCTTTTCGGTTCTCCACACCATCTTACTGTCACTAATGCTAATGCTGGTGACACAAATGACGTTCAGTAACTACTGGTTTCTCTGCGGTACTGCAGTGCACACGACCTGCTAGTCAAACGTTTCATGAGAACAGCTACACCATAATCATCTCTAAACTTACAATTTGTCAAAACCGTTAGCCTGGTTAATAAACCCTCATGTGTTTTTAGTTCCAATGTTATTTATTTTCCTTTAAAGTTCGCTGATTACTCGTTTCAGTTCTATTCACAGCACTTGTTAGTTTACTGTTATTACTGTTACTGTTTCACGCAGCTTGATTCGTGAGTATAGACTGCGTACAGAGTCGCACAATTCTACTCCTGTACTGCTGATTCAGCACTGCTGTGACTTGTCTTGTTCAGCTTGAACAAAATCACTGACTGCGTCACTCTGTTAAATGCAGGTGTAGCAGATGCAGAACACTATTACAGGTTCCCTGTCTTGCATTTTGAGAATCGTTATAGGTTACTTCTCATGAGGTAAAGATATGTGTGTGTGTGTGTGTGTGTTTGAGCTCTGTATGTACCGTGGCGTTTCGTTGTACGTACTGTGTGTGGTTTGCATGCTCACGTAACGGTATCAAAGAGATAAAGCCGTGTGATGTCAGTTACTGTGAGTATTATGCACTAAAACGTCAGCATGAAATTTTTTCATCAGTCACTAGAACAGAATATTCGTAACTGCACTTTGTCCTTATGGTTGCATCATGCAATTTGTAGTTTATTTAAGTAACACACCAACAAATGCACCTATAGAGCCTTTAATAACCTAAAATTTACGTTAAAACGCTCCTATATGTTTCGATCATACGATCATCCTCGGGAACATACTTTGTTCCTTGCTAAAGTTACAGTTTAAAACACTCGGTGATTAATATAACGAAGTAAATCGCTGAGCGTTTTAAACTGTAACTTTAGCAAAGAACAAAGTATGTTCCCTGAGGATGATCGTATGATCGAAACAAGTAGGAGAGTTTTAAGTGTTTTAATGTAAATTTTAGATTATTAAAGACTATATATGTTTATTTGTTGGGGTGTTACTTAAATGCACTTTGTCCATTCAAAGTTACATGATTCTTGTCATACGAAGGACTGTTTGTTTGAAAGTATGGCAGAGATCGTATACCCTTGACAATGCTAACCAGCAAGGAAAGTGAAGTGTCACAGTATAGGCAGAATACACGCAGAAACACACACATGCGAGCGCGTCTGTAGTACATGAGAAATAGCCTATAAAGATCCTACAAATTCAACATAATGAGTGTCTACAGGTGCATTTAACCGAGTGACACAGTTCATAATTCTATCCCACACTGAATAAGGAAAAGTACAAGGAGAGTTCGAAGTCAGTACAATGGTGTGCCGGTGTGTACAGTCCATGTACACTGTTCAAAATCAGTACAACGGTGTGACGGTGTTTCCTCTCCCATATTCAGGTCTTTTGTTCAGCAATGTGGTCTGTTACTCTAAATGCCCCGTCTTTAAACCCAACTATCGTCATATATGTTGCGGTGTAAATAATAATAATAACAATAGACAGCTACATTCCTCAAGGCAGAAATACGGAGAAGAAAAAGACAAATAAAAATAGCATAGTAGAGAAAACAAAACAATGTTGGCGAAGGAAGAGGATGAACGGACATGTGCCACGTAACTTAGACGAAAAGCTGACGGTTAACGGTCATATCGATGGCTAAAGTTTGGAGACATTGAGGGAAAAACAGGAAGTACAATAGTGACAGCTCAGGACCAAGTAATTAGTACATGCTCTTTTAAGAATAAAACTCTGGAGGAAGAAAGCGACAGTAAATGTCGGTTTTGTAAACAATATGAAGAAACAATTGACCACCTAACCTTAGGATGACCCGTTTTGGCGAAGGAGTAATTAATGAGACACGATAAAGTTAGTGCACATTTGCACTATTCAATATGCAAATCCCTAGGCATCGAAACGACAGACAAAAGGTACACACACACACACAAATTAGTATGTGACCAAGAAGGTGTAAGAGTGTTATGGAAAAAAGCGGTACACAAAGACAGAGAAGTTACAGCAAATAGGCCAGATTTAATAATTAATAATAAAACAGATAAAACAATAACATAATAATTGTAATAATAATATGGGACTAATATCATGGCAACCATTCAATTAAAGTCAGGATTGTAGTAACGTCCAGTAAAGCAATCCATGTGCTGGTCTGGACAGGCTCAGAGGGTTCCAAGAAGTTGAGGATCCCAGATTTCTAGACAATCGGCAGACGAAAGTTGTAAGGTTGTCAGTCCTACGCACCGGCCACCTTTAACCCCCAAGAAATATCCCTGGTACTCATTTCTGTTAGAGGTTGAGTCGACCCCAGGGCCATAGTGAGGCTGGAAGGACTATGTCAATGAAAAATTCCTCCCACAACATTTGGAATCTAACCCGCGATCTTCCGGCTTGTAGCACAGTGCCTCAACCAAATGCACCACTGCGTGGCTGCAACACGTAATGTAGGTATATGAAATACACCGCGAATAGTAAACAACGTACAAAATAATATTGACGTATTCCCTGGACTTAGGCCTAATGAAGAGTGTACTCCGATACAAAGTACAAATCAGAAGTATGTAATACACAGTTAATGTACTGTTCACTCTGCTACCTTCCAATACACAGTTTCATTCAACTGTAATTATTCATTCATTTGAACAGCATATGTTCGTGTAAACAGTGTGAGGATTAGCATTGGTGATAGCGTAATTTCCATGAACATGAATGGCATGTTATGTACTTTCGACAAACAAACAGCCACCCTTTTCAAAAGTGTTCATTTTTATTGAAGATCACAATATGTAAAGAAAGAGGCAAATCACTGACCAACATTCTGAAACACAGCGGTGCTTGATAAGGACGTATTTGGACAGAAGTAAGTTATTCATAAACGATATACCGCATAAAATACAATTATTTCCAAAAAACAGTTTTCCCGTATGGAGATTGCACACGTTATTACTTATCACGCTTCAAGCATTTGCAGACCTGAAAAGTAGGATAAAACTGTTAAGCTTGCCAGGGCGTGCAGAATTATATAAGCCCAGGTATTAAAGCAAAATGTGTCTGTCCAAGTACATATTTAGAAACTTGGAATTATAGTTCAGGTTTTATTATCATCATTATCCTTAATTTTACTCTTATTTTCATTGTTATTATAGAAATGTAAAAGGGGACCGCGGTGGCACAGTGGTTAAGGTGCTGTGCTACAAATCGAAGGCCGCTGGTTTGATCCCAGCTGGTGTCAATGGAGTTTTTCATGGCCCTGGGGTCGACTCAGCCTCTAACAGAAATGAATACCAAGAGCATTTCCTGGGGGTAAAGGCGGCCGGTGCGTAAGGCTGACAACCTTACCATCAACCTGTGCCGTTGTCATGAAATCTGGGAACCTTAAATTCCTGGAACCTCTGGGCCACTCCAGGCCTGTAAACGGGACTGCTTTACCTTTTTTACCCTTCTAGAAATGTAAAAATGAAGTTTGAAGTTAGCAAAACTTTAGAAATTCCTTAGGAATAAATGTTCTAAAATGAGTCCGAATTATCCACTTTTTAAATCTTTACAACTGAAGTAAGTTATTAATATGCAGAAATTCTCTGCTGTCTTAACACGTGTAACATTATATATAATTACACGTACATGGCTTTTCAGTGAGTATAAGTCCTTATTCATAAAGGCAAAAAAAATCGTCACTTACGGTGTCAAAAGTTACACAAATTCTGCACTTTGAAAGTGGTATACTTTTGTCATTAACGTGCCAACATACATGCCCCAACAAAGTTCTGACTATAGGTAGAACTACAATTATTATTGCATTACTATATAGACCCTATTACATACTGCTATGGAAATATTGGGCGTTCTTGTGCTTATTCGGAACACATACTCCTTATTTAGTCTTCCAGTTACCGGTCTAGAAACAGACAGCATGAGCCTTCCTGTACAGAACACACGTTGCCTCTAAGTTTAGTCGCTCCTCCGCGTACATCTTTCAGCCAAATGCGTGTAGGTGCTAGGTCATTCGTTAGTTTCAACGCAATTTCTTGAAAAGTGTGCTTGAATTTCAGTAATACAGACTTAATATTAACTGCTCTATTTGTTCATTTTTTCTGCTTGCTTGTTTTTGTGTCCGGGCTACCCACTATAGGTCAGTGAATACAATTACAATAAATCTCACAACTTCCGAATAATCACATACGTCTAACCGCTGGGTCACATGAAGTTGTTCAACACAAAGCTATTTCCACAAATCGAAAAAATGAAAGGCTGTCAAATTTGGCTCTCTCCGATCCATGCAAAAATCTAGATACAGTGTGTGGGTAAACAACTTTTATTTAGTACATTAGGCTATATGAGTCCCTGCTTGACATAAATCTGTTCTAACGTGTATCTATAAAAGCATTTCTTCAACCTGGTCCAACTACAGTATAACTTCGCAGTTATGGCAAGCATATTTTTCATAAAAGCATCCCTGACAAAGCGAAGTTTTTGGTTGTCACGCAGTGTTTTTGGCAATTCAAGTCTTCTGACTTATTACGCCGTGTCGACTGCTAGTTACCTATATTTAAAAGGACCGCCTTCTCTTCATCTTTATTGTCAAGAAGAATGACTCTCCCAGGAATGTCTAACCCGGAAGAAGAAGTCACTGCGGTCATTCGAAACGTCGGCAAGTTTACCGGTTGACAAAGAGTATCATTTAGTTACAGTTTATCCTATACAAGCCATAAGCCTATGTATGGAAGAGGAAGTAAGACTACACCCAGTTGTAACCACAACATTAGAATACCGAAATCTTCGTCTCTGATAAACGTTTCTTCGAAGTTGCACTGCAGTTACATGATAACAATTCATGAAATATCATGCGTTGTATTCACACATTCATTATATATTCAGATACATTCTTATTCATTATCACTATAATCTCTGGAAAATTTTGCGATTTTAAACAAAAATAATTAGTATACTTCAAAGCGGCGTTCTATATCACAGACGGAGCCTCGAATACCACAAACACCATTTTAACCTCATAAAATTCATACACGATGGGTTGGCAGATAAAGCTTCGCTCTACCCATCTACCAGACTATCATTGTGAAGTTGTTGAAACTGAGTTGCATTTCATTGCGAATACGGCCATTTCAGCAAGAGGGGCGATGGTGCTAATTAGGGTTTTAATATACACAGGCATGACAGAGGGATCAGATAGACATAACGAGTCTAAAACACTTTACTTAGTAGACGGCAGTAATTTGTAACATACTCTACAGCTTTTCAAAACGAGATAACCGTGTTTTATGCTCCACAATGCATACACAGCATAATGCTAGACACACACACACACACACACACACACACACACATACACAAACACAAACATTCACCTTGTCTGCACAGATTCATTTGCAATCCGCTAAACTTTTGATTTTATTCCCTGCGTGATGTAGAGGTTTGGAGTCAAAGTATACGATGGGCAAGTTCTGGTGATGAAACTCTCAACTGCATTCGAGGGAGACAAACTTCCCGTCTATAACCCAACCCCACTAAAAGGTGAGAGAAAGATAGATAGCGTAAAGTCTTGTCGGTGGTAAAGGTTCCACTATAAACCCGGGTATCCGCTTCAAAGCGCTTGGTTAACTCTTCCAGTCTCTTCCTGACAAATGTGCGCGAATGCCTAACTTATATTAAAACGCCACAGACAAGAATCCTACAAAAATAAACAGCACTGAATACGGTAGAACCATTCACATGGTATGACTCGTTACATTTACCAAGATCGTCCCCTGCAGGTTTCAAGCGCTGTGGTGAAATCTACAGAGTTACCTGCAACTGACCGATTTATTATGCGAATTATTTTATAGTGGTTCTAACTGAGACAAGCCATATGACTGTTTGCTGCGAGCAACAGATGAGCGCAAGAAAGGAACATATGTGAATGTTTATTAAAACACAGTTTTACACAACACACGTATAAATATTTGCAACGTAAGCAGTTGCGGATTTGTTCACAAGCTATCATCAGACCGTTTTTTTTATCAAGACTTCTTTATTAAATTCTCATCTCTTTACGTAGGTCATAAAACTTATGAAGTATATAAAGAAATGAGAGCTAAATCCTATAAGCAAGAGAAGCTTCACTTGACGATTCTGATTAGGGAAAGGCCTGGTAATGGCTGATTGACAAATCCCAATAAGGTTAACTAGAAAAGTTGTACGTGTGTTTGCAAGAACGTTTCTTAATAAAATATTCGAATAAATCACAACGGTGATGGAATAAATTTAAGATTTGAAAAAATGTTTCAAATAAAACGCGAAAATTTCAGTCTTCTGGGAGACGATAAAACGCATGTTAGTATACAGGTACACGGTGACATGATACAGCACATGTTAGTATACAGGTACACGGTGACACATTACAGCACATGTTAGTATACAGGTACAGAGTGACACGATACAGCACGTGTTGGTATACAGGTACACGGTGACACGATACAGCACATGTTGGTGTAGAGCTACACAGTGACATGATACAGCACATATTGGTATACAGGTAAGCAGTGAAACGATACAGCACATGTTGGTGTAGAGCTACACAGTGACATGATAAGCACATGTTGGTATACAGGTACACAGTGACACGATACAGCACATGTTGGTTGGTATACAGGTACACGTTGACACGACACAGCGCATGTTGGTATAGAGCTACACAGTGACATGATACAGCACATGTTGATATACAGGCACACAGTGACACGGTACAGCACATGTTGGTATACAGGTACACGGTGACACGAAACAGCACATATTTGTATACAGGTATACGGTGACTTGTATATTGGTGTGTAGGTACCTATATACCAACATACACTGCGTCTTATCCCAAAACACACAAATATTCATTACCACCGCTGTGAGAACCTGAAACTTCATAATGGTGACATCTGGTAGTGCAATTGCAATGTAGAATGTGTAAACAGGCAAATCACAAAGCAGATGAATTGCAATGCTTCTAATTTTCTACTGAGAAAGAGATTAATCTATTTCCTACAAAGAACCCTTCTGATTTCCAAGATTCCCCCCCCCCCTCGGCCGCACCTCCCCCACTCGAACAGGTGTTCAGTTCATAATATTTTCGCTTCTGGCTTCTCTCTGTGTGTACGTGTATATACAAACAATTCGGTATATGTACACACACGTACGAACCACATTAGCAAATTTAAATAACAGTATTAATGACACGTTTTTCATAAAATGTTTCTACCATTCACTGCCGAAGCCTGTCTTCCTCTCTCCTGTCTAAACGCGTAAATATTAACGCAAAAAAATAATTTTACCTGTTACTTTTGATAGGTGTGAATCATGGCGTCTCAACGCAAGGGGTTTTGGAAAGAATACTGAGGAGAACACTTCGACCTAAGGGAGAGAAAGCCCAACAGCAGGGAACAGAAAATGAGTAATGAGGAGCTTCATAAGTTTCAGGCTGTCAAATCAAGAAGCGTGACTTGGACGTGAAATATAGCAAGCACAGCATGTGAAACGTTTATAAAATATTAGTGGATAAGCCTGAAGAGTATAAATCATTTTACTGTTCTAGAAGTTGTTGGGGAAAATTATATTAAAGTCGACCTTAAAGAAAGAGTGGGGGAGGGTGTGGATTGGATTTATCTGGCTCAGGACAGGGCCCAGGGGCTGGCTTTTTTAATATGGTGGTGAACTTTCATGTTTCACACAAAGAGCGCATTTCCAGACTAGCTGAGAGACGATGAGTCTCTGAAGAACTACTTAATGCTGCGGAGTTAGGCACATGTCCTGCATGTAAATATTTACTGTACACGATGCACTTGAAACAGACAAGCAGTTCATGGAAGTTGAAATGCTACCCCCACTCCCTGCTTATGTTCCTCTACACAGGGGTCTGAAGCCTTATTCACAAGTGGAACAGTTAGTCAATAATTCCTACAACCGTGGAATGGACTGCCATGGCCGACATTTTGTATTTTTAATATCGGCCCTGAATAGGTAAATCTAGGTTATTTTTGTTAAATATTAGTTAATTATTTTCGAGTAGTAAACTTTGCCACATTAAACCGAGACGTTCACAAGTACACCTGGACCTCTCCTTATGGGAAGACTCACAGCCAGATTGATCACATGTTGATAGATGGCATTGGAGCATATAGATGTACGAAGTTTCAGGGGAGCTGAGTGTGATACCGATCACTGTCTGGTGGTTGCAAATTCTGGGAAAGACTGGCAGTAAGTAAACAAGCATCACAGAGGTTTGATGGGGAAAGATTTATTATGAGGAAGCTAAATGAGCTGGACGTTAAGAAACAGTATCAGATTGAGAGTACAAACAGGTTTGCTGCTTTGGAGAACTTAAGTTATGACGAGAACATAAACAGGGCTTTGGAGAACATTAAAGAGAACATCAAAACCTCAGCTAAAGACAGTCTAGGTCTGCAAGAATTTAAGCAGCGTAAACCATGGTTTGATGAAGAATGTTTAGGTTTTATAGATCAAATGAAGCAGGCTAAAATGCAGTGGATACATGACCCAAGCCACGGACCGCGGTGGCACAGTGGTGCTGTGCTGTGCTACAAATCGGAAGGTCGCTGGTTCGATCCCAGCTGGTGTCAACGGAATTTTTCTTTGACGTAAAATCTTTCCGATCTCACTATGGCCCTGGGGTCGATTCAGCCTCTAACAAAAATGAGTACCAGGAGCATTTCCTGGGGGTAAAAGCGGCCGGTACGTAAGGCTGACAACCTTACCACCATGCTGCGCCGCTGTCATGAAATCTGGGAACCGTAACTTCCTGGAACCTTCTGGGCCACTCCAGGCCTGTAACGGGCCTGCTTTACCTTCACATGACCCAAGCCAAAGCAATGTAGATAATCTGAATAATGTAAGACGTGATGTTAGCAGACATTTCAGGAAAAAAGGAGGTATGTCTGAAAGCTAAAATTGAGTTACGTGAAACTATCAGTAAGATCAAAAATATTAGTGGCTTGTATACGGGCATCAGTGACTTTGCGAAGATTTACCAGCCTAGAACTAATATAGTGAAGGATGACAAAGGTGATTTGGTTGCAGACTCACACAGTATTTTGGCTGAGCCAAGGTTGAGGTTGAGTTAGCTATTGAAAAGCTAAAAAGTCACAAATCACCACGTATTGATCAAATATCAACAGAACTGATTAAAGCAGGGGGTAAGACAATTCGCTGTGAGATTCATAAACTTATTATTTCTATTTGGAATAAGGAGTAATTGGCTTGGGAGTGGAAGGAGTCGATCAGAGTACTTATCTATTAAGAAGGCTGATAAAACAGTTTGTAGTAATTATAGGGGCATATCAATTTTGCCAACTACGTACAAACTTTTATCCAACATACTGCTGTCAAAGTTAACACGATATGCAGGGAAATTATTGGGGATCGTCAATGTGGATTTTGAAGCAGCAGGTCAACTACTGATCATATATTCTGCATTCGTAAAATACTTGAAAAAATGGGAATACGATGAAGCAGTGCATCATCTCTTTATTGACTTCAAGAAAGCTTATGATTCAGTTAGGAGGGAGGTCTTATGTAATATTCTCATTGCGTTTGGTATCCCCATGAAACTGGTAAGGCTAATAAATATGTGTCTGACTGAAACATATAGCAGAGTCCGGGTAGGCAAGAATTTGTCCGACATGTTTCCTATTAGGAATGGTTCGAAACAAGGAGATGCTCTATCACCACTGCTTTTCAACTTTGCTTTAGAGTAGGCCATTAGGAGGGTTCAGGTAAACCAGGATGGCTTGAAATTAAATGGTACATACCAGCTTCTGGTTTATGCCGATGATGTTAATATATTGGGGGGAAGCGTACATACTGTAAGGAAAACGCAGGAGCTTTGATAGTGGCTAGTAAGGAGACTGGACTGGAAGTAAATACGGATAAAACTAAGTACATGGTCATGTCTCGAGATCAGAATGCAGGACAAAGTCACAGTGTAAAATATGATAATAGTTCCTTAGAAAGAGTAGAAAAGTTCAAATATTTGGGAACAACCTTAACAAATCAAAATTCTATTCAGGAAGAAATTAAGAGCAGACTGAGGTCAGGGAATGTTTGCTATCAATTGGTTCAGAATCTTTTGTCTTCCAGTTTGCTTTCCAAATATTTTAATATTAAGATATACAGAACTATAATTTTGCCCGTTGTTTTATATGGGTGTGAAAATTGGTCGCTGACATTGAGTGAGGAACTTAGGCTGAGGGTGTTTGAGAATAGGGTGTTGAGGAGAATTTTGGGCCTAAGAGGGATGAGTTAATAGGAGAGTGGAGGGAACTACATAATGAGGAACTTAATAATCTGTACTGCTCACCCAATATTGTGGGAGTGATAAAATCAAGAAGAATGAGATGGGCTGGGCATGTGGCGCGTATGGGGTAGGGGAGAGGCGTGTACAGAGTTTTGGTGGGGAAACCTGTAGGAAAGAGACCACTGGGGATACCCAGACGCAGATGGGAGGATAATATTGAGATGGATCATCAGGAATTGGGATGTGGGAGTATGGACTGGATCAAGCTGGCTCAGGATAGGGACAGGTGGCTGGCACTTGTGAATGCGGTAATGAAACTTCGGTTTCCATAAAATACGGGGAATTTCTTGACTAGCCGCAAACCGGTTAGCTTCTCAAGAAGAACTCTTCCCCATGGAGAAGTAAGTAAGTAGTCAATTATTTAGTTCCTCATTGTTTTCTTGGAAATGTGTCAATATGTCAGGTCTAAATGTAAATTTTTCACTAGAGACAGTCACCATTACCTACAAATTTAGGAAACAGATTCTGTATAACATGAGAAAATACTGATATTAATATTAATATTAACTTACATATTCGATTGTCAACTTATACTAAACTTATTGGAACTACTATCAAATTCAGCAGGAATACCTCTTTGAAGTCAACTATTGACAATTTAAGGAACTTTGGAAACATGTCTGCATTTATACAGAACAATTCAATTTCAGTCCACTTACAGGATAATGGAATTAAATTGGAAGAGTTACTATTGACCGCGCATTTCCTGGTCATTTAATTTAATATGTTTGTTTGGCCTGAAAATGTTTTCGTGAGCCGGAACTTGTAGTCGTCTTTGTCTTTTAATAATATCAGTTATGTCCAATAAAATACTCTAATGTTTTATTCCTCACACTTGTTGAAGAGTTACTGCAACTTTGAGTTTCACATAAAATGACCCCGCGGACAGCACCTCGTTCCAGGACAGGGATTTGAAGAGCCCTTTTCCAGAGTATAGAATTAGCTGAGCCTTAAGTTATTAGACATTATTATATCTACTGATCTCTATGCGAAACAAAACCAACTCTTGTATATACAAATATGTAAATTTATCGTAGTATAAACAGCGTAGCTTCCCACATGTTTCGGCCACCTATTGTGGCCATCTTCAGGGATGTACACGTATTATTTGAAGAATGTATTACACAGAATATAATAATAATAATAATATATCATATTATTTAACGAACACCTCTTTGAAGATGGCCAAGATAGACACATAGATTAGCAACTGGGTTCGGTGCCTCTCAGCCCCGATGCACCTAGGCCATAATAGACGGGTCCTTTGTGCCCCATATCGGATCATGGAAGCCGTGGCCCCCAGACTTAAAATCTTAATGGCCTCTGGGTCCAAGAAAGGAACCCAGATATAGTACTTCTTTTCTCTCAAAAGTTCCAGGAAACGAATCCCCTCCAGGTTCCCCAGCGGGGCACCTATGAAGAGAGCTACTCGTCTACAGGGCATTTGCATATCTCTAAAGGACCTTACACAAATTCCTCTAGTAAGAAGGCCCCAAAAGTGGGCCCCTATGGAAATAGACGCCCATTTCCAAGCCTTGCTTAATATATCTTAGAGTTCCCCATCATATTAGCCCTCCTTCATCACTCTTTCAAAGTCCCCGGTAAAAGAGCCCCCCCCCCCCCCCATCAGTTTCCCCTCGGTACTATAGGAGCCCCTGTGGAGAGAGACGTCCATATCCGGAGACTACCTGGACATATTTTCCAGGATTCCCAGCGAAGGAGCTCCCCCCCAAGGCCCCCTCCATGGATCCTTTTCAGAGAGAGAAGCCCCATCCCCAGAGCCCCCTTCATCCTTCTCTCAAAGTCCCCGGTAGACGAGCCCTCCTCCAGGTTCCCCAAACGGGGCCCCCATGGAGAGAGATGCCTGTTTCCAGGGCCTTTCCTACATATCCTTCAGGGTCCCCAGCAAGGAAGCCCTCCCTCCAGGTTCCCTTCACAGAGCTCCCACAGACAGACACACCACACCCCCAGAGCCCCTTTCAACCATATCTCAAAGTCCTTGATAGATGAGCCCACTCCAGGTTGCCCAACTGAGCCCCCATAAAGAAAGATGCCCATCCCCAGAGCCTTCCTTTCATAAACTTCAGGGCCTCTAGCAAATGAGCCCCCCTCCAGGTTCCACTAACAGAGCTCCCATAGAGAGAGATGCCCCGTCTCCAGAGACCCCTTACAACAATCTCTCAGAGTTCCCTATCAATGGACCCCCATGGGGTGATGTCCATCCCCTGAGCCCTCCTCCCCATATCCTTCCGAATCCCCAGAAAGGAGCTCCCCGAACAGAGCTCCCAGAGAGAGAGAGAGATGTTCCCTCTCCGGAGCTCTCCTAACATACTCAGTCAACGATTCCACAGGTTCCCCAACGGGCCCCTGAAGCGAGAGGTGCCCGTCTCCGGAATTTTCTTCAACATCTTTCCCTCAAAGTCCCCGGTAAATGGTCCCCCCCTCCATGTTCCCCATCAGGGTCCCCATGGAGAGAGAAGCTTCATCTCCAGAGCCAAAGTTTAATTCATTCATTTATATCTGTCGGGGTCCCCAATAAGGAGCCCTCCCACAAAAAACGGGGAAAATATTTATAGTCACCGTCCACGGAGCCCCACGTGGACGGAAGGCCTACATACAGTGGGGTGCGGCCTGGTTCCCCAAGGGGATCGTTTAAGACACTGCAATCTCTACCCCAGTGCCACGCAGCCTCCAGCACGATACCTTCCACCTTGGTTTGGGTAGACCAGAGCCCAGTTAGCCAGCCTGTGTCGTATCAACCCTCATCAGGGTATGCCCTTCACAAATGTTACCGCCTCCCACGTGACCCAGGGTAGAGTAGAGTACGAGTCCACAGTACCCCCAAGTACGGATGAGGGGTTGGATTTATGGGAGGCGAAGATGGCCAAAATAGGTAGCCGAAACTTGTAGGAAGTTACGCTGTTTATATACTACGATAAATTTACATATTTCTTCATGCACATGTTGGTTTTGTTGCTCATAATGGATTATCAGTGCATGTCTGAATCATTTAAAATATGCTGATTAATTTACACAGAAATGAATATTAGGATATTTTGCGAATGATTAAGTGAAAAATAACGGGTGTGGCCTAGCTGAAAGTACTGTTTCGGTATTCCTGTAGCGATATTGACAAAATGCAATAAAGAGTAGATTATATATATATATATATATATATATAATACAAGCTTGAACAACGAATTAACATCAAATTTCTTGTGAAACTGTGCAAGAATGGCCCCGAAATCCATCAAATGTTGCAACAGGTTTATGGAGAGTGTGCTCGAAAGGAAAGAACTGTTTTCAAGTGGGTCCAGCGTTTTCGGGAAGGCCGTGAAGACCCCAAGGACGGTGCCAGGTCAGGACGCCCCTCCACCTCAAGTGGTAGTGAAAACATCGATCGTGTGCGTTCTGTCGTGCTCAGTGACCGCCGACTGACTGTTAGAATGATAGCAGAAGAACTTGGTTTGTGAAAGTCGTCCGTTCACACGATTTTGACGGAACATTTGGACATGAAAAAGGTTTGCGCCAAGACTGTACCGAAACTGCTCACTCCTGAGCAAAAGTTGCGACGGAAGGAGTGTTGCGCCGACTGAAAAACCTCAGAGGAAAGCGATGAATTCGTGGAAAGGGTCATCACAGATGACGAATCGAGGATCTACGGTTCCCCAAATGCAAATTGGTGTTGTGGGGGCGGAATTTGGGTGCTGTGACGACGATTAAAAGTGGAATGACATCGCTGCTGAAGGGCTTAAGAGAAGCGGAATTGCAAGGGTGCTTCCAACAATGGAAACAGAGGTGGGACAAGTGCATTGTGTCAAATGGGGAGTATTTTGAAGCGGACCACATTGATGTATCCCAAAATTTGTAAAATAAAGTTCTTATAAACATACTGCACAAACGTCTTGGACAGGCCACGTAGATGTCTCGTCGGCCTATATTGTACACACGGACTTACCGCATAAGGGGATACATTTCTCATCAGTCACCTCCGGCTTTCTCTAGATATTCTGTGGTTGCTTAGATATCATTGTAGAAATGGGACTGTTTCCCAGTAGTACCAAAACAAATAAAGCGGTCAGAATCACGTCATGTGTATGTTTATTTAAACATGCTTACTCAAATTCATGGATTGAAAGGGAGGGCAATTAGGAGTTCTAAGGTGGAAGGATATGTGAAAATGCCTTCTAGCATACTGTAGAATACGAACCTAAAATGTAAATACCATCCCAGGAACGAGGGTTACGGCTCGTGAATAGGACATTTGAAGTAAGTGTCCTTAGTCCAAAGCTATTTTATCAAAGTTGTGTGCTCTAGAAAAAACATTTCTTGTAGTCCTGGTATTTTTTAAATTTGGATTAAAAATTCATAACTGTCACACTATTCTTATAAAATGCTCTTAATATAGCATTCAGGATCCTTAGATAAACAGCTGCTAAACTGTTCGAAGTTGACGCCCTGAACTGTTGACTAGTGAAAACAGCTTAGGGGTTAATTGGTCATTACTGGCTGGTACGACTGAATGATAGTTCAGAGTCAGGCAGCACCATCATCAGTCTTTCTCAGCAACGTTTTCAGACGAAGAGATAGCTTACTCAAGCATCGAAAAGCAATTTCCGAACTGACAAACATGATCGAACCATGACGAGAAAATACTTCTATTCAACGTATCTCACGTACCATGTAGAGTGTATTCGAAGGTTCTCAAGTAGCATGCATGAAATCCACTTAACCTTTTGACGCCTAATGTCAACTATAGTGGTCGTACCGCACCGCTAACCTCTAAAGTTACATTTTATATATTTATTCAACAAATATAGGTACCGAATATTTTAAACATGATGTATACTCTCCGTTTTTTTCTCTTCAAAATGCAGTTTGTTTCATAATTCTAACTTGTTTGGTTCCTGTATTATTCACATTTCATATACAGGGTGTCCTAAAATTTAAAAAATCATTCCGGGGCCAAAAGGTTAAGCAATCAAATGCACATCATATATACAAACACTCTTGACATAAGGGAATTCGCTTCTGAGATATAAGATTGTGTCCTTAAAGAAATTTTACAGTTGAGTAACTTACACAGACACGCGTAGCGACTGACAATTACAAGTGTCTGACACGTGTTAATCAGCAACGAGCACAACCCTAGAAGCTGTGGGCGGTACTTCTTTCCACATCGGAATTTCGTTTATTTATTCTAAGATTTTTAAGATTAGGCCTACATATCGTCGGTTAACACTATCACTGAAAAATTATTTGGAAGCCATGTGGAAGGAAGCGGTCGAAGAGTAAATCAGGGTACCATTCAACGTTTTCCTGGACACAGTAAGGAAAGCCACATAAATTTCAGGCAGGAGAGGTAGTCTCGGTGCTGCTAAATGGAACAGGACCAAGCCTTGGACCAGGAGTTCTCACTAAAGAATGTTAAGTTAGGTTCCAGTCGAAAACATTTGGAGTGGTACCGGTATCAAACTGAGATACCGGAACCAGTGTAAAGTAGTGTAACTGTCCTGCCGAGAAAAAGTTCACGTAGCAGTCCGGGATAACGTTTATGCACTGGTACCAGTACCGACTTACGATTAATGTACCAGTTAAAGACGGTGTACTGATACTAAGGTCATCTTATATATCCGTACGAAACCAGCGTACCTAGAAAAACGTAAAGGTAAAATGCCAGCAACGGAGTAAATCTTATTTATGGGCATACATATAGAGGGTGATCAAAAAGTCTCTGTGCACCTGCTTTCCGTATTGAAATCATCAGGTGCACAGAGACATTTTGATCACCCAGTATATAGATATATATATACGTAAGCATACACATATAAAACCCATGAAACGGCATATTACAAGGATGAAGTTTATACTATACCAGTACACATATGCACCTCACTTACAGGTATAAAACTGGTGTAAAGGTAAAGGTAAAGTGTTCCCGTTACAGGCCCGGTGTGGCCCAGAGGGTGGGTAGAGGTATAGCTCTAATCTTCCATGGCCGCGGCACTAGAAGGGGCTGAGTGATCAGCAGCACGCCTCGGCCGCCCTTTACGTCCGGGAAAGACCCGGTATCCATTTTACAGGAGGCTGGGTGGGCCGCAGGGCCGGTCTGGACGGGCGGAAAGTCTCGTCCCCACCGGAATTCGATCCCGGACCGTCCATCCCGTAGTCAGTCGCTATACCGACTGAGCTACCCGGCCCACATAAAACTGGAGTACATTTTTAAAACGAATGTTCTTATAAAGTAACCGACATAAATGAACTGCGTAAAAAATCTACGTATCAAACTTGAGTACGATGGGAAAGATCGGGAGTTTCTTTCAAATTCTGCGTAAATTCTCATTTCACAATATCGAACATTATATCTGTGTCAGTTCAGTCACAATTTTTGCACATCACATTACAGCGCATTCTATTTTCTCGTGGATGACGTTCTAGGATATAATCAGAACTCGTATACTTCTTTAAATTGCAATAGCGAAGTGAGCAATTTGATTCCTTGTATTTCGGTAAGAATACTTCGCCTATGGGGTTTTCGCCATCCAAACCCACTGACACAACGGAGCACAAAAGGTTAGCTCACTTCGTGGACAATGAAATTCCCCATCATAGTGCCCTTTATCGCTACATGGACATTGAGCGTAAGTCTCGCCTACTTTTAATAGCCTTGTGTTTGACAGAGCAGCTCTCGAATAGCATGCCAGGCATGCCAGCATTACTTTAGAATTAGCTGTTCCAGTCACAGGTATGCCAACGAATATTACTCTAAAAATTGCACGTACATATAGTACAAAAAACAAAGAGGAAAGGACGAAAAAAATTGACTATATTCTCTTCAATTCATATAATTGGTGAATTTATTCCGTCCTCATAACGGTTCACTGTTTATAACACAGTAAATTAATCCGCGTACCGAAATGAACTTGGCAGAACTGCAGCCAACAGGAATAACTCAATTACCTTGTCAAGAACACCTTCTTTATCTCCAGCTTCCTGCGTGTGTCTAGAGGAATAATGGGAGCACCCAGAATGTGGGAAGGATGGGAAGAGAAGATGAGGGAAACTTAGGATGAGGTCTGATGGAGAAATTTATTGCTAGCCACCACACATTTTTAATATGAAAATGATGTTACTATCACAAAATTAAGAAAGGAAGAACTGAAGCATATAATATTAATCCAACAGCAACAAGTTTTTTTTCGGTTAGATTTATTTCTAGGAATGTGGAGGACTTAAGCTTGGTAGCCCCACCCCCAAATGGGTTCGCCGCTGAAGAGAAGTGGACCGAGTTCGACCTTCATTTGTACATTCACAACGCTTGGTGTTCTACAAATTGAAGGATAAGGACTGTATGGGATTGGTCTTGGTGGACAGCAGAGAGAAAGCGGAAACGATAAGACAAATTCGTCGTTTTTTATTATAAATTGTAATATTCCCGTGCTATGTGGTTGTATTTTCATTCCTGCATGTAATTCAAACAATTCTCTTCCTTCCGTACGAAACTGTCCTTGGCCGACACAACGCATGATCTACATAGAGTCCTAAAACATTTATACTACTCAACCTATGTTTGCACTGTCTGCTTCATTTGTTCAAGTATTCTCCTGTCAGGGTTTCACAAGTATGTGCAATTTGAGCAAGAAAGATACTCACCTCCAGCAGCAATGCAAGTTATCTGCGCTGTGCTGCCCTCAGTGTAGGGGCCTATTGTGCGTTTCTGCTGCACATTCGTTCCGTTCTCATCCAAAATTGTCAGCTTTCTGGGCGGAACTGCGAATAAAAAGCAAAGGAAATTCATGGATTATAATTTAGGCCCTATTATTACAGAAATTCTACTTGACTATTCGACACCTTCAGCTTTCGTGCCTCTACTGGAAGAAGAGTTGTGTTCATGAACTTTAAACTTTCAAATATTGACAAGCTAGAACATGGAGCCAAGTGCTGTAGTGAATGTGGTGTCCAGCACAAGATATTGCGCAGCAGGGGTTGAATTTAAAATAACAACCGCATAAAAACATTTTCTTTTTAGTGTCCGAAGTATCTTTTCCGAAAGTCATGACTCTGATACTCATAAAATTAATCAGTAGATGGCAATAAAGTTCTGAAAAGAAAAGCGTATCAATCAAGGGTAGTTAAGCTTGGCGATTTTATAACCCGCTGTCATGTAAATTCCACGAATGCTATCTTACAAATTTCTGGAGTGGGAGCAATTATGTCATCACATACACGGATGACCTCATTGTTCTGTGGAGAATTCACTGACCACCTCTGCGGGTGTAAGTGTTATAAATAATTGTACTCAGCTGTACATAAAACAAATAAAGGCATATTATCTCTATTTGTGCAATTATAACAACTACATATTTTGAGATATGTGCTATTTTGGGATTTACGCAGCGCAGAATGGTGGTTCCTTACGGGCGCTTCGGGACAACATTTCGGTCCCGAATCGTCGGTAAGAAACTACCACTTACGCTGTTTAAAATCCCAGAAGAGTGCAGATTTCAAAACACCGTGGCGGAGACTACAGGTACGCATTTTGTCAATTCACTGCCACCTTCGGAATGTTCTATTACGTTACAGAAACGATTAATAATTCCGTAATCGAAGCTTAATGTTTGATAATCATAATCTCGGATATGGCAGAAAGTGATGACACAATCAAAATAACATTAATTGTTACTCTTTTTTTTTTTTGTTTTATCGCAACCTCGCTTACGTGAAGCCAAGAGAAATTGTTACAGTTCTGTTTACTGCTGGCATGGCACTCCAAAACTGGGACGGCGTTTAGTTGGCCTTCATGTACTGGTACAGCACAAAATGTGTCATCAGTTTACGTCACAATCTGTATTATGAGAAGTTATAAATAAATAAACAAAATGTGAAAATAAAAATATTGCTCCGAATTACTAATATTAATTTTAAACTATTTGATAAATAATTCCTCATATGCTTAAAAGAACGCAGGCAGTAGCTTAGGAAATGTTCACTGGGAGAAACGGCTTTTGTTCCAAAACATTGCACCAGCCGCCCTACGGAGAATGAGAAGTCCAGAGGGTGTTTCACACATGCGAGTACAGAAAGTGGCAAAAGGCAGCCAATTAATGGAATGAAAGTAAACCCCACCATCATTAGCGCACAGAACTTTTTCCTACCCATTATGCTCCATAATATCAATTAAAATATCGAGTTCCCACATTCCACCGCCAACCATTCATACGCTCCGGTTTCTCGACTGGCGCCCAGCCCCATTTTTCCAAAACTAATTCATCTTTAAAGACACCTTTAAGCTAGAATTACGGGAAGAGGAATATATCTACATTTTAATTCACGAAATATACTGGAATAAATGGTTTATAGTCACTGCGTAAAGAGGTTATGCTTTAACTTCCCTTTAGAACTTTTAAAAGAGTTATATCGTTAAAAACTCAGATCGCAGAAGAATGACTTCATAACTGCACAGTTCGCCAATGGACAGCAAGAAAACCAAATTTCAGTATGGTTTATATTGGAGGTCATGAAAACTGAGTTTAAAGTGGAATACATATGGCATATTACAAGGCTTTCATGGTTTATCCTACATCCCTATATGTTATGTTTTACGGAGTCTACAATGTATTAAATGCCGGTCCCAGTGGTCGCGCGGTCTAAGACGTAGGTCTGCGCTCGCCTGCTGAGACTGTGGGTTCGAATCCCACCGGGGGCATGAATATTTGTCTGTTGTGAGTGTTGTGTGTCGTCAGGTAGAGGTCTCTGCGACGAGCTGATCACTCGTCCAGAGGAGTCCTACTGACTGTGGTGCGTCGTTGTGTGTGATCTAGAAACCTCGTGAATGAGGAGGCCCTGGCCCACTGGGGCTGTCGCGCCAAAAACAAACAAACAAAGTATTAAATGAATGAAGCAAATAAACTTAATTTCTTCAATACGTTTTAGATAACATTTCTGTGGTTAAAATACGAACTGGCAAAACTGAGACAAGAAAATAGAGGAGGTCCATACGATTATAATTGTAAAATTTTATTTCAAACCTGCATTAATCTTACCACTAGTTACAGAAATATGAAGTCAAATATGAATATATCACAGGTAGCCACTTGGCGGTGTCTATTGTTGCGTCGTAGTCCAGGGGTCTCAATTTCGATTTTTAAAGTCGATGAACAACATAACCGAGGTGGTATCACTCAGTCTTTCCACATGATCGCTATGCAAGATATTAAAACCGGATAAAATCACTTCACACGGTGCTCTCAGAGCTGCATTAGGAAGTTCCCTCCGACTGAATGCAATGTAATCTACACAGGTGGAAAGTTGTGACCGAGTCAATCAAGAAACAAACGAGAAAATTTCATCGATACACACATCTACAATAACAGTCGTATCATATATTATTCAGAAGTATTTAATTAGAGTTGATACTTATATTTTCTTCCTCATTTTCATCATTTCATGACATGCAACTACATAATGTTCCATATGTTTAAAGTCATACGAATTGTATGTTTTTTTTTGCACCGTACATTGCATTACAATCGTTTAATATAAACGAAAAAATTGCACCTTTGTTAAACTAACATTTTAATTTATGTCTTCTACATGTTTCGAAATCGAGGGTTCATCTTCAGGAAGACGGTTGTACGTTCAAGTATGGTGTAATTTGTTTACATGAACCCTGGGTCTTCGAAACATGTAGAGACGCCAGAAAAATTAAAATATTGATTTAACTAAGGTTCAATTTGTTGCTTTATATTATACGGTCTTACGAACATTTGTCTTGCACACCTTCAGGAATATTGTTAAAAAATGATCGATAATCATGATGCCTCATGCACTTGTTTATATTCTCTCTTTCTGTAATCCCCCTCTCTTGAGACATAGTTGTAAATTCGGCACAGAAAACTTTATAAATTAGCGTGTTATGGGCTTCTACGCTTTTTGGTTTGGTAAACTTGTGCCAACATATCAGCAGCACTGGCTAGTTCAATACCCAGAGTAGAAGAAAAAGTTTTTCCGAAACGTTAGTAATAGTCTACCAAACTGTGTCACATTCCTTAATATTTCTCTCAATCTACATTACCGGGATTCTCTCACAACATTTAGAAAGAGATAACAAGAAAACACACAACCATAATAGAGAATCATGTACCTGCTAGGAGGTGCTCTGCCTGCTGACTCTCTTGTAACTCAACGGTTTATAAACCGTGGAATATTATAACATAAATTTTAACAGTGAATGTGTAATAATTTGAAAGGATAATTATTTCGGAAGGAAAACCAGGACACATAGCGTTGTAGGTGGTGGTCGGGCCAGAATTCGAAATGGGTTGTCACTGAACTGAATATGTAGACCTCTGCAGCTGGGCCAACCTGCTCGGTCAGACTTGTCGTGGCACACAGACGACAGATGTTCAAATTAGTCAAGTTATTCAAAAGCAGTTTACTGCGCGAAACGTGTAGGATACAACAACATCACGTGCTGTAACGCCCTCTGTAACACGTCAGAAACTAGTTTCATAAAAACCATAATCAGCTGCTGCAGGATCTCAGGCTTGTACCGCGTTGATTTTCTATAATTCATGATCGCCCAGTTGAGTCCCAGGCGGGAAATACATGTGTGTCTACAGTCCACTGACCAATATTGTGTGTCTACAGTCTACTAACCTCTGTTGTGTGTCTATAGTCCACTTGCCTGTGTTGTGTGTTTACAGTCTACAGACGTGTCGTGTGTGTCCATAGCCTACTGGCCTGTCTTGTGTGTCTATAGTACACTGGCCTGTGTTGTGTGTCTACAGTCCACTGGCATGTGTTGTGCCTACAGTCCACAGATCGATGACGTTTGTCTATTGTCCACTAATCGATGTTTTTCTGCCTGACAACTGTACAAGTATAATAAGTTCAATATTAGAGCAATTAGTCTGAATCCGAGACCACGATACTATTTTTAGAATCTGAAGAAAAGCAAGCGTAATTTAATGAATTATTAAACCATATAAACAATATAAACCAAAAGGACGAAGGAACATAGGACGACCAAGGAAGAGATGGAGGGACAAACATCATCTTGAGGATCAAGGAACGGGAAACACACCTAACCCTTCAGGAATATGATGATGATGATGATGATTTAAGTTGTTAAGCATCATTTCTAAGAATTCAATGAAACCCTAATTAAAAACTGTACGAATATTTTATGCTAGTATGTCACAACATGCCTTTTTCCCTGACGCTGAAGAGACTGAACGGCGACGCGATTCCACCCGTCGCCCCGTATTGGCGTGTTTTCGCGTTCTGCTGCACGGGAAATTTCTGCTAGCTACCGCCTTGGGATGGCCGACTGTATCACGAAATCTGTACTACAGGTGCATAAATTTCTAATCCCCGCTGCCAGGGAACGGTATGCTTTTAACAAACCACAAAGAATAGTAAGAAGCTGGTCTGAGGTTCAAACATGGGACCTCCTAGCACGAAACACGGATGCTTTAGGATCGATCGTGACTCACCATAGGATCACTAACAGGAAACCGACATCGTCAGAGAGGAGAGAGTTTGCAAGTGTTCAACGCTGTAGAACACAGACTTACCACCAGTTTTAACATTTAAAATCCGTAAACTCTGCAAACATTGTATTTACAGTCTATATAAGTCTCGGAATAAACAGCGATTATTGTCTTGAACTGAATTAACCAGAGTTTCTGAATGGAGAAGCAACGTGTTTTTTACGGGTTACGAACTGAATTTAAAGTAATATTTAAATTCTTGGAGGATTTCATAAAAATAACAAAGCAAGTTACAGTAAATATATAAAATACGGAAATTCTGTAGAAAGGAAATGTCTTAACCTTTTAAAATCTACTGCTTATGTGATGCACTAAAGAGTTTAACATTCAACAATTGTACGCTCTGCCCACACTGTGTTTTGTATTTACGTGAGAACAAACAGAGAATTCTACCAATTACATCATAAACTGATTTGTTTTTATAACCGAAATGAAAAGTGTTTACTGCGCGGTACGAACTGGGGTTTTTAAATATAGCAGTCTGCGCTTCGCCTTTAATGGTCAAAGCGTCTGAGACTTCAGTGATAAAATGGTTTCTAACGGATACTAAACGCGCTAAATTGAAGTAGAAATGATTAATTATGAAAAAGTCTGGTCAGGTAGAATAAATATTACATATTGTTCTTGTAACAGTACGGCAAGCAAAGATCTATGAATAAACTGAATATCACAAAGGTACAGGAACGTGTGACGACGTGGACTTGGATGGAAAACTTTACGTTGAAACCCCCATTAATGTTGTAAATTCTCCTAGTTACATAAGTAAATGCAAACAATGAATTGTCCAAAACGCAGTAAATTCTCCTAGAAATAATCGGTGCAGAATTCCCCGAAAATATCAATGTAACTTACAAGCAGCCTGTATTTTGCACTGTGTCGGACAACACCGCGCGTGAAGGAGTTCAAATTATGATTTGTAGCTCCATTACGCGCAGTACGTTCTCTCGTACTTAGAGCCGCAAGAACTACAGTAACGATCTTCTGATTATGAATGATAGTAACAAAAACGTGATAAAATGGTGCAGTAGGCGTTACGGTAATTTTCTAGGAACCTTCCAGTTCATAATAATTACACATTACAGTACCTTCTACGACAAACATTATCATGCATATACACCAGGCAAGTTCCTGGTTAGCCGAAAGAGAAGCAGGAAATAACCATTTTTTTCATAACCCGCATTATTTCCTTGTCAGTTTCTTGTCATGTCTCATGACTGAAACTCAGCTTGCTTTTTCTGGAACATCCTCACCAACACACAGTCATATTCGCCCGTTCAAATAGCAACGGGCGAATACGACAATTTCAATATCTAACTGTAATTTCCACATATTATCTTTCTATTCTTTTACTCTTATATATTCTTAAGTGTTACGAGGTCATAATTGCAACAAACGTGCATTCAATGCAAGGGCGTAGCTCGGAAAGAATTACGGGGGAGGGGGGGTGCAGCAGCTCCAAGCAGAACAGTGGAAGGAGCGGCAAACGATTATTTTAAACGAAGAGAAATGAACTTTGCACTCGACAAATTTCAAATTAATGACAGGCATAGAACGGAATTCAACAAAAATAATGATCTTACTGTCTGTCAAGGACGGTCATTGTGACTGCTCGCCCCCCGGACGTCAGAAAACTACCTACGCCATTGACATCATGAATCTGAAAAATCTCTGAGAAGGAAAAATGTTGCAACTTGTACATAGAGACAGCTCGTAAATGGGAAGCGTGAATGCTGCAGTACTAATCGAAAGAGACTCTCGTGAACTTCTGGTTGTTCATAGCGACAAATGGATTTCATCAATCGCAGCCACGTGCACACAGACATACCCATAATGACGTGTAAAATATTTGTGAAATGGGGACAGACTAGTCACATAATTTTAAATCATGGGTTTTCACAGACGTGTTGAAAACCATGCGCTGTCATAGCGTCTGTTTATCAGACACGAATACAGATATCACCTTTCTGATATCAGAAAGTTTAGCCTTTGGCCTAGTAACGTGGAAAATATGGTGAGCTCCTAGTAATGCCAGCAATTGTAACGTGTACTATTTGGTGGCCTACGTTTGGAAATACTGACAGCCCTCTCTTTTTACTTTCTGCACAATGTCTCAACACTGAACCAATCGTGAAAGGTGTGCTGTGTCATATCTGTGTGTAAACACTTAGCTACCAACGAGACCCTAATTAACACTGAATGCATAAGTGTCTTAAGTCTTGAAAACATCCTGTGCAATTAGTCTTGCATTTCGTAAATGGTATTACGTGGTGTGGCCATAAACTAACCGGACTGATGTTAAAACATTTTTATTCAAAAAATTACACAATAGAAATGTTGTCACCCTCAATGTACTCCCCTCCCCGATCCCTACACCGCTCCATGCGAATCTTCCACTGTTGGAAGCGATGCTGCAGGTCGTCTTCTGATAGCTAATTCATGAGCTCCGTCGCTTTTGTCTTCACTGCATCTACGGACTCGAAACTGGTTCCTTTTAATTTAGACTTGATCTTTGGAAATAAAAACAAAGGGCTGGGTCAGGTGAGTACGGTGGATGTTCCAACAAGGTGATCTTGTGCTTCGTCAAAAACTTCTTGACAAACAGGGCGTTGTGTGCCGGCGCGTTGTCTTGTTGAAGAACCCATGAGCCGTTCTTCCACTTTACATCTTCTCACCCTTTCACGAAGGTTTGTCATAACCTCCTCGTAGTAAACCTGGTTAACGGTCTGACCTTCAGCCACCCAATCCATGTGAACAATCCCTCGGATTTCGAAAAAACAATCATCATTGTTTTAAATTTGGATTTGCTCTGCCTTGCTTTCTTTTGGTTGGGTGAACTGGGGCTCTTCCGTTGCATGGATTGGTGCTTAATTTCGCGGTCGTATTGAAAAAAACCATGGTTCATCACAAGCTATTACGTTCTCTAAAATGTTTGGGTCGTTTTCAATGTCTTGAAGAATGTCAGCATAAGTGTTCATTCGAATTTCCATTTGTTCAGCCGTGAGGAGTCTCGTCACCATCTTCGAACACACTTTTTTCATGTTGAAATTGTTATGTAAAATCTGTCGAACAGTTTTCTTATCAATGTTAATTAATTCAGCAACTGCTCGAATGCTCAAGCGACGATTCTATCAAAAATTTCACCGACTTTTTCATTGTTAGCGTCTGTTTTTGGTTTGCTGGGACGACCGGGGCGCTGATCGTCTCCGATCTCTTCCATTCCCTCTTTAAACCGTTTAAGCCACTCGAAAACTTGAGTAAGAAATAGACACTCATCACCATAAACTTTCTTAATCAAATCGTACATTTCTGTAGCGGATTTTCCAAGTTTCACATAGAATTTCACATTGACGTTAACACTTAACATTATTCCGACGGAGAACAAGAACACGATCCACTTCAAGCAAAGGCTACTGCCAAACTGTTTGCTGCACGACCTTGAAATTGTAACCGTGCATGGAGGAGAGAGTACAAGCCAATACCACACACCGCTCGTTGTTGCCAAGTTTACAGGGAAGCGGAAAAAATTAAGTCCGGTTATTTTATAGCCACACCACGTACTAACAAGCAGCTGAGTAACGGTTCTTAGGTAGGAGAAGGAAACATTTCCACCAAGTACTTTGCAGAAATTTCGACTTCTCTCAGTTGAGATTGTGCTGTTTTACCCAGTAGATGCGTTACAGTTTCTCAATGCAACGTGAGGATTCGCGTGTGAAACGGGCTCCTTTGCTGTCTCAGAATCAAATACGAGAAATAGTAATGGATTCGGACAGCGACGAGGAGAAATATTCCGCACCTGAAGACACGTAGGACGAAGAGGAGCCACGCCCACCTTCGCGACGGTCTTCCATTTCACAGCCTCCAAGCCCAGATTTTTCCTCGCATTGTGTGGACCGAAACTGTTTTGCGGATTACCGCACAAAAAATAACTTATAAGACATATTTTCATCCATCTTCCGTGCAAACAGTTGAAGCCTCGACCACAATGTAAGTAAAAGAACATCGATATTTACAAGGTTCTTAAGAAACTTATCTTCTCCATTAAGCATAACATTTTAAGGCGTTCTGATCCATGTCTGTTTCCTTCCCCACAAAATGCTTTTTGTTTTTATCCCACTTTGTTCTCGAAATATTCAGGTTTTCCGAAAAGCATGAGCAAAATTTAAATACCCCGCAGAATAACTCGGTGAGCTGGGACTTACAGATGGGATTTAACTCGGTGTGTAGAGGGTTAGGAGAACTATGCTTACAGTACGATGGCTGAAACTTTGAAGCTCGTGTTTAATTAGGATTTAAAATCCTCTAAGTAATGTAATGAGCTATTAAAACGAGGCCTGTGTGGTCAAAAGAGTTGTTAAATAATATACCCCACCTCTTAGGTCATGATGTATAGAGTAAACATAACGTTGGGAGAAACAGCCCAAATTGCCATACTAGCGGACAGCACTGCCATTCCGTTATGCAAGCCATTTCAAAGGCCACTGCTTGCATGACAACGATGCCACCATAGGTGGGTGAGCAGCCCGTCACCGATTTCAGAACTAATCTGTTGATCCCACATCTTGCGCAGCAAAAAGTAGCGTAATTTTCTTGCAATGATGACGGACCGTATTTTATAGATAATGTTGTGAAGCAGACTGCATTGGCTGCAGAAAAGATAAAGTAATATATGAAACTCGTTTATATTCAGCGTGGGACAGCGACAGATCAGTAATACGCACACCCAGCGGCAGAGTCAGTTATTTCTGCCACCCGGGGCGAATAATCACATGGTCGCCTCTAACATAACATTATGAACGTAAAAAATTCCAATTATTTATTACATTCCTTTTATTTTATGTCAATACTTTCAATTTTATTGATCGAAACAATTACGTTTTTCTATTTATAATAGCCATTTTCCGTCCACTCTGCCGCTCCTTGGACCACGCCACCGAGGAGGTCGCCCCCCCCCCTCCTCCTGCAATTCCATATCTACACCATTGCTCGGACCTTAAGGAGGCTTTTATTCTGTCAATAACAACTGGCCTGGAATAAAAACCAGTGCGCGAGTTTTGAGTATGGCTTTCGTTCTTGTCAATACAATTTGGCCCGTCAGAGTGAAGAAATATTAAACGAGTTTGAGTCTGGCTTTTACTCTGTCACTACAAATTGGTTTCGCAGACCGCAGAAATAGTACGCAGACTTCAGCTGGACATGCAGTGCAACCTGACCTCGGATTGCTGAAGAATGGGCGTCACGCGGACACTATCCGCACACTTGCTATATTATGCCAACTGATTCAGGAGTGTCCCAAATAACTTGCTGGTTTAAAAGTGTTCAAATATAATCATGTTTCTTTTGATACAAAAACGGCTAGCTTTATTTGAATTTTAATACGGGACTCCAGCCCTGGTCCACGTGATTCCAAGACCAAATTATGGTCCAGAAGTGTTGAAGATGAAGCAGTATTGATTTTAATTGAAACTGCTGCTCTGCTAGTAACAACTGACTGGGGTTGTGTGAGGTGAAATAGTTGATTGTTACTTGTTACTTTATACCAGTGGCATAAAGTGACATATGATCGACCTTGCTCTTCGAGTTAATAAATCACACACTTAAGATTGTCATTATTGAAAACAGGATTTGAAGACATGTTATCTTCCCATTTTCTTGTGTGACTTCCACCTTTCTCAATAATAGCCTGTTATCCTACATATCATTTCCATGACGCTGTAGAACAGGGGTGTCCAAAATTTGAGCAGGAGGGGGCAAAAAACCACGACCGTTCCTGGTGCTAGTTTGTGGGCCGCACATGTACAGATGACGAAATACTATATCTACCATCCTAAATTCTTACGGTATATATATATATATATACATATATAATTCAGAAATGTGGTCACGGGCAGCATGCCGAAATTCGACACTCCTTCTGTAAACTAGTTCCACTCTTTAGAAAGTTGTTGTAATACAATTACAAATATAAGCATGATACACATTTTGTAACGAAGACTATATAATTACATGCGTAAGGATTTTTTATTTCGTGTAAGGACAGTCTGATAAAGTTTAATTTTAACTGCACACTGATGAATTGTGGGTGGTGACGGATCAATAGAGATGACACTGAAATTCACTTTGTACGTTTTCATGGAAGTATCAAGTACAGATTAGATCTGAGTCCCTTATGATGGTGCTTACTGTTCTATGTGTATAATCGTGTCTCTTCCTTATGCGTTCATTTTAAACATCCTAGGCAAAGAAATAGTAAAATTAAATCTGTGGGCTACAAGGATTAAGGTTTTAATCTTTTTTTTAAATTGCTCTTACCATAAATTTTGAGAATGTACGCGAAATCGGAAATGCCTTTTAACTACCTTATTGAGCTGCCAGTTTGCGTAAGATATGTACAAACCTCCGCCCATTGCCTGGACAATTAATTTTTAACCACAGGAACCAAGTACGAACTGTTTGGAAAAGCTTATTATGTGAATATCTTGCCTTGTTATCCGCACACTTCAGCATTGTCGCTTTCAAGAAACGGTGGTGACTTTTTCGACGGCTTGTTTGGTTCTGAAGGGCAAGAATAGGCCTTAAAGTAAGCTTAACAAATTCTTACATTTTTAATGATGCAGCCAAGGGGTTTCACTCCACATACATGCTGCAGTCCATTTTCGAGGTAATATGTTTGATAATGGGGAGTTCGGCATACCACTTTCTTCGTTTTGTAGTAGAGTTAGTAAAATAATTTCGAATACATAATAGGCAAATTCGTTGTTATAATATAAGACTACATTAGAGACAAGCAACTGGAACCTTCCCCAAATATCGAGAGGTTGCTTTAAAAGAATTTCCCTTCGTGCGACATAATACTCAAATTATTGCGTTCAGAAGTTTTCATATCTTCCAGTGCGTATGCAGAAACTTTACTGTGTTTAAAATTATATTCCTGAACACTTGCATTTATTTAAATCTTTTCTGCCGCCGCCGCCGCGGCTGCCGCCACCACCACAACCACCACCAGCAACATGAAAACTAGAAATATTTCATCATAGTCATCTTCGTTATCACTGTCACCTTGTCATGGCACAATCAGAAAGCATTACAATAAGAAGGAATTACTCCGACATACATTTGGAGTCAGGCACCCTATCGACAATTTATGTGAAATTGAACAATTTCCTAACCAAACCTTCCATGTTAATTTTGGTAAGCACATAAAGAAATAATCAGTAAAGTGCACAAAGCACATACTCCTCTTCTTGATAGTGATGACAGATAGCTCACTTTATCAAGAAATGAAGAATTTAGAACAGCGGCTGTAAGAAAGCAGCCTAGGAAAATGTCAATAAACTCGCGGGCTTAACAATTACAACCACATGAAAGAAAAGATACTTATGAGTTTATTTCTGGGAACTTGCAGGTAATGGAAATCATGAGCACGACAGTCACCGAAATTGATGCTGACTTTGTCACTCAGTGAGGACATCAGGTTGCTGACGTCGACATTACTGTAAAGTAAATCAATATCAAGATCAGACGTCACCTATAATCATTAAAATGTTACACGATTGTCTTATATTTACATAAAAGTTTAGGGACTCTTATTTAATCTGGTTACAAATGTTTAACAAAATACGCATTAATTCCCTTGTCATAAGAACAGGAAATTTTATATGTTCGTTAAATGTAAATTTGCTGTCTATAATTATGCCTAGGTATTTAATCTTGTCTACCTGTTCTAATCGGCTGTTGTTTAGGTATATGTCAATCGATTTTCTTTCTTTTCGCCTCCTTGATATCAATATAACGTGTGATTGTTTATCATTAAATTGTAATTTATTTTCTTTAGGCCATCTTTTAATTTTTGTCATTTCTATATTTGTAAAGTTTTCCACTTCTGCTATAGTTACTGCTTTTACTGCAATTAGTAAATCATCAGTATAAGCCGTTGCCATTGTCCATTTTGCGTAGTTTAAATTTAATAATGAATTGTATTGGATGTTCCAGTGTCCTGGTTCACAGCAAGACCCTTGGGGACATCCTTTGTTTACTGCCGTCTCTATTCTCATACTGTTTGTTGCTATAAATGCTGTTCTTTCAGTAAAGTAGCTTTTGGTGAGATTGTATAGGTTTGGGGGGCAATAAAAGTCTTTCAATGCCTTCACAACGTTGGTCCCCATGCTGCATCGAAGGCGCCTTTAACATCAAGGCTGATCAATGCTACAATTTGTCCTTTTGTAAGAGCTTCTTCTATAAAGTCCTTTACTGCTATTGCCGCGTCTGTGGTTTTTTTTGTAGTTTCAATCCAAATTGGTTTTGATTCAGAAATTCGTTATTGTAAAGAAAATGTTTTATTCCTTTGATTAACAGTTTCTCAAGTACTTTCCCTCGGGTATTTAGCAAGCTTATTGACCGGATTTAGACGCGTCGTTGCAGTTTTCTTTCCCTGGTTTTGTTAGGGGGATAATTCTGGCCCTCTTCCATCTTTTGGGGAACCATCCCTCCCTTAAACAGCCGTTATATATTGACGTCACAGTTAAAGGAAATCTTTCAAAAGTCCACGGTAAGATTTTGCTTGTGATGCCGTCTTCTCCTGTTGCTTTCTTGTAGTCTATGCTTTTTATTACTTGCCTAATTTCTTCTGTTGTAAAGTTCCTGTCGTCTTATGTTTCTATTGGTTCTTCTATTGATTTCCTTATTTGTTTGTGGTACTCAGTCTCTTCTGATTGATCGTCCTTAGGAATAAGGTACTCTAGTGTGCACTGTAGTGTTTCTCGTAGGCCTTCTGTTTGTGATACATCAGACTTTGGCAGAGTTGTTATTATTTGGTTACTGCGTAATTTTCCTGCTGCTGATTTGTACACTATGTTCCACGGATTCGTGTGTAGTGTCTTGTTACAATATTGCTTCCAAGACTATTTTAGCGTTTTTTATTCTTGCTTGGTATTGAGCTTTTTCTGCTTGATATTCCATTCTTCGCTGTTCACGTGTATTGGTATTGTTTTTTTCTTTGGTATTTCCTTCTGAATGCAGTTACCCGCTTCCTTGTTACTGTTAAGTTTTCTGTCCACCAGGGGACCGTTTTGTGTTTTTGTATTTTGGTAGGTGTTCTGGCTTTCTTGAATGATTTGTCACACGCCGCCGTCAATGGGTCACTGAATTTACTTACTATGTCTTCCATGTCTTCTGTGTTCGCAATTCTTAAAGATATATACTTGTCTAATGCTCTGTTGTCTTCTTCCCACCTGGATCCGCACACCTGTTTAGCCATTTCTTGCGTTATTAATGCTTCAAATTTTTGTGGTTCTCAACCCTGATTATATATTTTTTACATTGAAAGTTGTTTCTTGTTTGTTCGGTGTTATATTGTCCTATACAAAACTGGATTATTCTATGATCCGAACAGCTTTCCTCTTCGCTAATTTTCCACTCCTGCACTTCTTTTAGTAGTTTGCAGTTGCAAATTGTCAAATCTATATTACTGGATCCTCTGCTGCCTTGGAATGTGCTCATCTCGCTGTCTTCTTTCATTATGAATAGTTGTTTTGATATTAGAAACTCTTCCAGTTTCTTGCCTCCTCCGTTGGTACGTTTGTCATGCCACGTCCTGGATCTTGAGTTACTGTCCATCGTTATAAGCATACCTCGTGTATTTGTGATTCGTAGCACGTCGTTTAGCGTTTCAAAAGTCTTGTCCATTTCTTCAGTAATGTCCAAGTACATATTCACCGAGTAAAATTTTAAATTTCCTAGTGTGATTTCTACCACTACCGTGTCTTTGTCAGTTGCTTCTTGTATAAGGAGGGCGTCTATTTGATTGTTAGTGACTACTGTAACTGCCCGGCTCCTTCCTTTAGACGAAGTAAACGTTCTATACCTTTTTGTGATTCCTACTACTTTGTCGCGGATTGTATATGGTTCCTGTATTTAGACTACATCTATTTCCTCCTTTTCTATCAATTCCATTAGGTTATTTGTTGTCGTTTTGGAGTGTTGCAAATTTATTTGATAGCACTTAATAATTGCTTCGGCCATGCTAGTAGTTGGTGTTTTGTTTGTGCTTCTCTAATTGTGCTTGCAGGCTTGGGCATTGCTTGTCTAATGAGGAGTGGTTTACACAGATTGTTTTGCTAGGATTGTATTTGTTGTATGTCATACAGTTTATACATTTGTAGTCATTTTGCGATGATGTACATTCCCTTAATTCATGTTTACCTGTACATAGAGGATATGTCTCCTCGCCTCTGCAGTCTGCCAATCTGTGATTATACCTGCTACATTTAAAGCATCTGCTGACGTGTATATAGTCAGCTGCTTTGCAGATAACCCATCCTATGCACTAAACTAATAAACCCACTATCCAAGTCGGCAAGGATAAGCTGGAGACTGAGGCATGAAGCATTGAAAATAATATACAACTGGGCAATATTACCACAATTACTATACGCAGAACCAGTGTGGATAGAATCTATGAAAAGGAAATACAACAGAGCCAAATACATTAGGGTACAAAGACTCATTAACTTAAGAATAGCAAAGGCGTACCGCACGGTTTCGCACGAAGCACTCTGCAT
>Ga0131853_10002249_pt1 | contig 34608 bp, 28 predicted proteins | sample TergutLab28metaG_FD_92764 | JGI IMG/M metagenome (GOLD analysis project Ga0131853, IMG submission 92764) | Labiotermes labralis P1 segment gut microbial communities from Petit-Saut dam, French Guiana - Lab288 P1 (version 2) (version 2) | ecosystem: Host-associated > Arthropoda: Insects >... | reverse complement strand
TGTTTTCCGGCGATTTTTTTTTCCACTCCCAGAAAAAATATTTTTTTCCTTTTTTTTTTTTCTCCCCTTTAAAAGGGTGTAAAGTTGCCTCCTGGGTGTGGGTTGGGGGGGGGGGGGGTTAAAAGCAAATATGTTCAGACTATCTGCAATGCAGCACGGTATCATTCCTTTTGTATCTTCATCCTCCAATCTCTTTATTCCATTCCTCGGCCGCTTTCATACTTTTATCTAGAGTCGTCCTTTCGCCCTTAAAACACTGACATCCGCCACACTTCATTCTTCACTTCTGGACACAGAGCTGTCATTGAACGCTTTTGTAGCAGTTTTGATGTTAATTTATTCCAGATAAATATACTGTTGACAGCAATAAGAAGCTAACAGTGGAAAACTCACAACAGTTAAACTCCAATGCCTGAGGGAGCCACAATTAGCAGAAGAACATTATGTTGCAAACTGACTTAAACTGTAGTCATGTTTCACCAACTTAACATCATACGAAATTTCTTGGTATAAAATTTATGCACCTTAGTGAGAGTTGTATTTCAGTGCATATAATCACTTTATATAACATGCACACTATAGCATAACATGAAGTCATTATGCGGAGATCTCATCTGTCCACCAGCAAGTTAATTTCCGGAATTATTCTAAAAAGTTCGATTCCAGTTGCTGAAAGAGGCACAGCGTGCTCACACCGGTCGAACACAACACCTGCACTTAACATGTAACTGAAATGGAAACCCTATGGAACTTCCTAAAACGCTGCCACATAATTAGGAATATGTACAAGATTTCAAACATGCAGTTCCTTAAGTCCTACCGATATATGAATGTCTAACGAGACAGAAGGATTCAAGATAATTGAACTGTGGGCAGGTTGTTCTGCAGACGGGTTTGGCCGATTCTCTTTGTACCCGAGGCGCTTCTGCGGGAGGATTATCAATACTGAAGGTCTCATGCAACGACAGATTCACGTTGCAGCTGCACCGAGCGTCTCGTTGTTGGCTGAATTTCAATTCGACTACAAGAACTTGAGTATTCAGACATTAAACTGGGTGCCGATATTCGCTATAAATGCTATTTTATGGGGCAGGAAAACATACGACAGTTGCTAATGCGACTGTCTGGCTGGCGGCTGCACGCATGAAGAAATTAAGACCAGATTAAATTCGGAGAATGCCGGCTACCTTTCGTCCAGAACCTGCTTTCTCGTTTGCTGTCTAAGAATATAAATATAAAAATATACGGAACAGTAATTGTGCCTGTTGTTTTGTATGGGAGTGAAACAGTGAGGACAGAAAATAGGCTGAGTGTGTCCTAGAATCCGATGATAAGGAAGGCGTCTGGACCCAAGAGAGGAGAAGTAAGAGGATAATGGAGAAAACTGCATAGTGAGGAGCTTCAAGGTTTTTATTGCTCACTAGACATTATTAGGGCGACAACATCAAGTAAGATTATATGGGCAGGACATGTAGCACGTATTAGGAAGAAGATAATGTATATAGGGTTTTATGGTAAAAGTAAAATTCACCCTACAACAGACCACGAAGGCCCAGAAGGGGTATTTGATGTATAGCTCTACTCTTTCTTTAATCTCGGTGCTACTAGATGGGGGTGGTGGTTAACGCCACACCCGGTCCGCTTTACTCCAGAGAAAAGGACCCGGTTCCCATTGTACAGGAGGCTGTGTGGGCCTCAGGGCCGGTCTGGACATGTGCGAAAAATCCCGTCCCCACGAGGCTTCGATCCTGGTACCGTTTAGCGTGTAGTCGAAATACCGATTACGCTATCCCGGCCCACAGGGTTTAGACGGAGAAACAAATTAAAGACACCAACTGGAAGACCTACGTGCAGAGGCGAGGACAACACTGAACATATTTCTCGGAAGAAGAACGGAAGAGCGACGACTGAATTAATCTGGCTCGGGATACGGTCAACTGGCGGGATGTTGAGAACACGGTAATGAACATTCAGGTTACATAAATTTCCCGGGTTTTCTTGACTAACTGAGAAACTATTAGCTTATGAAGGACTGCACTTCATGTAAGCTAGTTCGTGTTACAGCGATTTGCATGCGAGTTTAATATTCGGAGAAGTACATGGTCGATCCTGACCGCAGCCCATAGTACGTCAGCATTACTAACAATGGGACGCAGCCACTAGAATGTCAGCATTACTACCAACTGGACTACACGCAGACGCTGAAACGTCACGTATGATACAGAATACATCCAAAGCAGCAGGCAGTGTTCAACGTGACAGTGTTGGTGCACACATTTTCACATCTGTTTGTCTACCATTTGATAACCAAACGTTTCACTGCACCAAATGCTGCGCTGGCAGTATGTTAATCCTTCGAACACGCTTTGTGTACAAATTGTACCGTCTAGAAACACTTAAACTTTATGGGTGTTAAGTAAGGTGACAAAAAATAATTTAAAGCATGACTTGCAGGATGCGAGCTTAAAACGACTCTTGTATAAAATGTGTGGGGAGAGGAGCACTGGAGCTGCTGGGAGGGGGGGGGGGTAACTTAATTACGTAAAAGAATTAAAACAACTTTCAGCGTATCGTTGTTATATTTTCTTTTGGTTTCCTGTTTCCATGACCTACGATATTTCTATTCTAGGAGCTACAAACTGTATACAAAGAGACCTTCATATTTTGCTACAAGAATGAACAATATACAGGATGTCCTAAAACTCGCTTTACTGGTATTATTCTCACGCTCCTGGGACACAGTACTTTATTTACAACGAACCACCAAGCAGAATGCGAGAGTGAGAAGCTACATAAGTTGTTCAGTGTTGCCAACTGTTGCAAATAAAAGAACCCGAGGGCATGGAAGAATACTTAAAACAATTAAGTACTTCACTATTTCGGAAGACCAACTTTTGTGACAGCCGGTACTTTGCAAATAAATCTACATGAAACAGCCTGCACAGCGACTGTACCACTGCACAGTCCGCAGGCAGGATACGTACAATGCGGGTCCACTTGGACTTCAGTCAGCACTGATGAAACAAAAGTGTGAACGTTCCCAAAACGCAGTCTCAGGTAAGATTCTGATTTATTGAACGACCCTATATCAGCTGAAGGCGCTATTTAGCAACAATCTGACCGTGGATGTCGGCATTGTGAACCTGTCGCTGGATGATTATGTTTTTTAGAATGACGCTATAGCAGCTGAAGGAGCTACCTACCATCAGTGTAGCTGTTATCACCTTCAAAATATTCTGAATTAGCTGTAAATATTCACGGTGAGTGTCTTAGGAAGGAAAAGTCAAGTTTTTCGATTTGCTGTCAAATTGTTCACGCCTGTACCTTCTTACAAAAAAGTCCCGTTTCCCAGCTTGAATTAACGCCTTATAATTTAATATCCTATAATTATCGGTATTAACAGCGCGATGAATGTGACAAGTTGTGACGTGGCAAGAAGGCTGTCCTTATTCAGCGGAAGTCCATTCCTCGGCGAAACCCCGCCGCTTGGCGAGAAGCCAAACAACAGCCTTTGTTACGACAAAGGGAAAACTCGCTTCTTTAGACAGTAGTACGAGGCTCGATTTTAGCGCAGTTGGTAGGATACGTGAAAGAAATAAGATACCAAGAGCCGATTTTTCTGTACGGAGAAGCTATTATTGAACCAAAACTGTTGTGTGCGATAGGGCGACAGTAATGGGCTAATCAGATACCGACTTTTTTAATTACCTACCGCCTTCACCTTGACGGGTCATTAGGCCTGTAACCTACTGACCCTTGCAGATAAAGGCAGTACGTTCCTCCGAAACGTCGGGGTCAGATTAGCCCGTCACACCCCAGAAGAACGGAATGCTCAGCTACACCGCTGATTAATCCTCAAAAGTGTAAAAAAATCGTGTTAATCACTTCCAGTACAAAAATAAGGAAAATGCACATTAATGACGTACGTGTGCACGATTTTATGTTCTACCAGTAATGCTGAACATTTCTGCCAGTAGTAAAAAGTCGTATGAGTTCTGCTAGTTGCTGTCGATATGGTACAAAGACCGACCACTCAGTGGCACAACACCAGTCCAGACCACGGAACAGCTTACGTAGCGACAAGATACAATGGCTGCTGTTCTCAGGCAGTAAACAGAGGCGTTATTGCTGAGGACGCCGGCTTTACTGTCAATACAAACCGCAGCAAAGGCGGAAGCGACGTACAGCCGGGGAGGATAGGACACGCGTCGCCTACTTTTTAAGACGATATTGGTAGCACCGTGGGAGCCACGGACGGCAAGCGGCGAATAATCTGCCTGCACGAGACCTCCAGCGAGGCAGGCCTGCAGTTAAGTCCGAAGTGTACTGCTGGCTAGCAATGTGTTGTGAATGGCGGACGTAAGGAACTGAAACGTTACAGCAACTGCAGTCCATAAAGTTTGATAACGTATAGACGATTCTAGTAAATGCACCTAGCTGAAACATGTGTTTGGTTCAGTCAGACGTTAGAGCCTTATCAACGCATATACCCACCCACTTCCATTCGTCAAATACTGCCGATGCTACGAAGAGTCACGGTGGCTGCAGTGCCACCTAGGAGTGGTTGATATGCCACGATTCCAGCTAGAAACAAATTCATATCACATTTCATATTATTCATAAGGCAATGCTCACAGGCTCGACTAACACCTGGGGAAGACAGAAATACCTGCTGTTGGACTGGGCAGTCTAGTCAGTGGCGTGAATCAGCGCTGTTTCCATATCTTAAGTTTATCTATGGTATGTTGGAGCGCTCGATACAGCGACTACTGTAGGCTTATAGGTAATAATAAAACTAACCTGATAACTGGTACTATAGAACAGGCAAAAGTACCAAACGGAGGGACAGATATAACCATGTGATAACTTGGACAATGGATAAAGTGACAGGTCAATTACACGGGGAAACGCTAGAGCAAGGTTCAGTTGACGCTAACTTCGAACCCTCATTTTCATACGATTCAGGATCGACAGTCGGCATTTTGGTGTCCCTTTCACTTTTAGTGAACTCATCACAAGTTTATGCGAGAGCTGCAGGAAATCCAGTTTCTGTTCACTTGCCGATAATTAGTCACACAGGGTTCATGTAGTACGGCCACACAGTGCCGCTTAGTAGGTCTTCTTGTTGCTGCGGTGTTCTGCAAATTAGCTTGCTTCTGAAACTGCTGGCTGTAGGCTACTGGCCTCACAAAACTGCAAGTCAACGCACCCCTAAGAGAGGGAAAGTTGGCCGCGAACATGGTGCGTTGTGCAAGCAACGATGCTTAGCTTACCCTGTTTGTTACGGTAAGATGAATTTCACCGTACCTGCTGAAGTTTCAAGTAACTTACGTTAATTTTCGCGGTACAGCATAAACTACAGAACTGCACGTCTGTCCAAGCTGTGATGTTTGTCACAAGAGTGCACGCTCATTTCGGCTGATCCATACAATAAGGCTGTTCGCCCTTGTAAGTTTCATTGTTGCAACTACGTCACGGTGCGAAATCTGAGGATCCCATAGCGTCGATGATAAAAATTCTGGTCTTCTGGGATGTTACATTCAGTAGCGCAGTGGCAGATCCCGACGTTTCGAAGGAACCTACAGCCTTCATCTTCAATGGTTGAGAGGCCACAGAGGTTTTCTAGAAACTGTCAGTCATGTGTCCGACGCCAGAAGCTGTCGCCGACAACTGCAGCTCTGACGCCCCCTGATACACCAAGAGGGAGACAATTCAAGAATAAACCAACTTTACAAAATGTCCTGCAAGTGCGTTTGCATTAAGAGTGCAAGATCAGAGTGGAACACTGTTCACTGTGTCCAGGAGATTTCGTTGGATGTGTCACTTATGAACACCTGTTCTGATTCCTGGATTTAACAGTCCTTAACACATCTCTGATTATCCTTACTGCTAGATGTACTAACAACGAAGAGTCTGAACTGTGACATCACCTGCTAAACTGATGCATGAACAAATAACAAGCACGCTAATTTCAAATAATGCCTGCTACCTTTTTTCCAGAAGCTTTTGTCTTCCACTTTGCCATCCAAAAATATCAAGTTGAAAATACATACAAAACTGTAACATTGAATGCTGATTTGTATGGATGTGCAACGTAGACTGTCACATGAAGGGAAGAACACAAGCTGACGGCGTTCGAGAACAGGGTGCTGGGGAAGTTATTGCGGCCTAAAAAGGAAGTAACGGGATACTGGAGAAAACTGCATAATGAGGAGCTCCATGATTTGCACTGGTCACTATATATTATTGGAATGATTATCAGGGAGGATGAGATGGGCAGAAAACGTGTCATTGTGCATACAGGGTTTAGTGGCGAAAACTGAAGGAAAGACCTGGGCGTAGGTGGGGAATAATATTAAAATGTATCTTTAGTAAATATGAAAGTAGGGCGTGGACTGAAATAAATTCGTTCAGGAGGATAAAGAAAGGTGGCGGGCTGTTGTGAAGACGGTAGTGAATATTCGGGTTCCATCAAATACAGTGAATTCCTGAATTTTCCGAGAAATTGTTAGCTTCTGAAGAAGGACCGTGCTCCACAGATTTAGTCAGTCAGTCAGTGAGCTAGCTACTACGATTTGTTATTTTGCACGGGTGAGCAACTTGGTGCAATTTGGATCCCAACGCCGTCACCACAATACGTATGCACAATGAGGGTGTTTCAGAGCAGACAGCTTAGGGACATAATAGATCTAAGACAGTAAGGGAAGGAAGAAATATTCCTGATATTCACAGTTCCTGCCGTTCTCTTGATAAGCTCTGGTAACATACCCCGAAAGTTCAAACCGCAAATACAACCTAACACTCTCCTTAATCAGCCTTGTCTACCGGTCGTCCTCACGACACACAGACCTATTTCTAGGATCTGCAACCACGGAAGTGTCATTTTGTATTTGTAACACGCAGATTGTTCCTCGTAACGTAAGCATTTTATCCGCTTGCATTTATGTTGGTATTTAGTACATTTTGTTGCCAGGTTATTAACCGCTACCTTTTACAGCACTTTGCCGAAAATACTGCAACAGTCATAAGGATAGGTAGAGTGAGTCCAACACAACTTGTGAATATATTATTTTATTTACAGGCCACACCTTGTAAATAAAATAATACATTCAAAAGTTGTGTTTGACTCACTCTACCTATCCTTATAACTGCAAGCAGCACAACGGGGATGGCTCACTTAAAATCTAAAAACTGCAACAGTCAGTTGTTACCTGATGGCAGTTCTTTCACATGGCTTCACCTCCGGCTTATTAATTACCTACACGTGCCTAACCTATTCTTTAAGTTAAGTGGGCTTATATAATTGGTTATTATACATAAAATGTAACAGGTCACATTCTGTATATACATATATAAGACTATTTAAACTCGTGTAAGCTCTTCGCTATATTCCCCACACGTAATTAATACAACTCAGGTCTAAGTAATCAGACTATACAAATTTTAAGCTCATAACTGGGGGCGGGTTAATGTACAGTGCAATTTCCCTTATGTTCGCCCCATTTTCGGCAGACACCACAGTCAGTGGGCGGTGCTGAGCCACCATCTTGTCCGGAGTCGAGTGTGCTGTTTCAGGTTGGGCAGGTGATTGTGTCATAGAGGGTTTCGAGATCAAAATCTTCTAATCCCGATTTAATGATAAAGTAAAAACTAAAACCTCTGCTAAACGTCAAATTCATTAAGCGCTACTCAGCCCTGACATAAAAATAAACACCGCAGAGTCTTGGTTTCTGGTTAACGATACAGTGCATAACAGAGAAAGAAAATTTAGTCCACTTTTAAGGAACCCGATAATTTTGATGATTTAAATCCAGAGGGCTCCACGAGAAGCATGCACTAACAACACGGAACTTAAAGCCATCTCAGCATTTTCTTGAGGACAGGAAAACAAAACCCTGTCGAAATGGCCGGCCGCAGGAAGTTCCGGATACTCAGAACAGTCAGCAGTTCGGCAAACGACAGAAAACGACTTCACGACATCGTAACGTCTCCCTGAAAGTGTGCTGTTGGTTTAGTAATAATTCAAATTATGTGTCACGACACACACAAATTGTGTCACGTCACATATATATTATGTGTCAGGTCACATACAAATTATGTGCCACGTCACATACAAATTATGTGCACGTCACAAAAATTGTGTCACGTCACATACATATTATGTGTCAGGTCACATACATACTGCGCGTCACGTCACATACAAATTATGTGTCACGTCACATACAAATTACGTGTCACGTCACATACAAATCATGTGTCACGCCACATACAAATTACGTGTCACGTCACATACAAATTGTGTCACGTCACATACAAATTACGTGTCACGTCACATACAAATTGTGCCACGTCACATACATACTGCGTGTCACGTCACACACAAATTACTTATAACCTTTTAGCGTCCATAAAGTTGGTCCCTAGAGGGAATACCCTTGTGTCAATAATATATTAATTATACATAAACCTTCATGCAACCAGTGTCCATCAGAACATTTACAAATATAAGACTAACTTAATCTTTCCTTAAACTACAGTTTCATTAAACAAGACAGACAAAGAATAATTTCCCTGACTGTGAGCTGACCGCCAACGCAACCCTCAAGAGAATCAGGCTTCAGTCGTCCTGTCCAAATGGGGCTAGAAGTGGATGTGATTGTGATGCAGAAACAAACAGGGCGTTACGAATGATCTGCCAACGGCATTGCTTGAAGAACGAGTGGTATGCCATTGGAAACCAACGCGTACAGCTTGGCGTCAATGTAACGTGAATATCATGACGGTGACGAACTAATGGGTTCCTTTGTCACAAGAAAACTAAAGCACAGAAGGCAAAACGGTTAAAAAAGGGGGCAATGCGACTTCTGAAGCAGGAACTAGTTTTTTCGTCTTACGCAAGTAAGGGCAATACTGTCAATCACGTGCATCTACACGTTAGGGGGAATTTGTGACATCACACAGTTGGCCTTACAGTGAAAACACTCGATTTGGCTGTGTTCCCATTCCTGTCCCGTGGCTCAATTGACCATGACAGCTGGGACAGACTATAAACTTACTTACTTACTCCATGGAGCAGAGTCCTTCTTCAGAAGTTAGCCGGTTCTCAGCTAGTCAAGAAATTCCTCGCATTTTATGGAACCCGAATATTCATTGCCGCATTTACAAGTACCCGCCACCTGTCCCTATCCTGAGTCAGATCAATCGAGTCCATGCCTCCATCCCACTTCCTGAAGATCCATCTTAATATTATCTCACCATCTACGCCTGGGTCTTCCAAGTGATCTCTTTCTCCCAGGTTTTCCCCATCAAAACCATGTATACCCCTCTCCTCTCCCCAATACGTGCTACATGCCCCTCCCATTTCCTTCTTCTCGATTTGATTACCCGAACAATATTGGGTGAGAAGTACAGATCATTAAACTCCTCATTATGTAGTTTTCTCCACTCGTTTGTTACCTCGTCCCTCTTGGGTCAAAATATTCTCTTCAGGACTCTATTCTCAAACACCTTCAGTCTACGTTCCTCCATCAATGTAAGTGACCAAGTTTCACACCCATACAAAACAACAGGCAAAATTATAGTTTTGTATATATTAATCTTTATATTTTTGGAGAGCAAACTGGAGGATAAATGATTCTGCATCGAATGACAGCAAGCATTCGCTGACTTCAATCTGCTGTTAATTTCTTCCTGATTAGAATTTTGATACTTTAAGGTTGTACCCAAATATTTCACTCAATCCCACTAGAAGCACTCAAAGTCGCTAAGAAGCACTCAAATCTGCTAAGAAGTACTGAAATCCCCTAAAAAGCAAGCATGTAAATCCACCAAGAAACATTCATTCCCACTAAGAAGCACTCAAATTCGCCAAGAAACACTCAAATTCGCTAAGAAGCAAACACGTAAATCCACTAAGAAACACCCATTCCCACTAAGAAGCACTCAAATCCGCAAATAAATACTCAAATCCACTAAGACGCAGGCACATAAATCCACTAAAAAACACTCGGTCCCACTAAGAAGCACTCAAAGTCGCCAAGAAGCACTCAAATCTAAAGCGACATTTTAATTTCAAAATATTCAGGTTTCAGCAAATTCGTCTTGCACACATTAAACGGAAACTTACGATGGGCGGTCCACATTAAGATTACATTTTTCCGTAACGTAATGTCATGTACTGTGTCAGACAGGTGGCAACGTTTCGTAGCAGTCTGCTGCTTCCTTGTTCAGAGAAGTACCGTTACTTTTCTACGGCACAACAGAAGAGCCTTTCAAAATGTTGGCACATATCTACAGCGCTAGACCGTGTCATACTCCGGAAGACAATCTTATTGTTACCTCCTGAAAGCTCAGTGGTTGCTAAATATACCACCAGATTTAATATTAAAAACTCTGGGGAATTTTCCGCCACAGATTGCCTTTGTCGGTTCCGTTTGATTCTGGCAGTAAACGGCGACTGTTTCCCTAAAACAGCATAACTGGATAGTTTTTATACTGATGAAAGAGTCTGTTCCAATATCACAAGAGTTCGTTCTGTGCTGTGGCCTTCATCGGCAGGCCTACGGGAACACAAGACTATGGGCCAACAAAGTACATGACGATGAAATGCCAAATGAAAGTTCCATGGACGACAATGTCTGTCCCAGTTGCTGCCTACCATCAGTCCGCCCATCCAGCCCTCAGAATATCCGTCCGGTTATCCGTCCATCCATCAATGCCTGCCTGCCCGCCCGCCAGCCCGCCTGCCTGCGTTCCTGCCTGCCAATTCTTTCCATGTGCCCATGCACCGCTATGACACATCAATGAGGATCACCGCTTCCCGTTTTCGTGTAACTACATGTTGTAAATGAACATTTGGTAGAACTCCTTTGGATGGAAGATGGGCCCATCGCAAGGCCTCCGTCTACACATGTACATTCAAGGGACAATACGCATTAACCCCACAACGCCAACGTTCGCCGATACACTTGAAGAACGAAAAGTGAATACAGAAGCGATGTTTGTATTTAGCTTGGATACAGTCCTCTAGAACGTATTCAATTAGCAGCCTCTCTGGAACAGCATGTTCTTGAACTGCACAAATGACGTTGTATTTGAGGTGCTCACAGCGATGGTGCTGTAGATCCTACCGTGTTGCTGGGCGTGTAGTTCTAGACGTCTCGAAGGACTGTAGTGCCTTCATCTTCAGGGCTAAGCAGTCCAATAAACTGCTTGACAATGAAGATCAAGGAATTACAATTCTTCTTTCCTTATCATAAAATTTCTGACATGTGTCTCGTTTAAAATGTAGGTTCTGAGGGTGGTGACCATGAAGTGTGACGTCATGTACGGCTGCAGCGTTGTAAATTATGTATCAGAAGACCGTCCTTTGAATTATGTGGGGTCAACGGCAACAGATAAGGAACGAAACATTTGTCTCTTACACAGAGCTTGTTATTTTATCTGGCAATTATCGTTCGGCGTTTCGCGCCGCTACTCCCCCACGGGGGTGGCGGTCGAGTGACTCCGCTAATGTTAATACCGTACATAGGCCCCTATGGAGCGTCACACAAAATAATGACCCTTGTGTCAAGCAATGCGTCTGATAGAAGTGAAGAGAACTACGACAAGCTTTGAGAAAGCCAGCTATGGTCTGCATCATACTCGAACACAGGGCCTGCCAAAGAGAAGTCAGACGCGCTAACATTTGATTGTATCTGCCGCGCGTTTCCAGCATTTACGCAATGCGGCCGAGCCATGAACACGCACTATGCAATGAATTCCGCACAGGTACGCATGTGCGTCAATGATACAGTGAGGCGGATAGCTGCGAAGGGCTTTCCGGTATTTGGCAGGATACGGGTGCGGCAGGGACATATCAAATCAGGGACAGCGTGCTGGGAAAAACAATGACTTTTCAGGAAAATGCCATAAGGTAGAATTTGTAATGAAGAGGAATGGGATACAGTCCTTCTTGCTCAAAACATTCCATTAGTGTGAAATAACACCTGACTAACAAACTGTTCACTGTGTGAGAAATTATTGCAAGGCACAAACTTTTCATGTCATTTTGACATATAAACCTTACCTGAGAAGGATGGAAAAATGTGCGTTTATTCCCAAACAAGCATTTATTATAGACCCAAAAATAAAATATTAATTGGAAGATCAGAGAAGAGATAATCCGACGAGGCTCGAGCCGCCGCGTTATTTGGCCATACTTCAAGGCTGCACATTCCAGAAGGCCGTGAACCAATACTCACGGCCCCAAAACCCAACAATCCTATCTCTTAGACCAGTTAGTCTAATAAGTCCTACTGAAGATTCGGTTGAGAGCATCAACCGCACTTTGTTATGTAATTAGCATTAAGACAGTCAAAATACGAATTGTGCACTCCGCAGCATGGTCCACAAACTTGACCAGCGCGTTCCTTACTGTCAACAAGCCGTAAGGTTTCAGGGCATAGGGCAAGTTTCACGTCATTTAAACCCGCAAGAAAAGTACGCCCCTTCCTGAGCGTATTTTCATAAAACTCGTTCATACTCAACAGAATTACGTGCAGCTCTCTTACCGAATTGCAGCCAAACTGGACAACAAATGTTCGTTAGAAACACTCTATATTGTTGGCATCTCTGTGTGCTATACGATGACGCATTTGACGGAAGTGACCGGTTGTTACATGCACAGTGTTTTCACTGCACTGTGTTATTATACCGAAACGTAATAAATGTAACAACAAACAACGTCCAGTACAACTTGTTTCGCCAGTACAGGTCATGTTCAGGTTACTGTAAAATGTAATGAAGTTTCGTTGTTGACTGTACTCACATGAAAGCTGCTGGTGATGTGATGTGCAGCATGTGCGTCTGATAAAGTTGTGCTGCAGTTCTATATATTAAACCAACAAAATGCACTAATTAAAATGTGGCGCAAGTATGAACTACGGAGTTCGTGTAGTGAAAGACAACACTCAGCTGCGTCTTGCTTGACTACAGTGAATGGGGCAAATGGGCTTAGTCACAGTTGCTATTCGGCCACGTACTGTGTACACACCAGTCCGTTCAGTGAGCGGTGGGGCGGCCACGTACTGTGCACACACCAGTCCGTTGAGTGAGCTGTGGGGCGGCCACGTACTGTGCACACGCCAGTCCGTTCAGTGAGCGGTGGGGCGGCCACGTACTGTGCACGCACCAGTCCGTTGAGTGAGCTGTGGGGCGGCCACGTACTGTGCACACGGCAGTCCGTTCAGTGAGCGGTGGGGCGGCCACGTACCGTGCGCACGCCAGTCCGTTCAGTGAGCGGTGGGGCGGCCACGTACTGTGCACACGGCAGTCCGTTCATTGAGCTGTTGGGCTGACCGGTTCCAACCAGGCACAACCACCGCTATTCGGATTCTGACTTCTGTCCGTTCTTGTTCCAAGCGCGTATTTTACCGTCTATAGACAGGCCATGACCCCACTGCTCAACATTCTTACATACTCAGCACTTAGTAAAATCCTCTATTAAAACACAGTCGTTAAACATCCGTAGAAATAATCAAACAGTCGATGAATACGAATAATTATTTAAGTAAAGAACATGACTAGAAAAGTATAAGGGCGACAAAGGTCATCGTGTTGCAGTCAGAACATAATGCACACAGAAATATAGGAGTGTCAGGTAATGCACACAGAAATACAGCGGTGTCAAGTAATGCCCTAAATTTCTGTTCACATGAAAAAGTTAGCAAGTCAACCGCGCGCACAAATAGTACCAGTTCATCAGCAGTAAACGATGTCTTTGATCAGGGACGTGCTGAACATCCCCGCTTTTCAGAGTCCATCTACACGTAGTCCAGTGTTCCCCAAAGTTTCTTCCATATTCCCAAGAAACCGGACATTCTTAAAGGTTTACAGGCATCAAGAAGTTGAAAGTGGGCAAGGAAACTCAACTGCCGCTAAACTATTGTAAAGAAAATTTATTTATAAACAGCTCACACAAAAAAAAGTCAACTTATATTAGAAGAAGAGTATAAGAGTAATATTTCTCTTTTTTTAATTATCTAACCTGCTTCGATATTCTTATTTACTTATGCACGGGTTCTCCTGCAACCACTTACGATAATCTGGGGAACTCTAGTTGGAAGAGACTGGTCCAGACGGCAAAACAGGTTTCAGATTCTTTGAATAAGGGCCTTAGATATCAATGTGACACCGAAGTGCATCCATGAGAGGCTAAAGCAGCAGTGAGTGCTGTCGATACCGTAGGATTGTCTGTAGGCCTCGGATCTTCATTGCAGTCAACTGCACGGCTGTGATATGGGATCACGTGCTTGTGGTTCACCTCAGTTACTCTTACTGCTTCGTTTTTAGTGTTTATAGAGAGCACATAGATCATGCGAAGCAAACTTATAACGAAATGCATATGCAGGTCACATGAGAAAACAGGATATAAACTATAAATAATTATACGGCACATTTCCTTCAAAGTCCGTCAGAGGAACACACAACTTCTTGAACAACAGCAGGTCCTTTGTTACCGAAGATATTCGGCGCATTTTATAAAATCCTAGGGTTTATTGCCTCGTTGGAAGGACCCTAGAACCTGACCATAACCTCCCGAGCCAGATGAATCCAGTCCACCCCCTCCTATCGCAGTTCCCCCAGACCCATTACGTTTCCGTCCCATCTATGATTAGACATTTCAAGTGGTTCTTTCCTTCAGGGTTTCCTGCCAAAATTCTGTCCGCATTGCACTTCTCCCCATACACGCCACATGATGTGATCAACCTAACAATGCCTGGTGAGCACAACAATTCAAGAAACTCCTCACCCTCCTCTTAATTCCTCCCTTTTAGGCCCAAATATCTTCTTCAGCACCCTGAATCCTGGAATTTTCTGGAGTATTACTGTCTTAGAGGAACAGTGGTAACGCCATCTCCGTGCGGGTCTGTATCAGGGCAAAGCTGTGAACGTACAGGTATCATCGGTGTGGGTCGGTTATGTGAAGGGAAATTCAAAGAAAAATGGCTTTATAGCATGTGTCATCACAGATTAATTTTTCTTCAAATCAGGATGGTCTCCACATCACTACATATATATACATACATACATACATACACACACACACACACACATATATATATATATATACATACATACATACATACATACACACACACAAAGAGAGAGAGAGGGACAGAGTTGTATCCGTAACTCGGTGCAGTTTCCACCTTGACGCCACTTCAGTTTCGCTACCATTACGAGGGATTTCAAGACATTCCCCGCACTTTAACGTAGGCACATTTCCTACTGTGCTTTGATCGATTTGTAGCAGAAGATGGAGCGTTCTGCATGCTCACCATCTCGTTTGTTTGAAACGTAATATTGTAAAACTGTACGTATTGCACATAAACGACAGACACACAGTTTAGGTTAGCAGCTGTGGACAGTTCCGCTGTAATACGCACGTTAATCTCCTCATTAAAATTGTCCATAGTTTTATTCTCCTCTCTGGGGCCAAATAGTAAATGAAGAAACATAAATTGAATGTGGTCCTTATATTAGTACAGAATATGCCACTCTGTTTAATACATGCCGCTACAGCAACTACATGTGTTATTAGTCACCGCACGTTACTTAAGTGCACCAGTATACTGTATTTGTTACGTTATTCCAGCCGTCACAAAGTGGCACTATGTAATAACAGCAGGCCAAGTGACCGCCATAACATTCACGCACTACTCCACGCCCTTGTCCAGAGTTTTTCCTAATGTTTTATGATTTATTGACTCATTATACTAACGGCTGTTCGCATATTGCTGCGAAGTCGTAACGCCTCACACCAACGACATTCCAGTTCCACGCTGAAGACCCCCTGTGCTGTTTAACAACCGTCGGCCACTCCGTGTCCACACATCGTCATGTCCGAAACTGAAAGAAGGAACGCAACGACACGCGGAGTTCTGAACAAGGGACTGTTAAGAATTCCTTACTTAATAATAATCGTTGCGCAAACTGATATTATGTCGAATTGTGGATATGTTGAGGAACACAAGAACAAAAACTACAAAGCCACACAATTATACAGGATGTTTAAAACTGCAGTGAAATGAGTCGGTGAATAATGGAAATAGGGGTGAAACCGCAGTGCCTTATCTGTGAATAAGATACAGAGTGGGAATACAGTGATGACATGCAGACTGCAGTGACGGGAGGCAGACTGCAGTGACGGAAGGCAGACTAAAGTGATGACATGCAGACTGCAGTGATGAGATGCAGACTGCAGTGACGGAAGGCACACTGCATTCACGGAAGGCAGACTAAAGTGATGACATGCAGACTGCAGTGATGAGATGCAGACTGCAGTGATGGAAGGCACACTGCATTCACGGAAGACAGACTAAAGTGATGACATGCAGACTGCAGTGATGAGATGCAGACTGCAGCGACGGAAGTCAGACTAAAGTGATGACATGAAGACTGCAGTGACGGCAGTTAGACTAAAGTGATGACATGCAGAATACACGAGGCTACACGTCACATTAACTCCATGTTTAAGACAGGCTACATGTCACATTAACTCCATGTTTAAGAGAGGTTACATGTCACATTAACTCCGTGGTGCAGAGTCCTTCTTAAAAACCCACCAGTTTCTTGGTTGGTGACGAAATCCGCCGCATTTATGAAACCAAGAGTTTCACTACCGTGTTCACAACAGCTCACCACTTGTCCCTATCCTGCGTAATTCCAGCCCACGTCCTCCCATCCCATTTCATTACATTCTATTTTAATACTATCAGCCCATCTCGCCAAAGTCTTCCAGGAGGTATCCTTCCTTCAGCTTGCCCCACCGACAGTATACGTATTTCTCGTCTCTGCAATACATACCACATTCCCCGCACACCTCTTCCCTCTTCCCATTGTATATCACAGGTTTAAATGAAGCTATAACAGCGTATCTGTGCAATATGGAGGCAATAAGCATAAAACGCGCTCATCCGACGATTTGCAGTGTTTTATATTTCGTAGCCATGGAAAACCAAGGTAACCGTAGACTAAGGGGTAAGCCAGCTCAACAGATCTTTGATTCTGCGTTGTAAACGGAATAATAAGAAACACCAATTGGTGCAGTGTGTGCTGCCACATTCACTGCGACTGCTACGATTCTCTTCAGTGAGGACAAACAAACGGAACATCACAGTGACTTTTTGCGCGAAATCCGACGGAACAGTCGAAAAGTCTTTTCTGTCTACTCGGCCCGCAGTCTAAGTGCCATGGCTGCCCTGCTTACAAAGCCCAGCGCATCTTCTGATCGATACAACGGAGAAATGCACAAGAAAAAAAAATCCTGAGACTAAATAGAGAAAAATTGAATATATGAAAGTTGCGTGTATGTTAAGACATCAGTGTCTTTACCATCTTAGGATTATAACTGTAATCAGTCAAACATTCTTTAGGTGTGGCATCCGGCTGCGTGTCAGTGCTAAAACTGTCTGCTTTCAAGCAAACTCCATTAAAATAGCTCGTTTTAATATATAAATAATTTTGAAAATAACAACATTTTAGCGTAGAAATTAAAAGCAGCATAAAGCCGCAATTGTTCGCACTGCCTGTACAAAACCCATAGTGCACAGAAATGCGGGCCTTCTCTTGTGGCGATCAATTCAACATCATTTCCAAGGTAGAAACTTTCTTGCTCGGCGAACTAACATCACCATTAGGGTGTGTCTGAGCGTGGTCTTCAGTTCGCAGTCATTTAAATGTAATGAGACAGAAAACTGCAGTATAAACACATGTCTAGAAAGTTTGTAAAGTTTCTAACACCCGACCATTTTCTGATAGTTATGGAAATTTCCATTCCTGTTCGTATCCCTTTAGGTGGGAACTGACGTATCTGTCTGTGCACAAGAAATAGATATTAATTTACAAAGATCGTGGATGAGTGGGTTTTGTCAAAGTAAGTTCATTGGACAAACGAACTGCAGTTTCCTACAAGTTGGTATCTTAAATCCCCCCGTTGCAGCGCTTCCCAGCCGCTGTCTAGCAGAGGATAAATGTTTTATTTGTATTTGGAGACGGGCAGAGACGAACGAGAATACAAGGTGGGTTAGGTCAGGCATGACGAGATGCGCGGCAACAATAGTGCCATAAATGTGTGCCTTATACGCCGGCGTCTCATCACCAGGGGTATACATCACGCAATTTCATGACTCCCACCCTTCATTTTTGTTGATACTCAACAGCGCTATATCGACTGCAGTTGTTACTTGGTGTCCAATGAACATACAGGACGTCTAAATCTATGCACCACAATTCTTCTTGAGAAGCTGTGAGTAGTTTAGTTGACCAATAAATTTCCACCGTTATCGCATTCTATTCTGAGCCTGCTGAATCCACCCAGCTATACTCTATATATTTAACGTTCATTTTAATAAATATGGCCATGTCCGACAATGCATTTTGAGCGGCCTTCTTGCCACAACTTCTCTTGCTTCTCCTATGTCCCATGTTCCACGCCCCGCCCTTCTTCCAGTTGATTAGTGTGTCAGTATTCAGTTATAATTTGCTGTCTTTAGACAGGGGTGTGTAACTTTGTTACTTTAAAGGTAGAACATAGGCTAAGAGTGCTCAAGCGTGTGGTACTCAGAACGACATTGGTCTTAGGGAACTACGTATCAGGAAACTGGAGTAAACTGAATAATGAGCTTCATAAAATGTACTGAGTAGGATGGGAACGGCATGTAGCACGTTCCGGAAGAATAAAAATGCACACAGGATTTTTGGTGGGGAACCTGAAGAAGAGAGGCCAGTATGGTCGTAAAATTATCAATAGGCCTCAAACACAAATCTGGGGCATTCGATGATGCAACTGAAAATAAAAATGTAGGATATAAGGAGAAGAACTAGTAGAGTAGCAGACATTTATGGAACCAAAAGATGGAATATCTGAAAGCTAAACTTAAAATGAACGTGATAAAAACAGCGAAAACAGGAATACTCGAAACTTGTGTGGGGCCGTAACAAATTTATGAAGGGTTACTAGCCTAGCTGTAGCTCAGTGAGGTACGTGAAGGGTGATGTGTTTGCCGGGTACCAAAGTATACTTAAGACGTGCAAGAATGACTTGTGCCAGCTGTTGAAAGTACATGGGGCTAATGATGTTAGGCAGACTGAAGGACTTACAGCAGGCACAGATGGCTACTGTCAAGCAGAAAGGACACAGATAACCAGGTACTGATCAAAGTCCAGGAGTGATTCAAGCAGGAGGCGGGGGATGCGTTCTGAGATCCACAACTGACTAATTCTATTTCCAGTAAGGAAGAAATGCCTCAAAAGTGGAAACAGTCAGCCAATGCATCTATTTATAGGTAGAGTGATAAAACGGAGTGCAGAAATTACAGCTGCATATCATTGTTACCAACTGCATACAATTGTATTCAACATTCTCTGTCAAAGTCAAATCCATACAAAGACGAAATTATTGGGGATCATCAGTGTGGGTTTAGACGCAACAGGTCAACTACTGATCATACAATGTGCACTTGAGAAAAAATGGGAATACAATGGGACAGTGCACCAATAATTTACAGACTTCAAGAAAGCCTGTTTAGTTAGGAAAGAGATTTTGTATGACATACTCACTAGGTTGGCATCGCGATGACACCAGTTCGGTTAATAAAGTAATGTTTCAATTAAACGTATAGTAAAGTCCATACAGGGAAACACCTGTCTGCCACATGTGTCAAAGAGATGCTTTATGGCCACTGCTTTTCACTTTTGTCATTAAGAAGGCTCAAGCAAGCCAACAGGTGTTGAAACTTAATGGAACACATCAACTGATGACGTTAATTCGTTGAGTAAAAACACAAATATTGGAGGAGAAAACAAAATATTTATCAGTCGCTACCGTAGAGACTGGTTTGGAAGTAAATGCTGAGAAAACTGTGCAGGAGTTCATGTCTTGTGAAAGAAAGCAGGAAAATATCACAAGGACAAGCTATTAACTCTTACAAATTCTGGCAAATTTCACACCCAGGAACAACTCTTATGTATCAAAATTGCGTTTATAAATAAATTAAAAGCAGAATGGACCAAGGGAATGGCTGCTGCTGCTGCCGTTAGGTACAGAGTAATTTGTCCCTGTGCTGCTGTAAATAATATAAAGATAAAATGTACAGAACTAGAGGTCTGACTATTGTTCCGTATGGGTGTGACACTTGGTCTCCCAAATTAAGGAACGAATATAGGTTGAGCGTGTGTCGGTGCTGATGACGATATGTGAGACTAAGAGAAACGAGGAAAGGGGACAGTGGAGGAAACAGCACCATGAGGAGTGCCACGGTTCGTACCCCTCACCAAGCATTGTTTGGTGATAAAATAAAGAAAAATGCTATGAGAGGGACACGTGGCAGGTATGGGGGACAGGAAAGGTGCAAACAGGGTTTTGGTGGGGAAATGTGAGGGAATGAGGCCACGTGGAAGATCTAAGCGCAGATAAAAAGATAATATTAAAGTTGGTCCCATAGAAGTCGGTTATGGGGGTGCAGACTAGATTGATATGAGTCGGGAGAGGAACAAGTGGCAGAATGTTGTGAACACGGTGATGAACGTCTGGGTTCCATAAAATGCTGAAATTTCATGACTAGCTGAGGAACTGTCAGATTCTGAAGAATAATTCTGGTCTATGAAGTTAGTTACTATTTTCGGAGTCAGGTCTTGTAAGACGTGACGCAGTTTCTCGCTGGGTTCGTGCTGAAAGACGTTTCGAAGGAACAGAACGCCCGCGTCCTGAGTCTTTGACCACGAAGGCACTACCACGTTATTAACCAGGTTGGGACATTTCGTCTTTCGGTTTGAACTGCAGGGAACAAACTGCTTAACGTCAGCTCACTAAGAGCTGCGATTGTTTAATTTACGGCAAAACACAGCTTCGTTAAATTCTTTAAAAACCTTTTACCAAAATACTAGGCGACTAAAAAGCCAAAGTGACGAATTAATAACGTCTTTTGAAATGTAAGACAGAAATCTCCACGTGGACATAACATGCAAGAGCTGTTCCGCCTCATTGTACCGAGGTCTTGCATTAAAATAGAGTTCATGGTGACATGGCCAGAAGAGGTGCGTGCGTGCGTGTGTTTTGTCAGAAGGGAAATTCATATTTCACATAATTGTAAAGAAACGGATCTGTAAGTCTGTGCAACTCAAATTAAAGCTCAAAAACTGACGTAGCGTTCAGCTTGCACGGAGTCGCTTCAGGAGATTTTAATCACTTTACAAAGAGTTTACGAGTCAATCTCCAATATCCCTAAAATCCACAATAATCTCCAATATCCCTAAAATCCACAATCTCAGTTTATAATTTGTGGTGACGTAAATACAGACTAGTTCATTGAAAACTACTGAAAAATGCCACTAAGCTCATTATTAAGAATAGGCGACTGGTCACATGCAATAAACTTTGCAATAAGACATTACAGTGAGCAGATTGCCGCAACTTACAATATTTCTGTGAACGAAAGAAAAGCAAACTCATCTCTCACACCTTCCACAGTCTGTCGGATCATGGCACCCAGTTTCTTACAATCAATTCCTTTTATGTAACAACAAACACAGAACCTTAGAAGCAGGGAAACAGCACAGCAACAAACATAGAACCTTCGAAGCCGAATAATAAATAGTGAAACAACCGAGAATGTTCGAATTCCTCTAGAAAATAAAACGCGAGAACCAATTTAAAAAGACGATACCAAAAAAGACGTTCACTCATTTTAATGTACCTTTCTAGATATTTCTGAAGACAGTTTCCGAGCTAAATATAAAGTACTGCAACAGGAAGATGATCGCTTACGCAAGAAATACAAGTATTTTGTAAATGTACAAGAAGTCTACATATCTTCAGAAGAAAAGTAATGTTCCAAACTTGAGTTTTATCTTAAGTACTGTAAAATCGTGAACACCTTGATAACAAGAAGCAAAATACAACGCTACATTACTTATGGCAAATTCGATAACAAAATACCTAAGAAATTACGAAGCATTGCAAAAAAAAGATACAGGAAAAGTAAATTCATCCGAATGCATGTCCTTCCTTTTTAACACAGGCTAAAAACACAAAGAAGCCAGAAATCGCGGCTGATGCCTTCAATATTTTTTTTTTCTGAGTAGCCGAAAATTCCTATTTACATTAAATAGGAAAAGATACCACACTGTCTTCAAACTGACCATTTCTTGGAAACTTCTCTGGTCTTGAGATTACAAATAACAAGGAAACAAAGATAAAAGTATATGAAGGTCCCCCATATCCAAAAACGCATCAAATTATAACAAAATAAATAAAATTTTGGGAGCTTATGAATCTTAAATTAGTAACCAAATAAGCTGTATTTGTAATCACCATACATAGGTGTTTTCCTTTACAGTGTAAAAATCGTCATAGTAAAACCACTGTCCAAAAATGAAAGAAAATTTGCATCACAAATTATAGGTCTATTTCACTATTGTTTTTTTAACATGCCTGAGAAGTTTAGGTACAGCGGATATGCCAACATTTACGTACAGTACCAACAACATACCGGTCCCAGAACAATTTGGCTCCAGGAAAGGGGCATATATTGAAAATGCTGCCTACAGTCTAACAGATGGGGTATTCAAATATCTTTAAACACAGGCCTATTGGAGGAAATGTTTGCAATTTGACAATGGCTCCTGACTGTGTAAATCACGACATCTTGCTGGCTAAGTTACATTTTTGTGACATGCATGGAACAGGCACAAACTGACGCGTAGAAAACAAGTTGGAACAACGTCAGGTAATAATGCTCAGCACTGTTTCTCAGCCTTGGGGAAAATAAAGCATTAAGTTCCCCGTTAATTTTCATTGCACATATAAATAACCTTACCCCAAGGATAATTCCTTATCACCACCCATAATATTCCCTAATGACAGTAATGCCATAATACCTTCTCAAAACGACAGTTATCTGTCTTCAGTACCAAACACAGTTCGGTCTCAGATGAGTATATGTTAATAAATAGTGAATGGGGCAGTCGCGGTTGTGACCGAGTCTCTTGACATGTATATCACAACGGGACGTCACACATAACTGACAGTAAGCTGGCCATAAATGTAGATAACACAAATATAATTAAATTAAAAAGGAATAATTCTCTACAACATCCATTAAATACTGGCTACGATGAAAAACACACAGATCAGAGAGGCAATACAAAATTTCTTGGCTTACAAACTGTAAGCATCTGAACCGAATAAACCATATGACTCAATGCAGCATGTTTTGTAGTTAGGTCTATTATTCACATACTGAGCACTGATACTATATAACAATTTTGCTTATTTGCAGTCTATTAAGAAATACGGAATATTCTGTGTGTGTGTGGGGGGGGGGGTGATTCACCTTACAGCAAGAAAACATTTATTCCATAAATGCAACTGTTAAAATTACGGTCATGGCAGGATGTAGAAGTTCAGGTACAGGTTTTCTTAAGAGAATGGAGACTGCATCTGTACAAGTGTGCTTAAGAAACTGGAGACTGCACCTGTACATGTCTGCTTAAAAGACTGCAGACTGCACCTCCTCTGTATGCATACACATTTTAAGTAAACAGAAAAATGTTAAAATACTTTGGCAGTACACAGTATCAAGATAACGAATAAACACCACCTTAAAAACAAACTGCCACCATCTCACGTGTTCAGAACAGTAAAAACTGTGCTGTCAGCAAAATTTTCAGTTAACCTTCGGGCTCCATGGACGTGGAAATTCTTGAGTAGCGGACGGAAGATTGGCTTCTGGTGGAAGACTTTAAGGACTTAACTGCACAGTTAATTGCGTGCAAACATTATTATTACTATTATTATTATTAATTATTATTTGTTGTGCCTCTGGTGCATGTTACCTAGGGCAGGGATTGTTAACACCAAGCTTTCTGCATCAGGCATTCCTTAACATCAGACCGCACGATCTATAAGGTAGAATGACATTTAGTCCATCAGTTCCTGTTACAGTAGCCCTTATATTCTCAAGCTCCAAGTTTTGTGCTACTTTCTTTCTTTGGTTTACCCATTTACATTTACTCTAATATAAAGTTAACCTAAATGTCTCACTTCTATGTTCTCAGTACAGTTAATTAATTGCTTATAATCTACATCCACATTTACATTTAGCCATTCACTGTTCAAAACGTCCTGCACCCACCTCAATTTTTGCGTTTGCGTGCATTTGAAATAAATAAATAAATATCCCTCTTTTCCTCTCTACACAGTGCACAACTTCCCCTTTGCACTCCCCACTTCATTACCCTCTAAGTAACTATAAAAAAAAGAACTGTAGGAATCGAACAGATGCTGTTTTTTCTAATATTATTAAATTTTATGTACAATAAATTACGTCGTTCTACGTGTGCACCAAGCTGAAGCCATCTGTGAGGCACTTCACTGTACTGTGAAAACCTTAAATTTTTAACCGACTTTGTAACAGGGTTTGGTGTTGTGACACACACACACTCACACACACACACACACACACACCACACACTCACACCCACACACACACACACATGACATTCTTGGCAACCAACAATTTTGTTGTGTAGCTACCCGTTTTTTCTGCGTAGCTGTACGTAGTTGGTACCGTTGCAGTGCCCTGAATTACAAAGAGGTAAAATCAGGGGAATTCTGCGTCCAGAAAATTACAACACAAAATAAAACCTCTGTATATTCCACACCCCATCACACAGCCGTAAATTATGTTAAAAACACAAACATGTTCTACATTGCAACTGCCAATTAGAATACAATTAAACAATATTCACTTACCTTAAGAACATCAGGCAATAATCTCCATGCCGATTTCCGTACTACAGCCTAGATGAACGCAATGCAAGAGGACAGATTCACTTCTCACTAGTGCATAAATTAAACAAAATCAAGCAAGAAATATTCCTGTCATTTCATTTCCCTATTAACTCTTCGAAGTTTAAAATTAACCCAAATAACATGTCTACATGACAGTTCAGTTGCTATTGCACGGGAAACACTCTGTGTCGCCATTGCACAGGCCGACCAGCGAATGTTGTTTAGGTTAGTAACCACTGCGTCACACGAAACACATAAATACACTGCGCGTGAAAGATTCAGAGTTGTTTAGATGGCAATATAATAAGCACTGAAACACATGTAACAACGGCACTTAACAAGAAGTCTTGCTTCTAAACTTAATACGTGAATGTAAACAGAACGCGAGGATACTAAGAGGAGGGTTAGTTCAGTCGGCACTGCTACGAGAGGTCGCATGAGCGTTCTGCTTTGAATCGATGATCGATATTTGGCAACTCGATTTAACTAGGCCGACCGTAGGCTGCAGAACGTTAGTTAGCACACCTGCAGCTTGTCAACACAGCAGAATATGATAGGACAAATCAGAGTTTGGGGCGATATTCAGTCTTACTGTAGTTGGTAACTCTTTCCTTTGGCGTGTTGTTATAATTTGTAAATTTAACACTCCCTGATCGTAATAATTATTTTTACGTATTTATATTTTGTTTTATGAGATGGGCGAGGCATGTGGCATACACGGGGGAAGGCAGAAATGCATACTGGGTTTTTGTACGAAAACCTGAAGGTTAAGAGACTACTTGAAAAAAAGCGTAAATTGGGGGATAAAATGCAGCCAGACCTGCACGAAATAAGATGGGAGAACGTGGATTGGGTTAATATGGCTGAGGGGACGGACAGGCTGCTGTGAACGCGGCAATGAACCTTCGGGTTCCTTAAAATTCGAGGAATTTGACTGGTTGAGGAACTGTTATTTTATAACGAAGGACTCTGCTCCATGAAGTTGATTAGTCATTTACTAGTTATATTCAGTTTTATAAGCAATACACTCTGTACATTGTTATAATATAGTGTGTTTTTGTATAGATATCCGAATACAGATTTATATATATATATATAAGCACGTACTTATATACACATTCATATAAATAGAACCTCCTCACACAGCACAATAATCTAAAGACACCAATTTGTAATTTACATCTTCTCTTCTCCGGACAGGAATAAAAATTAAAATCTGACAGCTGTACAACAGTCCATTCCTTTCGACCAGACACTCGGAACTCATTTCACTTCACCCCACTTGTAAGCCTGTGCTGTCTACTTGGTACTCCTGCAATCGACTCCGGGCGGCTGTCTTTCCTCCAGTCATACAAAATGGAGGCAGCTGAAACAGCGTGAGAATCATATCAACAAAACAGAAAAGGCAGAAAGTCCTGCAATTACAGAATATGATTTTTCGATCGGTTTGTCGCAGTGGAGCACAAATTTTAACATTGGACCTGAACTCGTTCCCTTCATTTTATTCAGAGGCTCCAAAGGAAAGGGCAAGTATCAAGCAGCAGTGCATCAGTTGTTACAGCGCTTCTATTTACGACTGCTGTAGCACCAATATTCAATCATCCGTACGTGTTTCCTGTCGCATTTCAACATGTTCTTTGTCACGAGACGTCACCTTGTCCGCTTCCCTGTATGAGTTAAGAAATTTCTTGGCAAAGAAATAAATAATAATGCACCATTTCTGTATAACAGATGATTGCAGTGAACATTTCCCAGCTTGTTGCCAATGTTACTTCCGCAACACTTCTGCCTGTGCTCGGCCATTTTCAGGGAAATAATTCACGTTGAACACTGAGAATTACCGCTGGCTTTACATTTGTGTTGTATCCACGTTAAAGTGTTTTGTGTACTGAAACAATGGTAATTACAAATTGCAAGAATTTGTAGAATAAGGTACTGTTGACGCCATACCGCGGTAACGGCCGGTTCTACATGAAGGATTATGCTGATGACGGTCGGGCATAAGCCGAAACATGTCGTTACGAACAACCCAGACAAACAGTAGGGTTAATAAATTCCTCTAGTGTACAGAGATGGTGTTCTGTTAATTGTCATTGTAAGCTTGTACACGACATGTATGGATAATTAAAAAAAAAATAGATCAATCAGGCATGTGTGAAGTCTACTGCATGTTACGAGATCCTGCCCACGTATGAAAGTTTATTTACGTGTTCGATATCATTCGCATTCATTTTGAATGGTTTGTTGCTTTTTTTCATTAATTTTGAATGAATAAGTATTCTCACAGTGCGTAAACCGGCAAATTTTATGTCGCTCTCAAAGTCCCATAGCTGCTTTCCACATTAACAAAGGCGTGGCCCAAAAAGCGCATATGGCTTGCAGACTTCATGTCTTGCAATTGTTCTGAGGTGCCCCAGTTAATTCCTCTCCTTTTTCTCCTTCAGTCTGTTCGTCACCTCACCATTACACAGCTACATCACCGTCTTACCGTCTCACTCCCGAAACAACTGGTACTGGGGCTGTCAACTGTCCCAAATGCACAACTTGACGACATCTTCAAATGTCACGTGCACTGAACAGCACACAAGCTATTGCTATGCCACATTTTGTTTGTATTTACAGAGACGGAGGCTGTCTCAAAATTAAAAAAAAAACTGATTACCAGCTGGCAACACATTCCATATTCCACTCAACAATAATGCATCCTGCCTCGTTTTCAAGTAACTCTCTACACATTTTTTTTTTTAGAGAGGCCATCCCGTTGTGTATATCAAATTGTATAATATATTATGTATCGTCAATACACAACATACATCAAGACCAGATGCAATAATTACAATTAGGTTATATTTGGCTACCTGTTTCGGCCGTAGGCGGCCATCTGCAGGCCAACTAAGAACAATATTAAGGTACAGTATAAACAGTATTCAATGGAATCCAATTGAGTACTATTTTTACTGTACCTTAATATTGTTCTTAGTTGGCCTGCAGATGGCCGGCTACGGCCGAAACATGTAGCCAAATATAACCTAATTGTTATTATTGCATCTTGTATTGATGTATGTTGTGTATTGACGGTACATAATATATTATACAACTCTCTACACAGTTCGTTATTCGATGCACATGTAACACGACTTAATACTTTGCCTCAGACCGCCAGTAAAGTAAAAGTTCCCGCTTGCTGGACATACGCTGACCGTTGCTGCTAGTTCAACAGCCACACAGCCCACCTACATGCACTGACAGCACCACAGAACCACGCAAGCCATCTCTACTGCCGCACTGCCCGTTGACACCGCAACAGGCCAAAGTGTCAGTCCCACCCCAAGACAACAAGCAGCTGTAGCCGTCTTACCACTGAGTTCTATCAGCTAATAATTGATTAGCATTATACTGCCGGCAGTACATGTTGTTAACATTTTACATACCTTTATCATTTTATACTCAGTTTTTAACACTGAGCACGTAAATCTACTGCAATATTCATGATGTATTGAATTGGTCTCTTCAGACGACTGAACGAACCGCAATACACATGTGGATACTAGCCGCCATTATGTACTGTCAGGTTACAATGCGACACGTTTCGGCTCCATAAGATGCCACAATCAGCAAGGAAGACACTAGCGACATTGTAAGCTGCACAACACTACATGTGTAAATCGGATTGGATCGCGGCTGCACAGGTATCATAAAAGGTTAAGAAAAGTTGACACCAGTCGGTCTAAAAATTGTGTTGTATCCAGTAAGTGAGAACAAATAAAACGTTTAAAAATACAGCATTAAACCAGTTATGACACAAACACTGCAACAGCACTTCCGGACGTTAGTGCAGGTCTTCTGTGAACATGGGGCAGTCCTTAAAATGCGTGCTTGACTGAAGGAACCTGTATGACGTCACCATCACTTCTTTTCTTTATTTTCTGACCTTGTTCTTCCTGGAACAATGTCACTGTAAGTAGAGACATAATTGTGAGCGGGATAAACTGCAATAATCTGTGCGTGTGCGAGCAACTGAGGTCTTGATATCGTGTGCATTGGTACTTACATAAAAGTAGAATCGCCTCGATACTGCGAACATCTTCACGTATTGGCGCTGTTTACGAGCTACTGAGCGGAAGAGCTGTTTTAAGGCGTAGTTCAGCGGTGGGTGATGACGTCAAGGATCTTGGTATGGCCGATCCACTGTTGGTCGGATTTCTTTTTTAAGCTTCTCTAAAATATGAAGTCTCACTACGTGCCTATATTAGAGACGTGCAGCACAGTCACTGTATTGCCTGCTGACCCACGGAGTGGCCGTTGTCAAGCAAATGCTGAGACAGACGGTTATTATCCAACTGTGCATTTTCATCACAACGGTCTGTACCACATAAAAATATGAACCGCAATAAGTCGCATAGACAATAATGAATTAAACAATATAGTGTATGTTGCTGTGTTTTTCTTGTAGTAACCTCCAGTTACCGCAAATTGTCATGCCCCCCTCACCCCCCCCCTCCACTACATCTTCCAACCATCAGGTACCCAATACTCGAATTGAGAACAGAGGTTGGTCAGTCGAGTTGGTGGTGTCAGTCGAGTGAGCTGTGGAGTGAGTGACAGAGTTAAAGGATCATGATACCTGCCTGGACTGACTGGTGAAAAGGGTTGTTGACTGAGCTGGTTTCTGCAATTAGTCTCCAGCAGAGCTACAGAGGAGTAAGAGGAAGACATTTCGAGTGCTCCTGCCGAAGCATCATGCCGAGGCAGGACGAGTTAGCCTTTATGAAGGCTATTTCTACTTTACAGGTTTCGCCGGCCCTTCTCAAGGAGTTGAGGCTGGCAATGGTGCGGAGGAAGAAGAAGCCAGCGGTGCCTGCTGGGAGACGCAGCACCACATCCGGAAGCGGGACCAGAGCTTCCCTACAACTCGCGGGCAAGCGAAAAGCCAACGAGCTAGCAAGCTCGGGCGACTCGATGGAGCCCGCCAACAGGAGCCCAGCACCTGGCGCTGGGTCCGTGCTACTGTACGCGACCTCAACAGTCACGAGCGAACAAGCTGCTGCAGGCAGCCGGCAACCCGGACCATCCGGCGGAGGGGCAACGTACGCGGCTCTATTGGCCAGGTCCATCGCCCCGTCTAGGCCAAGTGGGCCGCTCAAGCCCACAGCCATGGATTCGGACCCATCCGAACCCGGTGTCTCAATAGAGACAACAGACGCATGTCTAGCGACATGTCCGGGCCACTGAGCGGCATGCCAGATGGTACCGCTTCAAACGCCCAAGTGGCCAACGCCTGCATACCAGCAGGAGAGCGTCCTAACTAGATGCCCATTTTTATTTCAGGTGTTAGTGACACCCGTTCCTTCCTGGCCTGGTTGCAGGCATTCTGCCCTGGCGGTCTGATGGCCCAACTACAGGGCGAGAAGTTGATGGTCGTCCCATCAACCGTCGACGGGTTCAGAGCCGCGGTCAGTGCGCTGCGGACCCTTGATGGGAAAGACGATGTGGGTTTCCACACCTTCACGCTCCCAGAGGACCGCTGTGCGCGACTTATGGTGAAAAACCTGGGTAGGGGTATGCCAGAGAGCGTCGTAAGAGAGGAGCTGGAATCAGCTGCGATCCGGCCCCCGCCAAGGACCGCCCTCCCACCTCACACTTCATTGTATCAATGGCGCGAGGGCCTGAGGCTTCAAAAGTGCGATCTTTCACCGACTTCTGCGGCTTGCGAGTGTCGGTGCAGTGTATATTGCTCCAAAAGGCTCGCTGCAATGCAAGCGCTGACAGTGCTTCGGCCGCACGCAGCGTAACTGCGGGTACGCACCCCGGTGCGTCGCTTGTGGGGGCTCCCACCTCTCCTGTGGATGCTCTACACCGCGGGAACATCCTCAGTACTGTGGCTGCTGGGGAAATCCACACAGCGAAATACTGTGGCTGTGTGAAGTGGAAGGATGTGAAGGCGGCTCTTGCAAAGCAAGCGCCCTAAAGCAGCCGAAAGAGCGGCGCCACAGGCCAAACTGACGCTCCTAAAGCTCAGCGGGTCAGTACCTCTGCCGAGAAGATGGACCTGGGTGAGGGGTGGAATGACGTCGTCCGAGGGGAGCGTGTCGTCAAGGCTACCACGACTCCACCCACCAACCCACATCCTAATCGACCCTCCTCAGCCGGTCACGGAGGCCCCCGAGAAGCCTATAGTGACCGCCAACAGGGAGACGGCCAGGCCTAAAAAACCTGAGCCCAAATCCACAACAGCCCCTAAACGGGCTTCTGGGAAGTCTAAGAAGAAATCAGCCGCGAGTGTCAAGACCTCGGCCGGCACACCCACAACACCCAGCCTGGTGGTCCCCACCCAAAGTCCTACCTCCCCACTCGAGGAAATCTCGGATCTCCTCGATCACCTTCCCTTCCATGCATGTGTGGGGCTGACTCGTCGGCTCCTCACGTCCATCTCTTCCCTCCCCACAGGGGCACCTCGCCATTCTTTTTGTAGCCGAATATGGCAGCACGCCCTAGGAAGACAGAGCGGTGTAAAGAACTGCGCCTCGCCTGCTGGAATGCGGACGGAATGCGCGGCAGGAAGCTTGAATTGCAGCATTTTCTCAGCCAGCACGGTGTCGATATTTGTCTCTTAAGTGAGACATTCCTTAAACCTGGGCAAGCCTTCCGGTTTGCCAAGTATGTCTACCACCGCACAGACAGACCGGCAGCTGGGGGCGGCAGAGCCATCTTGGTAAGCCGTGGTATAGTTCACCACTCAGTGTCCGTTCCGGGCCTGACCCACTTGGAGGCCACTGCCATCCAAGTCACATTGGCCGGCAAACCGGTGTTAAATCCTTGTGGCTTAGCTTTCGCCTTCCCGCCCACTGATCGGAGCGGGTCTGAACGCCTGTTTCGGAGAGGGATTGCCGGTCTTGATGGCTGAAGATCTCAACGCCAAACACGTGGATTGGAACTCGCGACTGGACACGAGACGGGGGAAACTCCTACGTGATTATGCAGACGAGAACTCATGTCTGATCTTTGGACCGGACACCCCAACCACCAACACATACAACCCCTTAGTTACTCCCGATGTCCTGGAAATCGTGACAACCAAGAACCTCTCATTCCCGGCGTATCTGAATATGTAATCCGCACTAATCTCGGACCACCTGCCGATTATCATTGACACTTCGTGTCGCTCATCCTTTCACCACCTACCGGATGGCCCTGACTTCAGGCCCACTGACTGGGACAACTTCCAAACTCAGTTTGAAGAACTAATTCCGTTCGATCCGGAATTGCACAACGAGATGGCAATCAACACATACGTTGAGAGCTTCTCCGGCGCCGTTCTGAAGGCTCTGGCAACGTCAACTCAAAGCGTTGCCCGCGTGACGACCCGCGGCCTCCGATACCGGCCGGCATTCCGGATGAGATACGCTTGAAAACCAGCTGCGGAGGCAGTGGCAGATCACCAAGGACCCCGATGTGAAAGCCGAGGTCAACCGCCTGCAGAGGTTGGTGACCCGCCGGCTCAACGAGATGAGAAACGACCAGCGGGGCGCTACACCCGAATAATTCGATCCTGAAGGCCAATCGCTGTGAAGAATGACCAAGCGGGTGATGAGAGTTCCTATTCCATCTCGCCCCCAGTCACCCCAGGGGGAATCGCTCTCTCAGACTCTGAGAATGCCGAAGCCCTTGCAGACAATCCGGAGGCTCAGTTTCGGCCGGTGACCGATCCTTCGGTGCCGGCAGGTATTGAGATGGTTGACGTGGCACTGAGGTCTTATCTCTTAAGCCCTATCAGCGAACTACAGTTAACCATCCTTGACGAGGTTCACGAAGCCACCAAGGGTCTCAAGGTCAGCAAGGCTCCGGACACGAACGGCATGCCGAACAGGGCATTGAAGCATCTTCCCAAGCGTACGATTACCCTCCTCGCCCGTATCTTCAACGAGGTTCTCCGCACCTATCATTTTCCCGAAACGTGGAAACACGTTAGAGTGATCACTATCCTTAAACCGAGGAAGGATCCAGCACTGCCCTCTTCCTATCGGCCCATTAGTCTCTTCGACACGAATGGTAAATTATTTGAAAAGATCCTACTAGCTAGGATCGTACATTTAGTAAACGAAAGCGGATTGCTGGGAGACGAGCAGTTTGGGTTCAGACCCAGACATAGCAGGCCCTTGCAGCTGGCCCGCCTCGTTGAAAGAATAACCAGGAACTTCGGCGAAAAGAGGCTCACCGGCGTAGTTTTCCTTAACATGAGCAAAGCCTTCGATACCGTCTGGATCGATTGCCTCCTCTATAAGCGAACGCGAACTTCCCGTCTTACATAGTCCATACAATCGCATCCTACCTCAGGGGTCGGACGTTCGAAGCGACCTTCCAGACGGCCACGTCATCTCGTCGAGTCATGCGGGCTAGGGTAGCAAAGGGGGGATTGATCTCCCCTGTCCTCTTCAGTCTGTATGTCAACGACATTCACTACGTCGAGGTGGCCCTCTACGCGGACGACACGACCATCATAGCCACGTCCCGCAAGCCGACGCTCCTTGTCTGCTACCTGGAGTCATACCTCGACGACCTTCAACGGTGGTTGATTGAATATAGAATCGCCATTAATGTCTCTAAGAGCACCGCGATAATATTAGCGCCTGCCGGACGGAGCTTCGTCCAGCCCCGACCAGTAACACCCTTCGGGGAACCAATCGAATGGGTCGACATTACGTGTTATCTGGGGGTGACCCTAGATACACGACTCACCTGGTCGCCTCACATCGACCAGGTCAGGAAGAGGACTGTTCAAAGGATGGGTATGCTGGGTCCCCTCCTGAATAGGAAAAGTGATCTATTCGTCAGGAATGGAGCCCTGCTATATAAGCAGCTCATCCGGCCCCTGATGTATGCCCCGCGTGGAGGTCCGCTGCCCGCTCCCATGTCCGGAAGTTACAGGTATTACAATCCAAGTGTCTTCGCCTCGCTACTGGTGCCCCTCGGTACGTAAGCAACGGGCAAATACACGAGGATCTGGGCGTTCCGCTGCTTGCGAACCACATTAGAGCCGTGGCCGAGAGATTTATTCAAAGTTAGCAGATGTGGGGAACCCCCTAATACGGCAACTCGGCAGATACTTACGCTGACCGAAGGATGACCCCGTCTCCTGACGCGAAAGGCAAGGGCGGCAGGGGAGAGCAGGCCAGTCGTGGCCATCGAATGGCCAAGTCGACAAAACGAATCGCGTCGGCGCTGAATAGCCGAGCGCCATTCGGTTACCCTGAATGAGGTTTTCTGAGATTTTCCTCAGTTGTAAGGCAAATGACAGGGTATTCAATGCAAAGTCGGGGAATGGCCCGCACTCCCCTCCCCCGGCGCGGCGGCTTCACCTAAACACAATTTCATTAATCCCCAAAAGTAACATTTTAAATAAAATACCCCCTGACATAATAACATTACTTATATCCATAAGAACAATAACAAGATTAATATTCACACAAATAAAACACCCTATAGCCATAGGACTAATACTATTAATAAAAAACAAAAATCACACTCACTCACTCCATGGTACAGAGTCCTTCTTGAGAAGCTAACTGGTTTGCAGCTAGTCAACAAATTCCCCGCATTTTATGGAACCCGACGGTTCATTACCGTACTCACAAGCGTCCGCCACCTGTCCATATCCTGGGCCAACCCAATCCAGTCCACATACCCACATCCCACCTACTGGAGATCCATCCTAATATTATCCACCCATCTACGCCTAGGTCTCCCCAGTGGTCTCTTTCCCTCCGGTTTCCCCA
>Ga0131853_10002247_pt1 | contig 34627 bp, 27 predicted proteins | sample TergutLab28metaG_FD_92764 | JGI IMG/M metagenome (GOLD analysis project Ga0131853, IMG submission 92764) | Labiotermes labralis P1 segment gut microbial communities from Petit-Saut dam, French Guiana - Lab288 P1 (version 2) (version 2) | ecosystem: Host-associated > Arthropoda: Insects >... | reverse complement strand
TTATAAAATTTACACATTAAAACATTAAAAATGCTCCGACATGTTTCGGTCCTAAGACCATCATCAGGGAGCTATATATTCCTTGCTAAAGTCACACTAGAAATAGTCACAGATTAATTTCGTCATACAAGTTGGGTGTTGTGGCAGCATGCTATATATTCCTTTAGCAAGGAATATACAGCTCCCTGATGATGGTCTTAGGACCGAAACATGTCGGGGCATTTTTAATGTTTTAATGTGTAAATTTTATAAATTTTATATATGTGCAGTGGTTGGTGTAATAATTGAGTAACTCGACAACATGCACGGTGTAATAAAAATATGAGCTGTACTGCAACTTAAACAGATAAGAGTTTGCTTTGTTACTGGGAAAACTTTGTAACAAAGGCATCTATAATTTAATGGGTTTAATGCAACTAATAAATAATAAACACAACACAACAGACTGAGCTGCACAACCTGTGATACTCAGATGTCAGTAGTCATGCAGCTGTTACTGCACAAGTTTGATAAAAATAAATGTACCTGACAGAATATTCTCCAGCATGACACGATAACTGGCATTCATGTGGTTCAACTTTCCCCGTACAACAGGTGTAGACACTTCCAGCTCAGGAAACTGACTCTTGTACTCTTGCGCCTTAGTCACCAGTGAAGGATCATCCAGTTCCAGATGTGCAATGAGAGATCCAGCATCAAGTACAGCACCAGGCCTTTTTACATAGAACACACTGCCAGCTTCACTGACTGTCAGTGTCATCACCATTTTCATCACCTGCAAGAATCACACGTACAGGTACAACTTTTCTTTTCACACATATATACTTTCATTATTTCACCACATAAAGTCAATGCATAATTGCTCCTGTACCTCTCTGTCAAAATGTCTAACAAACAGTGTGACTCACTGCATATTTCTTCTTATGACAAGACAACTCTAAGCATTCTTTGTATTTGTGTCCAAACACAGTGAGACATAGTAATTAAACATGTGTTTCTTCTGGAGATTTCTAATTATTTATATTGCAGCAAGATAATGCATAAGCACACACCAAAAAAACATTCATACAGATTCTACAGACTGATTATTTATGTATGGCATGTCCATTGCAGCTCAATGTGTATTATTTTTATCTTTGACAAAACTTTAATTAGGTAACATTGTGTAATTTGGTAGGCAGATATCTATGTTTTGTAGGAACCTACTGCTTCCATCTTCAGCAATAAGACTGAAGATGGAGGCAGTAGGTTCTCACAAAATGTTGGTACTTATCTATCTAACTGCATGGCATCACATTACAGATGATAGAAAACTTCACAGCAACCATTGTGAAAACCTTAAATTTCACACTGACACAGACAGTTTACGTAAATAAACCACACACTTGACAGGTTTTGAAGAATAAAATCCAGAATGCCATTCTAAAAGTGACAGGTGGATTTCAATATTTTACAGAATTAGTTACAATGGTGTGAAATGTTCAAGTACAACACTTTGTGTGGCCACTGTATTATGAAATAATTAAAATGGTTTTACTGAAAATATTCTTCAGGCATTGATGTAAGCAGCAAATAGATAATTTGTTAGCGTAATGTTTTTGTAACACTACCCACTGATGATGTCTTGTTTATGCACAGATGGTAAAATAACCACAAGGAAAGAATCAATTTTTCTTGTAGGATGTGAAATAATTTCCAAAAGTAAAAATTAAGTTACAAGATATTTCAGAGTAATTTCAGGTACAGGTGTTGTTATTGTTTTTTTTTTTGGTTCGGTCATGTTAAACAAATGCAGGTACATCAACAATAACTCAACCATTAAATCTATCAAATAATCCAAATAAAATGTCACAAGGTAATACAATATTAAACTGCTCATAAATCACCTCTATTTCTGCAAACGCCTGTCCTGCATTCACATGACCACCATCTTCCGTCAGGTAATTGAGTAGTTTACCAGCTGATGGCGAGTGAAGTAGTGAAGGGTCGTTCTCCTTCTCAAACACACATGTCTGATTACCTATGACAATACGGTACCGGTCTACCTCTTCACGCATGTATGTTGTGAAACTAGAGCCATCCACAGACAACAGAATACCTAGTAAAGCAATGCAGTAAATGACAGTAATGGTATCACTATGCCAATATTACAGTCCTACTCTTGTAAACAGAGATATTAATATTTTATATTACAAAATATACAACAAAGAAGGTTCCATTACATGTAAGACTTTTTATGCTCTAAAGCATCAGTATGACAAGGAGTTTACCTCCATCTGACATGCGATGCACTTCTATCTCCTTCCAGGAACCATTCATCACTAGAAAGTATGAGTTGGGACCCGATTTGGTGGCCTGTACCTTGTATTTATAACCTTCATGTATAAGCTCAACATCCACAGTGTTGAACAGTGTATTGGAACCCTGGATTTGTCCCCTAAAAAAAGTTTCAAAGAAAACTTGTGAAATGCATTTTTATTTATAAACTGCCTAAAGGAAAATATAGATCAATAATTATAAGACTCCAAGCTCTAAAACTTCTGAAACACACTTCCACTAGCCAAGGAATTTCATAAAATAATCTACCTTGTAGACTTAAAGGCAAAATAAATTTACAGGTATCATGATGGTGTATGAGGTCTAGAACAGTTTTCAACATTTCATATGCAAACTAGCACACTCTACTCACTGGAAAAAGTGGTTTGTACCTTGAAAGTAAAACCATACTATGTTATGAAGACAAGATGGGGATTAATCATGTCCCTAAAATGTACTGCTTTTATCTTGATGCCCCTTATGTGGGTACTAAAATGGAATGATATTGTGTATATAACAGCTCCTTAAAGCTACCTTACAACTCTTTCATCCTCCCATTTTCATATTCCATTAGTACATGCACTGGAAGATCAAAGGTTATAAACACACAAATAAACCATACACTAACTGCAAGCAACTCCAACAAGCCAACAACATTACACAAAGTGAAAATAAAGTGTCAAGCATAACTGAAAACTGCTGTGGGTAACACACACTATTGTCAAGTGAGGGCTGAGATCTCTCGTCAGAAGCCTTACCTGACATCCCCTTGTAACAGGCAAGTTTATTATGTGTTACTAACCTTTCCAGTGATGTCTGAAAATGCTGAAAGGCATTCACCACAGTTCTGTCTGCTATGTGCAGTGCCCCACAAATCACACCCAGCATGATATCAGGTTTTTCAGCTTGAACTCTCTCTGCAATCAGCTCATCCAACCAGGCTGTGTCAAATGAATTATCCTGGAAACTTGATGTCTCCAGGAGTTTAATCAAATATTCAACTGTTGTACGAAAATCTCCTCGGATAGACAACTCCTTCAGGGCAATCACAAGGTTCCTATTGTACAAACATCAATATGTCAGAGCTCTGGTCATAATTTGTCAAGCTGTAATATAAAGGATAAAGATACGGTTGCCACTGCATCTAGGAAAACCAAAAAAATGCACAAAGAATGTGGAGCTAAAGCACAATATATTATAGAGGTCAGCTGGATGAAATCTGAATAAATGTAAAAATCCACAAGTCAGTACAGCCAACCTTCGGGCCAGGAACCTCCACAAGACAGAAATGCTGTCCACTACATAGTAACATTTGGTGTATGCACAATAAGATGTGTCTTACTCTCTTGCTTGTTCCCTGTTCTCACCCCATGAGAAACAGTGTCCGAACTGCGAGTCAGCAAATTCATGCAGTCCTCCAGATGCTGCCACACTGAAGTAACCCCACACATTCTTCGATGATCTGAAGTTCAGTTCCTGAACTGTTCCAGAACTAGGTTTGAAACCTGGAGAAATCCAATGAGCAAACATTTCAATAATCAAAACTGCATTCAGTTCATTGATGAAAACTGCATAATCTGTACAGACAACTTGATCAAGCAACCCAATGCAGTACTCAAACTGCAAAATTTTAATAACCAAAATATTAAGAAAAAAATCTTTCATAAAGCTTTCATTTAGTGAAATTTTATCAACTGGAATGTTTGTAATGTTTCTGTAGCAACCAGAACACCAGTCTTGTCCAGTTCAAGAGCTGACCCATGATATATATCCCACTCTCAACCCTCTTTTTGCCAAACTTATTATTACAGGAAATTAAAAATCATGAGGCCGTTGCATAAAATGGAACAAAACTTACTCCACTTCCTTGTGTCAAAAAACATGAGAAATGAAGTACTTTGTTACCCTTATATTTGTGTGTATCTGACACACACACACACACACATTTATATTTTGTTTATAATCGATCAACATCTAACACTCAATCAAAAAGGAGGAAGTCAGTCCTGACACAGCATTTTGCAGCAGCACAACAACTCATTAGCAAGTGAAGGGTCAGGTCCAGTTATAACAATTTTGAAATCATAAAACCATGCACCTTCATCAGGGTTCTCACTGGTGATTCGTGCTGCAATCACATGGCCCCATGGCTGTGGTTTGTGTTGGGGGTTATCAAAATCTATAGAGGAATCACCCCATGGAGACTCTCCATACAACTGACGGATATCCTTCATGCGACTCAATGGAAGGCCCATAGCAATCTGCAATCAGAGACCAAATGTTCTATGCATATTCTGCAGTCAATAAATATTCATCTTCTATCAGGCATCCCGTCGCCTTCAATAAATGCATATGGAAAAAGGTGAGAATGTCTAATTAATTCTGTGGCCCCTCCTGAAAATTTCCCTACTTATGGGCCCTGAGGCAAAACTTGCAGTAATGTTGAAAGATTTAATATTTACGAATAAGACAGACAATTAAACTCTAAAAAGTTTTATTAAGTAAATGTGAATATTTGTTTAAAAACCACAATTTTCCTATCAGTGATGCTAATACAATTACAAATTGTAAAAACTTCATGTTCTACTGACCAGACCTTAAATGAACTTGAGGACCCCTTATGTAGAACTGGAAGATTCCTGGTAGAGCAACACTGTGTTACACCATTACTCCTACTAAGCCAATATTATCGTATATTAAAAACCTTCAATATATATTTTTTTTGTAACTTATAGCAAGAAGGAAAGAATAATCTTGAAGACTCCTGACTCCATGCTGTGAGAACTACTGGTATAAACGTATTTCTAAATGGTTTCAAAATAATCAGTCAGTACTGAACTTAAATAAGATGCATATTGTAAAATTTGCTTCTTCTAAGCTCCTGATTTACCCACTGCACACTGCATATAACAATCGAGCCCTTACTACGAGTATCACTGAAAATATCAAATTCTTAGGCATGCATCTGGACTGCAATCTAACTTGGAAATCACATATAGATAATTTATTTAAAAAACTGAGTTCAATTTGCTTCATGTTGAGAAAATTATTACCTACTCTATTTATAAAAATGTTACAAATGGTTTATTTTGCACATTTCTATACACAAATCATTTATGGTATAATTTTCTGGGGTTCATCTTCATCAGTGAGAAATGTTTTCATAATTCCAAAGAAAGCAATTAGGATTATGCATAGACTGGGTCCAAGAAGTTATTGCAGAGACGGTTTCAAAAAATTGGATATACTTACAGTTCCTTGTTTATATATTTATGCCTCGATGTTACTTGCTGTTAAATATCTTACTATTTATCAGACTAACTCCTCTGTTCATGGTGTGAATACAAGGCAGCAAAATAAACTGCATATACCTTTGGTTAGACTGTCCTCAATACAAAGAGGTGTCTACTATTCATCTGTTAAAATATTCAACCAGCTTCCACAAAATATATTTAAATTACATAACAATATTTAAAATATTCAACCAGCTTCCACAAAATATATTTAAATTACATAACAATATACATACCTTTAAAGACTCAGTTAACAAAGTGCCTTGTAAAAAATGCCTTTTATTCCTTTAAGGGATTTCTTTCTATTGGTCATAACAATGTAGACATATGAACATTCATATTTAACTTGTTTTATTATGTTGTAATGCATATAGTTGCTTTGAACTATTGTATGTTTATGACATTTTCTTTGAAATTTATAATGTGCTTACTAATATTATGTAATTTTGTAACCTATTGTTTTGTCTTGATCGCAAACTGCAATTTAGCTCTTTTCAAGACAATTACCACATTTCATCTGACTTTTGTAGATGATAGATCTGTGAATGTATATGTATATGTATGAATGTATGTACGTTCAGTTAAAACCAGGGACTTACCTGTTAACCAGATAAGAGCACAGGAACTCTACACATTGCTCTGGGCTAATACTCAAATATTTATGGCAATATTCTTACCAATCCAGTAACTCTGAAATGAGAAATGGGATTAACTTGCTGACTCACTTGCAACTGAGCAGCTGGTAGGTTCACATCTGCCACCATCTCAGTACAAGGATGCTCTACTTGCAGTCTAGGGTTCAATTCCAAGAAGTAGTAATTACCATCTGTATCATACAGGTACTCCACTGTTCCTGCACTCATGTAGCCCACCATTTTGGCCAGCCGAACTGCAGCCTGCACCCATTCAGTATGTTACATACACTGGATTTAGAATTTCAGAACAAAGTTTCTTCACTATGTACATACAAGCATCCATCCATCCACAAACACACACACACACACACACGCATTCATATGTACATATATATACACACACACACATACACACAAACATACATACACACACACACACACACACACACACACATGTACACTGCATCCCATAAATCCAAAAGATGACTATAGGATGAGGAGAAAGTTACAGTACACAAGAAATAGAACAATAAAAATAACACTGCATCACAGTGCATAGCAAGTACGTTCATCCTATCATTTTATACTGCATAATTACAAAGTTCCTAAAGTTCTACAAGTCATTCTTAAACACTGCAAATTTATTTACTGAGAGGAAACTGTGTGCATGAAGGTATCTTCTTAATGCTATTTCAAATTCATCCTTCTTAACCATAACGCTTTTGAGGCTATGTGAGAGAGCGTGACAAAGACAGACAGAGCGAGTGTGTGTGTAAAACACTATACATCACCTTTCCAGTATAAAATAAAAATCCTCACATAGAAAAGACTTAGTGTACATAATGTCCTACCATTATCAAAATACAAATAAAACAGGATAATATACAACCTGCAACATCAGTCTCAATGTACATGCAGAAATTTAACTTCTCTTGTTAAATTAAAAATATCTGTCTCAGAATAAAATAATACTCAACATTGCTTGTCATTAAGAATCATAAAATGTACAACAAACATTAAGAATTTCACTAGCAGTAAATAACAATCTGATATTTTAACACAGAAATATTGAGAATTCTGACTTCATCATGTTATTTTAGTTGAGACTAAGAGAAAGAATTACTTAAGTTCACCTTTTCCATATCTTCAAACACTTCTGGACTGGCAATGACAGCAGGAGCCTCCTCAATGATTTTCTGGTGGCGACGCTGGATGGAACAGTCACGCCCAAACAGGGAGATGGCATTTCCATACTGGTCAGCCAGCAACTGAACTTCCAGATGACGAGCACAGCGGGCTAGCTTCATCACAAAGATAGGTGACCCAGGCACTTCTGCTTGAACCTTACAAAAACATTGTGCTCAATAATATTTAATGACTTCATCATATATGTATAACCTTTTTGAGAAGATCATACTTATTCATTTAGTCAACAAATTCACATCCAGTGACACTCGATCCTCTCCTGAACCTATGTTCTATGTGGCATGGACTCAACATTTGGAGAAAACAAGTAGAAGCACAACTGCTAGGATATGGGGAACAACTGTTGTGTGGGAAAAATTCAGACAGACCACATACTCTGTACATTTCGAACCCATCACTCAGGCAAAATCCAGTTTACAGCTGATGCAAGAATTGAGGAAAAATGAATATATGGCATCCATCCACCCATACATTTGTCCTTCTCTCAAGTTATTTAAAAATATTAACAATGAGAGTGAAGAAGTGTAACCCCCTGAGAGTTGTCAGTAGAACAGAGACAGCCCTTGGAATACTAATGTCTTTTATAGTTAAAAAATTGGTCATACTGTGCCTCAAAAATTGTAATTGCTGCAACAGACACAGATCAGGAAAACACAAACTAGCACTATTGCTAGGATACAAAGGAAACTCACTTGGCACAATTCTAAGTAGGGTTTCTAGCAGGATACAAGGAGCTACTGCTAGGATAAGGAGTACACCCACTCAGAACAATCCTGCTGCTCAGAAAGAAACCTCTAGTGCCTGAAAAACAACAGAGGAAGACTCCTCATGGAGAAAACTAGTATCATACAAGAACTCAAAATCGCAAAGGTTGCATGAAAACCTGGACATTCCCAAATGTTTATGACGTTCAGTTAGAGCTGAAAATCCAGAAATTCTGTCTCATTACAGAGACAGCAAAAAAATTTGTAGCTCTTAGTCAATAGTCCATTCTTGTTCTGCCATTCACATACCTGCCTAAATGAAGAGGCAAACTCTTCAGGTGCTTCCACCTTACGGATACCTTTTCCTCCACCACCTTCACTAGCCTTAATCATTACAGGGAAGCCAATTTTCTGTGCTGCCACCAGTCCTTCCTCTGGGTTACTTACACACCCTTTCTTATATAGTTCTGAAGAGATTTTTATTTTTTTCCCTGCATATTGTGCCTTCAGATCTGGAAGAGTAGCAAAAAGTCACATTGCTTTTGTTAATATCTGCCTGTTCCAGAAAAACTTCATAATTTATACCTGATTTGTATTTCTTTGGTAACATACAACAAAACTCCACAACAGCAAATGAAGTGCATGTACACACAACAACATATATTTCAAAATCTGCTAATGATAAATTGTCAAATAAGGTACTAATTACAGCGACTGTTCTTTATACAAATATGTTTACATGAACATTGAACATTACAACTCTGATACCTTTTCCACGGGCTGCTGCAAAAACCTAAAACTCAGAACTCTGAATTTTTCCATCTTACTAGCATGGTCACAGTGTTCCTTGTATGCCATCCACCACAACCTTCACTCTGCCACTTCTTGCTCACCCATCCCACCTACTAGGGCAAGAAATTTGTCCCCTGCATAAACTTACCAAAATGCATACATTTCTTACAATAAATCATACAACAGCCATAAAATCCTGGAACACGTTCCCTTGGGGCCATATAAGATGCAATCTGTTTACTGAATATTACCATCCTAATAATGATAGCAGCTCAGTCAATAGAATGAGGCACTCTTAGCTGAATAGTTAGGGTTTTACTCCCAGCCACAAGCAGTTGGTTTTTCTGTTTCAACACGAGACACACATGGGGCTGTCCTCAGCCAATTCAGTCTCGCCTACCAATTCCACTTACTCACAACTTACTACCTATCTACCTGTCTATCACCAAAATCCTCCTCCCATATTCTTCACACATAAATTTACCAGCTTTTCTTGATTTTCCCTAAGTACAACATGAACTGTCATTATCATCCTAATGATTTAAAACATCTCTATTCCTCTGTCACTTTATCCTTCCAAAGCCTAAATATTCTGGTGTGGCTTATCACATTCCTTTATGAAGGTCATGCACCAACTTCCCAAGGATGCAAAATACTGAAAAAAATAGATTAATAAAGTGATATTTATTACCGTCTAAGAACACAACATATATAATCAATAATAAGACAAAACTTTGTGGTTAACTGCTAGGCAACATGTTTCAGTTGTACAACAGCCACCATTAGGCCAAAGTAGAACACAGTCTAGGAACATGGAAAGTTTTCACTCTTTGGGATCTCATATCATTTACAATGATACAATAAAACAGTATAGCAATTATAGTTAAAAAATTGTCTAAAATAAAGTGTGTTGAAAATTTAATGCAATATATAGGTGCAGAATAGAGATATATATTATGTATCTTATGTCTGAACTGGGTGGTTCGTGAGGTTGAATAACTAGTAGAGATGTAGTCTAAGTCATTTGCATAGAACAAGGTCAGTTGTTAATAACAGAGTAAAGACACATATTGGAAATATACGTATGTTGGTAAAATTATATAGAAAATTTTATACAAAGTAAGAGATGGATGGTTGTGCAGTATGAATGTAGTGTATTGGGTAACACTCTGTACGTGATGCAAACAATGTATAACAGTGCTTACACTGAACAAATAACTAGAATGGTCAGAGTCAAATGATGGAAAAGGCCGGGGTCAAGTTCCCGAGTAAGTGCACGCTATTAGGGAAATCCTGTGCTAGAAATGTGTGATGTATGAGGGACATGCACATACGTAGCGAACGTAGACATGGAGGTTGTGTGTAGTCTGTATGTATGAAACAAAACGGACTACACACAACCTCCACAGCTACGTTTGTTACTTACTCTTTACTCTGTTATTAACCTTGATCTATGCAAATGACTTAGACTAAATCTATACCAGTTATTCAACCTCACGAACCACCCAGTTCAGACATAAGATACATAATATATATCTCTATTCTGCACCTATATATTGCATTAATTTTTCAACACACTTTATTTTAGACAATTTTTTAACTATAATTGTTATACTGTTTTATTGTATCAATGTAAACGATATGAGATCCCACAGAGTGCACACTTTCCATGTACCTAGACTGTGTTCTACTTTGGCCTGATGAGGGCTGTTTTACAGGTGAAACATGCTGCCTAGAAGTTAACTACAAAGTTTTGTCATATTACTGATAATATATGTTGTGTTTTTAGACGGTAATAAATATCACTTTATAATTACAACACAATGGGATGGCTCGTATTAAAAAATAGAATTAGCCACGTAATTTACCTAGATAGTTTCACACATGCAATACAAACGTGTCTCAACAAACACACGTCAGAATAATGATTAGTTGCAAGGTCTGCATGGCTAAAACATATTATGTTCAAACACATTCTGCAAGTAACAGAATTATTTACATAGCAAACATTGATCTCACCACTTCCAGACCACGGCAGTGTTGGAACTTCAGCAGTCTGTGCTACGAAGTTGGATGCAATCTTGTCACCTAATGCCCACATGGCTTTCTCTGAAGGACCAATGAAGGAGATGCTATTTTTATGCAGCAGCTCTGGTAATTTGGGGTTCTCTGATGCATGACCCCAGCCTGCCCAAACAGCCTGTCAAACACAACAATTCTCAACACACTTGACCAATTCTTTGGATCCTGTCCATTGTCTAGGTCAGTGGTTCTCAACATTTACATGATCATAGCATATTCTGGAATATAGTTAGGTGTTCTTTACGAAGAACAAAACAAGAAGGCTTTATGAATGCAGATCAAGTCCATCCATCTGTCTGTGAACTAATATCAGAAGTTACACTGCGTGTCAAATTTGTAAGAAATTCGGTACAGGCATTCATTACAGAAGGATGCCATAAAGTGTAGTTTCATCAAAATTGAGTCACTAATGGTAACACTTCATTTAAAGGTGTAAACAAATTTCTATGTGTACTTTCCACACTTTATGACAGATTCTGGTGATATTCAGTACAGATTCTCACATTATTCCATTGAGCAGTTACAGATTTCGAAAAAATCAGTGTAGTAAAAGCCACACTTTGTTTACTGATGTAAATAAAATGTTACCCATACTTTTGGGGGGGGGAGGCTGAGTTGTTTCAATTTCAGTGTGAAAGATCTCAGGGCAATACTATTGCACAAATATAAATTTCATGAGATCAGTGTAGTGACATGAATACTTTATCTATGAGCGTAAATGGAATTTTGCGCACATTTTCTACATTTATGACAAAAAAGTCTTCAATATCTGCACGATCTGAAAATGATACAGATTACCCAGATGACTCTAAAATTTTACTATGTACATTAAAAAAAACAAGATACACAGTAATAAGGAAAGTAACTAAACATTTATAGAAAGTATAAGTTAAAAATTTTAAAATGAAGATACCTGGGGTATGTTTGAGTACTGGTAAATACGTCTGGTAGATGGAGGAAATAACTATTACATAAACTGTTTCCAAAAATAGATATAAAGGCTGCACACTTAAAAACTTGTAATAGCCGATGCAGCCTTCCATACACTCTGACACAAATAACAAGTATTCGATTTAATTTTGACTTTTTATTCTGTCTAAAAGTCTACCACAATGGGATGCCTCAGTTTTGAGTTTATGGTTCTGCAATATTTTTTTCTTTAATCTAAGTGGTTATAAAAACAAAGAAGTCTGAGCACAAGCAAATCACCACTAGAACTTCATCATACTGCATCAAATGTGTGATAATGGAATATTTTATTGGACCGTTGTTACACAACAATATGGTGCAAAGTTTTTATTATGCAACTAACAACTGAGCTACATGTTTCGACCCTCCAGGGCCATCATCAGGCTATAAAATAATGGTGTTAACCAAGGCACAAGGTCGAAACATGTAGCTCAGTTGTTAGTTGCATAATAAAAACTTTGCACCATACTGTTGTGTAACAATGGTCCAATAAAATATTCCATTATATGTACACACAACGGGATGGAAAACCCACAATTTAAAATGTGTGATACCTGTACTTGGGTCCGGATGGCAATGTCTAGGATAAGTTCCACGTTGGCATAGTTATTGTTGTTAGCACCTCCAGGTACAGGAACATAATGATCTGCCGTCTTTATGTACTCTGCATTAGCTGGATTGACAAGGAAGAAAATAATTTACATCACATTACCTAATGTAACAACCAAAAAAAAAAAAAAAAAAAAAGAAAAAAAAAATTTAAACACAATTACCAAAATTAAAAACCAAAAAAAAAAAAAAAAAATCAGTCAAAACGGATAAAAGGTGCAAATGGATACAGAACCAAATGGGTTGAACACTATGGTGTAACCAGTTTAAGGAGAACTGTGCATAAAATTGAGGTAAAAAGTGGCAAATTTGAGAAGGGAGCTGAGTAAAGATTAAGAAACCAGACACATATTTCTAAACACAGACAATTTGTGCACTTTCAAGATAAAGCAGAACACGACTCAATGGAGGCATGCCTTAACAGTAGATGATGAAGGTTGTTATTATTATTATTATTATTATTAATGTTGTTGTTGTTATAACGACGTAATACTGTGTGATACAACCCTGAAGAGGGACCTGGAGCTTAACTACAGTGGCACTGCTCATTGTTTGAGAATTTAGCTTACAATAATACTGGCACTCAAAAATTCAATCATGCTTCAGTTTTAATGGTGACACTCGTGAAATGTCCCATCTATCACTAAGTAATTTTTAATTTTCCTTGGAAACAGATTACAAAAAGAAAGGCAATGCACATATAACGTAACATCGAGGGGCGTTCGTGCAACCATTGTTGCAGCAGAGAAGTCATACATGTAACATATTCTGATTGAATGTCTGTAGCCTTAGTTGTCCAGCATGTAGAGATCATGCGCCGTATTATACTGCCATCTCTGGCCTGTCTGGCTTCACCATTTTTTCCCACATTACGTCATAAACGGTACGATTTTCGGAAAAACGTTATTGAACACACAATGCGTGTTCTGATTTTCTCTACAATTTCTATCTGAAACATTTCTCATTCTACGAGAAGCTGAGCGAGATGATAAAAAATGTCTATTGGTATTCACGCAAAGTACCCGTTATTCTTGTCAGACTTTAATGAACTTGAGTTTTCTCGACACTGTTTCGAAAAATATTCAAGTACCAAACTTCATGTAAATCCGTCCAGTAAAGTCGAGTTGTACCGTGCGGACGGACGGACAGACAGACAAACAAACGTGACGAGGCTACTAGTCGCTTTTCGTAATTTTGCGAGCGCGCCTAAAAATTATAAGCTAAAATGCGGTTTCCAAAATCCCTCAGTCTGTAACATAAAAATATGGGTCTTCACGTTTACATATACACATTTACAGATGTATGACCAGGATGAAAATTTAGATCTATTAAAAATACATATGCATATTTGGGATTTCACAATGGGTGCCGTTCAAATTATGTTCGTCTTTTGGATTTTGACCCTATGTACTAAACATTTACTTACACCTACAATGACAGAAAACGGCGTACCTTTCAAATCCTCTGGGGTGACCATCACCACAAATCGAACAGCTCTCTCATTTTTGAACATCTCATAGGACCAGCGGCGAATAGAACGCATGCATTTGACAGCAGCAATTCCATTGTTTGCTATAAGAACCTGTAATGTAGAACATTGTACATACAGCTGACTGTTTAATTCCGCCACCATAATTCAGGTTCAGTATTATTCAACAAGAACGTAACATTTTACCTTATTGATAACCCTAGTGCCACCAAATCTTCTAACAAATTCCTCAGGTGTTCCAACTGTGAAGTCTTTTTCTTGTTTTGGCTGAACCATGACCGTGCCTTGTGACATGCTTGGTCTGGAATAAAACGGTGAAGAAATTAATAGGATTCCTTTGGTACATCTCTCTTATTTAACAGCGAAATGGCTCTGTTAATTTCTTTTACGTGGTAGCTTCAAAATATCCCTGGAATCATTGTATTTCTGAGAAATACAAAAAAAAAATGTACAATCATGTAAGCTACATTCCCTTCAAAATAGTCCCCTTGATCAACTATAAACTTCTGTCAGCGACTGTACAGGTATTGGAAACATTCCCGGAAGCCATTTTTTGAAAGCCTTTTCAGCTCTTCCGTCGCATTCTTAATGATGTCAGTAGCACCACAAGAGCACCATCACTTCACTGCTGATTTCAGTCGAGCGAACAGGTTAAAATCAGCTGCAGCCAGCTCAGAAAGTATGACGGATGCTCCGTGTTGTCACATTGCTCTTTGGTAAGAAACTCTTGACCAAAACCGATAGGTGTGCTGGAGCATTGTTGTTAAGGAGCAATCAGCTGTTAGTTCTCCATTTTTTCGGGACGCTTCCTACTAACCGCACGCCTAAAGCGACGAAGGATGACAATGCCAGTTTATGAGACAGACATTTCCCTCATATAGCAATTCCTGTAAATTATACCAGCGAATTCCGGGAACTTTTTCAAGCTACTATGTAGAAGTGGGTTTACTGTGGACCAATGCTTTATAAAACACACAACCAAAACATGTAATCAATATTAATCTGAAGTTCTGTTTGTACTACAAACTGCAAACTTTCTGCTGCATTCTTCAGTGTAGGTTTATATATCCGCAAGCTGCAAAAACCTATACGATGAGACCTGGGATAAGGCACTGGAAATATATTTCTATTCCTCAATGAATTTCTACTCAGTACCGCAGGTTTAACAGGTTGTCTAAATTCTTGAAAGAAGGTCAAGTCCGATTCAGCTACTGTATATATTAATAATTTTCATTAAATAATTACATCTATAAAGTTCTGAGATTATATACTAATAATATATACTAATATTCAGACCTGTATCTGCCCTCAGCGCCTTTGACTAAGGTACAAAAGGGAGTATATCACTCAGGAACTAAAGTCTTCAATTGTTTACCTACAAGGATAAAAAATTTATCTGATGATGTAAGGAAATTAAAATTGGCCTTAAAAAGCTTTCTTTTGGAAGGTTCATTTTATACTATTCAAAAATATTTTGACTGGGACATATTGAGCAATCCTAGTTTAGGGAATTTAACAATAATTAATGATTGCTGATATTGTTGTTTTAATAATTAAATTATTTATTTATTGTATTCTTTTTTCTGTTTGTTAAAATCTGTATGTGCATATACTTATTTGACAATACTTATATTTATGTGTAAAATTTATTGATAACTTTTCCATTTACATGTTAATTATGTGTTGTTTATATTGTGACTATTTCCACATCCATATGGAATTGTATTTCGGTTGGTTCTATGGAAAATAAAGCTAACTAACTAACTATCCATTTTTCAATTCTGGAATATTACCTTTATTGTCACTACAGTGTACAACTAATTCTTTAAAGTACAGTTTTTTGGCAATTCCATGCACACTTGGCTTTATTTCCAAACTACTGAAAGTCAGTTGTACTGAAAACGTGTAACTAACACATTTGATGCCAACTCCCTCTCCCTTTATTTGGTTAATGACAGAGATGTTGCGATATTGTCTGTTGTCACAGCAATAATAATGAAAGTCATAATGGACGATAACTGAACGTGCAGCATCGCTGTAAACGACACTCATGTAACAAGTATCATGCAATGAAAATACAAAATACAGAATGTTACAACGTTTAAAGATGTTTAAAAAAAGAAAACCGAGACTGCCAAGAAATGAATTGGATGACAGCAGCCTGCAAACAAGTTACGTAAAAGCACGTAGATGTAAAAGTCCACTGACAGGTAAGGAGCTGTAAACTCTACAGTACGTATGCAAATGCGAACGTCACCAGAAGCGGACCAGTGGTATGGACACATAGGCTAAAAAGTGTTTCCGTGAGGAAGAACAACTAAACTGATATCGGAAAGAAAAATATTCCAACAGATAAAACTATACCCTACAAGAAGAGTGACGTCACAGTTCGAGAAAATAAGATAATAAGTGTATATACTGCCATACTACAGAGAACGCTGAAATTCTTGAAACAGAGAGGCCTTCTCTTCCGACAGAAACGATGTGGTATACAAAGCAACAAATAACAGTATCAGTGACGACTGTGAAAACCGCAATTGTAAAAAGAAGAAGTTGCACAACATCTGAGTGGCGTTCCTGGGACAAGTACTGTGAAGACACTGAAGGACAGAGCCACCTTAGCAAAAAAAAAAAAACGCTTTCTTTGAACGACCTGAACGTACAACGCACATCATGGACTGCCTGCCTTACCCTTAAAACTGAAGGCACTAGGTTCCTTCGAAACGGCATGGACCAATCACCCAAAGACACAGCGCCACATCCCAGACAACCTGAATCCTCAGCAACAGTGCTGTAAGAACCTCACAGTCCACACTGTAAGTACAGTCCTACATACTGGCAAACTTCATTTCTTTTGCAGTGAAAGTCACTGTCTGTATTTTAGGATTCAATATTTGTCCTCCGTGAAACGAAAGCTGTTAATAATAATAATAATAATAATAGCGGATCATCAAAGAGAGTAAGTTTAGTACAATAAGTACAACCACTTCATTTGCTGGTCCCAGTGGCCGCGCGGTCTAGTGTAAGTCTGCGGCCGCTCGCCTGCTGATTTTGTGGGTTCGAATCCCACCGTGGGCATGGATGTTTTTCTGTTGTGTGTGTTGTTAGGTAGGGGTCTCTGCGACGAGCTGATCACTCGTCCAGAGGAGTCCTACCGACTGTGGTGCGTCGTTGCGTGTGATCTAGAAACTTCAAGAATGAGGAGGCCATGACCCACTGGGAGGGGAGGGGGGGCTGTTGCGCCAAAGACAAACTTTCATTTTCTGTTATTTTCTCCCGTTATTCTACAGGCAGACATATTTCAATTGTCACCCGGGTAGTAAAAGAACCGGCACACTGTAGACTGTTAGTTTATGTAACGCCCCCTTCTTAGCTACAGACATTTAAAGGCGTTGGTTGGTAAGATCGTATTCTAAACCTATACTAGATGATCTGTGCTGTAAACGTTTGTAGCCTTTCGCGGAGGTGCAGTTCGGATCTTCGTTATGCTGGGCCATGAAGCCGCACCACTGGAGGATTGATGCCCGATGTTTCGAGAAAGCGTTGTCTTCTCACATTCACTGGAACGTCGACCACCAATCACCCAGTCAGAGGGCGCCAAAACCCAGAATAAGGCGACCCTGCTCATACTCCTAAGTAACTGTCACCACAGGTCCATTGAGACACTGACGTAAGCCACGAAAAATCAGTCAAGATAGACATCTTTCAAGCAAACAATCGAACCTGGGACCACCAAAGTGCGACCACTGGGCCGTGAAGTCCAATGGACTGTACATATACCATACAGTTTTGGATCTTAATCGCTGGATTAATGCAAAGGCTAAGTTACGAGGTCAAGTCGTAAACACAAAGCAGTTCACAAAACGCTTACCGTGGGAGATCCAACGTAATGAATAGAATGACGAAAGTAGAATAACGAATTTCCGCAAAGTGCGCTCCCAAAAGCCGTAGCAATGGTATAGTAACACTACAGAAGCATGTCCTTTGGACGCTGTCCACCACATCCTGTAACATCTGCACGTATTTCACTGTGCAGCACAGCACAGCACACTACAAGAATTCTCACCTCTTCTGTTAGGTTGTAGGTGAATTGGTGCCAAAGCTGAATGCACCCTTTATATGGAATCCAACACACACCTCCCAACACTCGATAAATTTCCCATCAATTTTCCTTAACCTACCGAATGAATACACCATTTGTCGGAAAACATGCACAATATTAAGATACCATTTGACATTAAAATTCGGTTGGTTGTGACATAAAGGCGAGAATTTAACACTCACACCAGCAATGGGCTTTAACAGTACAGTGAAATACACATCAAACATACACAGTCTTGAAAAATGTGCCACGCCCTATACTACAAACTAAAAATTAATTCGCCATCCTAAAGACCTGACAGAAAACTTTACTTGCGGTTGTAGGCAGCGTAGCGGCACATTACAACACACACACACACACATACACACACACACACACACACATACACACACACACACACACAAACACACACACACACGCAAAAAGCTTAAGAAAGACAGAACCAATTTCACCGACATGCCAAGGACGACGCACAATGTACCTGCATTTTACTCACTGTAGATATGTTGAAAATTAATCACACACATCTCATCCGAACTTCTAATGCCCCAAAAAGAAGAGCCTCCACGGTTTTTGTTAAAAAAAAAAAAAGAAGCTATCTGACGTCTATCAAGCTGACCACAACATAAACATAATGAACAAAAATGCAATAGGTCATTCAAAACTTAAGTCGCACTGTTTTCAAGCAGTGATGAAATCAGCTCCTTTGTCTGTAGGTACGAATCCAAATAACCTTCCCTCGCCTTCTCAACATTCGGTTCATACAGCAGAAAACGGATGAAAACATACCGCCAATACAGGCCTATTGCTCTGATACCTCGAGAAAATATGAGGCGAACTGCAGCAAGTCAGTTAATGTACATAACGAGTGTAAATTTCTAATGAGCATCTCTCGAAATTAATCCGCCTGTGGTAAAAAAAAGCTACAATATTTTTTAAATCGTGCATATGTGTGTGTGTGTGTGTGTGTGTGTGTGTGTGTATGTGTGTGTGTGTGTGTGTGTGTGTGTGTGTGACGCAAAACAAGGAGGCAAACAAAAGATAAGGCAAGCAGCAACAAGAAGAGTATTACTGCATCATCTCATGATTTCATGACATGCCTACTAACAAGTGTCACCGAATGCCGCTTCAGCTTCCCAAGTTCTCGGTGCGACCGTCATGCTGTTTTTGCTGATCGTGGTAAATTAAATGGTACATAGTTACGGTTATCTTAAATGGCATAGCGTTCACGTTAAGCTTAGTGAAAGCTTGTCACATGGTTCAAAAGTTAAAAGTGGGTACACACATATAGCATGGTGATTTAATACGCCTGCTTTTTCTTTCTTTTCGGAAGGGAAGTAGGCTAGAAATCTTCCGAAGTTCAAGTGTAACGACCGACTGCACTGCCCTATCATATTCACTCTACTGTCACAACTCTGTACCTTACAACTGCCAGAATCATCACGAATGTTACATTTTCCGACAGTTTTTTCCTTTGCTACCGTCTACAGGAAAAGGATGAATAACATAAGTTGGACCGACCGTGTGAAATATAAAGATGTTTATCACGGAGACACGGAAGAAAGGAACATCCTACATACAATAAAACGAAGGAAAACCAAAGGATTGGTCACATCTTGAGTAGAAACTGCCTTCTAAAACATGTTATTGCAGATAGGACGAGAAGACGAGGAGGAATAAGTAAGCAGCTACAGGATGACCTTACGGAAAATAAAAGACACTGGGATTTGAAACAGAAAGCACCAGCTCGTACTGTCTGCAAAACTCGCTTGGGAGAGGCTATGTACCTGTTGCTAGATAGACTATGCAATGAACACGTCCACAGACATAAATTGTGGGAAACGTTCCATTAATGTTTATCTACTGCCACTTGCAACGCAAGTCCTTAGCGTGACCATGTCACGGCTCTCAGCCACGATGGAAAACGTGGTATCGTAAGCAAAATTCCCAGTTAAAGATTTCAGGTTTCCGCATCACACTCCCAGCGATGCGTTTAGTAAGGAGTTATGGCTAAACGGACATTCGATAGTTCCTTTGTTAGTAGTGTGGTTGGTTAGTTTGTTTACCTTAACTCCTTCATGAATACTTCTTCTTCTTTAGGCGCTACAACTTCAATCTTTGAATGTTTTGGCCTTCTCAACATACGATTTCCACTTATTACGATCCTGGATGCAGCTAATCCAATTCTTTGTTTTCAATTTCTTCATGCCATTTCTTATATCATCTTCCCAACTGTTCTTTGGTCTCTCTTGTGGTCGTATTGACATCGGTTTCCACTTACATAATTTTTTTTACCATTCTCTCTTCCGGCATTCGATGTAAATGGCCAAACCAGCTTAATCGTTGTGCTTTTACGTGATTTATTATATTCTTAGGTCTTATTAATTAATCTAATTCATCGTTTGATTTGATTCTCCATGTACCATCTCTTTCTTTTGTAGGACCAAAGATCTTTCCTAACACTTTCCTTTCAAATACCGTTGACTTGTTTTTTATGGTTTCTTTCAAGACCCATACTTCACAGCCATATGTTACTGTTGGTCTTATAACACTCCAGTGCAGTTTCAATTTGGATTTCTTGGAGACCAATCTACTTTTAAAGAGAAATTGGTTTGTATAATATGCTTTATTTCCAAGTGTTATTCTACATTGGATCTCTTCTTCTATTGAGTTATCACTATTTACAGCTGATTCCAGATATTTGTAGGACTGGACTTGTTCTAGGTACATCGAGTCAATTTGTAATTATTCTGGTCTACAATTTTTCCTCGTGCATCTTACGTATTTCGTTTTCTGACCATTTAAATTAGCCCATATTGTGCCGATATTTATTTTAGTTTCTGGAATGTGTCTATTAAGGACTGTTTATTTCTCGTTGTTAGAAGGATGTCATCTGCATATGCAACACATTTCAGACGTGAAGTAACATTTCCCCTTAGTTCCATATGTTTTACTATTGTATCAATAACTAAGCTAAACAAGGTTGCTGACAAAGGATCCCCTTGTTTGACTCCGCATTTTACTATAAATTCCTCTGTAAAGTCTCTGCTTAACTTAACTCCTACTCCAGTGTGTATTAGGGTTAAGGTATTAATCTAATTAGTTTATCTGGAACATCAAATTTCCTTAAACATTCTATTAGCTTATTTCTATGAACAGAGTCAAAGGCATGTGTATAATCCACAAATATGTTATACAGATCAGTATTATGCTCATGGCTTTTCTCAAAATTCTGTCTTACAATAAAGATATTATCTATAGTATATCTATTTGGGCAGAACCCCATTTGATTACCCTCCAGTTTATTCTCTACATTCTCTATTAATCTCTTATTCAGTAAAATAGCAAATATTTTGTATGCTATATTTAATAATGTAATCGGTCTGCAGTTGTTACAGTTAAGTCTATCACCTTTCTTATAAACTGGACAGATAATTCCTTCATTCAATTGTTGTGGTGATTGTTCGTTATTCCATATCATTAGGATTGACTTATGTAGTTTTTGTTTTAGTGTTCTAACTCCATGTTTAAGCAATTCTGGAGGTATATTATCAGAACCAGCTGCCTTGTTCAGTTTTAAATTATTGATTATAAAACACATTTCGTTGTATGATGGTAGTGGGATTTGTGGTTGATTATTTGTACGTTCTCTTATAATGGTTTGCATAATTATAGCTTCTGGTATATTAAGAATCTTACAGAAATAATCTTTCCATCTTTCTAGAATTACGTCTGATTGGGATATAACATTATCCTCTGCATCTTTGCATATTACTGGAAGTGTTAACTTGTTGTTTACAGTTCCGTATTCCCTCAAAGAATTTTTCTTCTTCGTTCCTCCTGCGGTATTCTTCTATTTGGGTTATTTTATTGCTGAGTCATTTTTTCTTCTTTTTTGTGCAAATTTTATTTGCTTGATTTATTTTATTAACGTATTTGTTCCAACTTATTCTTGTCTTCAGTTGTAACCATTTTTTCCTTGTTTCGTTTTTTTTTTTATGATTTTCTTGCATTCTTCATCCCACCATTCATTCCTTGGGGTGTACCTTGTGTCTGTGTTACATCTCTTGCTGCGTCGATTATTGCGGTCTTTATCTGTCCCCATTCATCATTTATTTCTTGTTTAGGTACTAAGTTTATCACCTTGGTATGCAATAATGATCTGTATTCTTATATGTTGGTGTGTTTTGTGAGTGTATCTTTTTCTATTTCAAAGTGTTTTTCTATATATATATATATATATATATATATATATATATATATATTACACTTAATTTTATTTAATTGCCGCTTTGACTAAGAAATGATCTGAATCTATATTGGGGCCTCTCATAGTTTTTACATTTTCTATTACCCCTTTTTTGTTTGTATTTATTATTATATGATCAATTTGACTACCTGTGTTTTGATCGGTGACAGCCATGTTACTTTATGTATTCTTATATGTTGGAAATCAGTACTCATAACTACCATATTATTTGCATATGCAAACTCACATAACAATCCACCATTTCCGTTTGTTCCTTCATGAATACTGACAGTCCAAACAAACAAATGAGAGGCCTTGGAGACTAGTGCATGGTACAAAGTACAAGGATAAGCTAAGTAATCCGTACTGTGTGTACCTTCTTCAGACAACTTCAGAATCAAATCATTTTTTACCGCACGGCTAAAACAATGGTGACGGCTTTCACTACTAACAAAAAACCCTGCACTTTCCTTCATTACCGGCTCAAACTTCATTAGTTTTTATTTGCCCCAGGAAGGTTCCATTACTTTTATAACAATACTTGTCCACCTCCCCGCAGAAATGAAATACTACATTTAGCCGGGCGAAATATCATTGTAATGTCTTTCTAGAATACCTTTCATATGGACTGCTCTGTTTTACGTAATGTTATGTGAAAAACGTTTAACTTGATGTAAATGCATTTCCTTCCAGTTGTCTCCCCCTACCTCGACGGATGGAGCTACCTTCATGAGCTTCACAGAGGGACTAACGTTACGTGAATGTAATGCTGCCCTTAACGAGACGGTCCTGTGACATCTGATGTTAGACGTACGGAAAACTTTAACAGCAATAACAAAATTATGTACGGAGTTTCATTAATAAATTGATCAGCAACGTTCTGCATTCTCGGCAGTCGGTATAGCGTGTCGCTACAGGCTGGAAGGACCGGGGACTGAATTCCGGTGAGGGCGAGATTTTCCGTACCTATCCAGACCGACCTTGGGGCCCAACCAGCCTCCTATAAAATGGGCAACGGGCTAGTTCCCATGGGTAAAGAGGCCGGGGCGTGGAGTTAACGACCCACCCCATCTAGTGTCGAGGTTAAATAAAGAGAAGGGGTAAACATCTACACCCCCTTCGTGGCAAGTTACATGAACTTTTGCCTTTTACCAGTATTCTCCAGGATTCCCAAGTAATTGTCTTGTGTGGAACGGCTTATTGTCTAAGTCATCGTGATCAAGGAAGATAAAATTAGTATCGGAACTGATCCGAACGCTCCCGTGTCTGACTGAACACCTTGTCTGGTTACTGACAGGATCAGGCCAAGTGGATGGGTCAGAAAAACTAAGTGACTGCAAACCAGATTACGCCGTGCGTACTGGTACCTGCTGAATATGAATATATAATGAGTTCAAGACCTACCGGATCCCGATGCACGTAGGTTACTCGTACGGGCCCATTGTGACCCCTTATTTTTCACTATAGGAAAAACCTCATTCAAGTCCTACAGCCTTCCTAAACGCCAGGGTTGATCTCGGATGTTTTCCTAATATATTCTGGGTTCAGCTGTGTCTGAGCCCAGAAAGAAATATCTAAGTGCGGCTAAAGCATCACACTCATATAACAAATGGAAAGACAACTGAAATTCTTTCCCTCTCCTAGACGTGAGATGCTTTTGAGAACAACACTTTAAGAAGTGTTGTGGCCATTTAAAAGGCCTACAACCGCTTCAAGCTGTACGCTACTAAGGATAAACCAAGAACAGGTTCCGGCCCAATAACATGTTAGCCGAACTCTCCCTTGCTAGGATACCTCCAATTTCTCTTTACGGAGCCGCTGTAAAAAAGAAATACTCAGCTTCCAGGCACTGGTAACTGCTACCAGTCCACAGACAACTTATCTTTTGCATCACGGATGTGAGAATCTCAAATCTCGAGATTCGTAAACAATTCTTATGTTGTATTCTTTCTTTTGGGTGATTCCCCGGCGTCTGAATTTTATGAGCCGACGTTTCGGAACATAAAATTTAGACGTCGGGGAATCACCCAAAAGAAAGTATGGCGAGAGTTTGAAATCAAGAATTCTGATGTTAATACAGCTCGGTCTTTTGAAACGTCTGCCTGTTTCAACAACGCCATACGCATGTACCGACTCTCACACCACTTCTTCTTTCACAGCTTCTCGGTTCCTTCTTCTGCTTCTCGACTCAATTTACGTCCTTTTGCCATTGATTCATATCTTCCGAAATCCAATTTTTACATCAACCCACATTTTGTGTTCTTTAATATAAATTACAGCGTGTTTTGAATAATTAAGTATTTTATAAGCTGCTGACGTCGGATTTAGAAATTCTGCCGCCACAAATCACTGTGCATGTTCTGAACTTCTATACCTGTGCTAGTGGTAAATGTTTTTGGACTGCATAACCCGAAAGACGAGGGCAGTATGGTCCTTCGAAAAGTCAATAACTATTCACCAGTCAACATGGAGCGACATCCCAGAAGACTTGAATCTTCATGTAAAATTTGTAAAGAAATCATTCCGTCCTCTGCACGGGTCCTGTCATCACACTGCAGCTGTCTGTGCCTCTCGAAAAGTAGTCCAGGACCAAGTAGTGTTCGTTTGCATCATCATCATAAACATAAAGGACTGGACCCTTTGATCCGTTCTGTCTCCAAAGTTACAGCTGCTCTCTCCAACGTTTCTTCGGTCTTCCAATTGCTCTCCTTCTTTGTGGTCTGTAGTAGTATGATTTCAAAGGGATTCGGTTTTGTGGCATTCTTTGCAAGTGTTGAAACCAGTACCGTCTGTATTCATCTATCTTGTCTAGTATGCCTGTAATCTGTAGTTCGCGGCATACGTAGTCGTTTGTCTTGTGGTTATAAAGGGTGTAGCCTACCAGAGGTCTCAATAACTTAATTTCTGCCGCTTCAATATTTCGTCTTTGTGAGGCTGTTAAAGCCAATTTTCTGACCCATATAAAAATGTAGGTAAAACTAAAGTGTTTATATTTTCAAAATAGTTTCCATTCTCACTTTCCCAAAAATAGTTCTCTTAGTAGTACCTATTAATTGTAAAAATTTTGCCAATTTGGATTCTACATCATTGGAAAATTGGTAAGATATACTGCAACCTAAATAAGTAAATTGGCTAATTTGTTCTAGTGTTTCATCGTTTATAATAATTTATAAACGATGAAACACTAGAACAAGTTGTACGCTTGCAAAATATCCCGTTTGTCTGATGTGTTATTCGTGACTAACAGCAAGTTGTGGGCGCCATACCGTACGTACAGCACAAGTACATACACATAATTTTAGAAACACAGTTCGGAGTGCGCTGTGCTGGGTGGATCGAGGTGGCCCTCTGCAAGATGAGGTGCCCTTCAGACAAAAACGTTTCATAATCTGCTGTACAAGGCATGGAATGATAAGATGGCATGTGTACATTGTACATTGATGCGCGCGTTTAAACACTGCGAAAATACGTGTATTTACCACATAAAATGTAAACGCCGGTACGTGAAACTGACGAAAGACAGACTCGTCCTTTCGTCGGACAGGGTGCCCTCAGACGGTACGACAATATATTAACTAACACCTCAGATAACATCTGGTCATAAGGCAAGGCGCCACTGATTGACGGGCAGTAATAACGTGACTCTAAAAATGAGGATTAAATGTTCCGAAGATAATACACCGGTAACAAAAATCCATCGAGTCCTTCTTCACAAACTCATAGGTTTTCGGGCAACCAAGAAATTCCCCGCTATTTATAGAACCCAAAAATTTTAATTACGTGCCCCTATCCTGAACAAGATAAATCAAGCCTACACCAGCCCACCTTGTTTCTTTAAGATTCGTTCTTCTGCCATCTATGTCAAGCCATTTCAAGCTGTCTCTGTCCTGCAGGATTTACAGCTAAAACCCTACACGCAATTCTCTTCTCTGCCCTGCGTACCACATGCCCAGCCTACCTCACTCTCCTTGATATGGTCACCCTAATAATAGGCGGGAAGGAGTAAAACTCGTGAAGCTCCTCACTGATCATTTTCTCCAGCCTGCTACTACATCTCCGCTCCTGGATCTCGTTTTGTATCAACTGATTTTCTATTCAAGGCCGAAGAGATAAAACAAGATAACGAAACACGAGACCCGAGAATAGCCAATAAAACGAAGGCTATAAAGACCTCTGTGTAATGTGTAAAGATATTTTCTTCGACTCTGCGAAAATTCACACATGTGTCGGAAATATATCCAGGGCATGAAAGTACACTATGTGGGAATCCAACAGAGTAAGAATTCCTGCATATCCTATCCACTTGACGACGGAAAGAAGATTCAGTACGGAAATGCTGTTATATTTTATACAGAAAAACTAGGAGGAGGAAAAAAGTCCAAGAGTGCTCCCCTAAGCGCTGCTTCACAACACCGTCAAACAACCACATTTTGTACTGCAATGGTTCCGTAGGCCCTATCCTATGTTTTCCAAAATGACAACTACAGTATTCTCAGTTCACCGCCACATGCTACAACTTGTACAAACCATAATATGACTTACCCTATCTTACAGCTCTGTTCATCTGTGTCCTTGTGCGGGCACCCAATCATAGGTCGTTTTTCAAATCCGACTTTGAAGATTCACTAAAATTTGTCGAGCGTTACAAAGTTCCAGCCACATTCCAGCCACAATAACGTCTACTAACGTACTCGATTGGCCCTGTCGTACCCATGAGGTATATGGCCACTTTTCGTACAATTGTCAAATACATACTTGGTTTTCAATAAAGACGTCGGTTTAAATATTTTTCTTGATCAGATTCTGGCGAATATGATGAAAATCGATTATGTACCCTTTTTATGTTTCACAACAAGTATTTTAGACTGATGATGACTTTCAAAGGTAGTAACATATTGCATTAGATGATATATACGTTGCTGTGTTGGCTGTTTATTGCCACAATAATGTTAAAAGTAGTCTCAACAGTGAAGAGTTTTCACTATGTCAGAAAACAATAATTTGTTGTGATGGGCTCGTGGTCCCCCTATTTTTGTGGGCCCCGACCCTTTGCATACTTTAGCTACAGTACATGGTAGCCACGCCCCTGTTAGTAGTCCACGTTATTGTTCTTCCTCTATGTGCACTAATTACCTTTTCGAATGACGGTCATTCACGACCCGGCCGTTTTACCAGCGGAAAAAAAAGGCCCGGCACCCATTGAATAGGAGGCGCGGTGGGACCCACAGCCGGTCTGAACACTTCGGAGAAAAGGAACATATCCCGCCATCGCCGAGACTCGAACGATTCAATGTCCAGTCCGTAACCTAGTCACTATACTGACTGAGCTATCTCGATTCACCTCCTGTGAGTATAAAGCTATACCATTACAGGCCTGGACAGACCGTTGGTGTTCCAGGAGGCTGAGACTCCTAAAATTTGTAGACAGTCGGTACATGGAGGTGACAATGTTGTCAGCTCTACGCACCGGTGGCCTTTACACCACAGGAAATATTCCTGGTACTCTTTTCTGTCGGGGACCGCGGTAGCACAATGGATAAGGCGCTGTGCTACAAATAGGAAGGTCGCTGGCTCGATCCCAGCTGGTGTCATTGGATTTTTTTATTGATATAAAATCCTTCCGATCGCACTATGGACTTGCAGTCGACTCAGCCTCTAACAGAAATGAGTACCAGGAGTATTTCCTGGAGGTAAAAGCGGCCGGTGCGTAAGGCTGACAACCTTACCACCATCCTGTGCCGTTGTCAAGAAATCTGGGAACCTTAACTTCCTGGAACCCTCTGGGCTACTCAAGGCCTGTAACAGAACTGTTTTACCTTACTCTTTTCTGTTAGAGGCTGAGTCGACCCCAGGGCCATAGTGCGGCCGGCAGGACTATATCAAAGAAAAATTCCAAAGAATCGAAACCGCGATCTTCCGGTTTGTAGTGTAGTACCTCAACCAACTGCGCCACCGCGTGGCCATCCTACATGTAGATATAAATACATAAAAGCTACATATTGTGTTCTTTTAGACATATACAGCTCGCAATGAACAAATCACTAAAGCACACAAAAGGAACGCATAAAAGGAATCACGGGATAGCATAATCGGTATAGCGACTAGGTTACAGACTCTGGAAGACCGAGGAAACTTGGTTCGATTGCCTGCAAGAGCAAGAGATTTTTTTCTACTTCAAAGCGCCCACATCAGCTCTGGGCCCCATCTAATTTCGCACTGAATGGATGCCGGGAACAATATCACCAGCGGTAAAGCGGCTGGGGAGTGACGATGACCACCGGAGGTTGAATAAACGGACAAACAAACTTTCAAGTTCATTTGTAAACTACACAACCCCAGACAGTCCATTTCCAAGAACAAAATGCCTGGAATGACGTTAACGGCCAAGTTTAATGTTACGAATAAGTTCTGGCGATGAGAAGAAAACTGACGTCGGTAACAAGTATCTGTTAATATTGTCACCGAAATTCAGCATTTGTTCAGTAATTATCAATTTAACACTCCCCCTCCTCCGCCCAGCAACGCACCAGGTTTATGGAAGGCCTATATCTCAATGAATTTATTACAGGGTAGTTCCCTCCTGGTACATGGCATGGCACCAAGGTCGGGGCTAAAATACAGGGTATTTCTTTTATCCTCTGAATGAGTGAGGCATCTTCATCGTAAGGAACAGGGATGAACAAATCCCGGGCGACAGGTCACCCTGGAGACTACACTTGTGCGGTAGCGAATAATATTTTGGGGTTCTCAGTATGGAAAATGCGGCGCCTAGAATTTTGAGGCGCCTAGTAAAAAACTATCCCTTTACAGGCCTGGACAGGACCTGAGGGTTCCAGGAGGTTGAGGTTCCCATATTTCAAGACAATCGGAACATGAAGGTGGTAAGGTTGTCAGTCCTACGCACCGGCCGCTTTTACCCTCCAGGAAATATTCCTGGTACTCATTTCTGTTAGAAGCTGAGTCAACACCGGGCCATAGTGCGATCGGAAGGATTATGTCAATGAAAAATTCCAATGACTCCATCGGGAATCGAACCCGCGACCTTCCGGCTTGTAGCGCAGTGCCTCAACTAACTGTGCACCACGTGCCCTTGGCACAGAAGGCCTGCATCCGCCAGACAACCGTGGTGCCCAGGACAACGATAAAAGAAACGCACTGTAAAACGATAAAGAAAGAACAAGAAATTCGACCCACAAAGAAGGGACTAATTATCGTGCCCATCCTATACCCATCATCATCAAAATATGGAACGCAACATACATAAATTCCGCAAACGCATCTCACACTAAACTCTTCATACCCACCATCTTCCACAGACTCTCCCTTCCCCTCTGGCCCAACTTCATTTTCACACAATTCCTAACAAATCACGGCAGTTTCCGTTCACACTTCCACAAAATAAAGATGACGCCCTCGCCAACCTGCAGCTGTCCTGAAAAGGCTGTACAAACCGCGTACCATCTTATGACAGAATGCAGAATATTCTCAAGTGAACGTCCAACAGTACTTCAAATCCTTCCGCCACCTCTGATTCTAAAACATCACATAAATACCGTCGGCGTCACAAGCTTCCTCAGAAACATCCTACACTCACTCCAAGAACAGAAGTGCAATCAGACTCCATAACAACTCCAAAACAACGTACTGACCGCAACACTGACTGGAACCTTCAAGGCTAAATTACTGTTCTGTTTTTCTTGTCGGTATAAAGATGTTTTATTTCTTCTTGTTGTTGTGTACTAATTTAGGTATATAAGTTAACAGAAGATTCGAAATTCCTTAACAGTGTCTTCAAGACATCATGCTTTGTCTGTAGCGTTTTAAACTCAATCTCTTTTGTTTGTCTTATAGTTTTTAAGTTAATATTGGTACATTGGTTACAATTCTGTACTCAATCTCCGTAAATATCCCGTGATATATCTATTGGTGAAACACGAGTTGTGTAAACCATCTCTGCATAAAATCCTATGCCCATATCTAACGTGACTGAGAGGTAGGCCATGCGGGCTGGCACATCGACTTTCACGACTTCCTCATTACAACGTGACAATAAACAGTCTGTGCAGCGAACGCACAAAAAAAAAATGCACTAGCAGAAGGTCTGATCTACTTCTGTCTACCACCCTTCTCGGACTCCTGCAATGGCGCTTCTAATACAGTGCACTGGCCGTTTCGCCAGTCCGTCATGTAACAACAGGTCGGATTACAGGATTAGTTTTAAATTAATACCAAGACAAATATTCATTCGAGATCATACGTATGGTTGAATCATAACAGCTACATTTTAATGTGTCTTTCTGCCAACCCAACTCATTTCAAAGAGCCAAAGTGTAGGAATACTCGCAGTAATCATCCCCTACTTAACATACCATTTAAAAATAATTATACTGGCAATTGCTTTTGGAAACAATAAACTCATCTGCACACGCACAATAAGCAATAATTACGATTACAATCCGTGCAGCATTTTAAAGTTAAAGGTAAAGTTCGCCCTAGAAAGGGCCACGAAGGCCCAAAATTGAAGTAGATGTACAGCTCTACTATTTCCTTAACCTCGGCGCTAGATGGGGTGGGTGGTCAACGCCACGCCCCGGCCGCTTTACCCCCGGGAAAGACCCGGTACCCATTGTATAGGAGGCTGGGTGGGCACCAGGGCCGGTCCGGACGGCACAGCATTACACAAAACGTACAGAAAGGATTGGCACTACATGCTGTTACACACCTTCCTGCGAAGGTACACGTCTGGCCGTTCTTAATCACCAACCCTATAGATCTATACTAGATGATCTGTGCTATAGACGGTCAGCGTCACGACCCGCCCGCTTTATACCTGTCGAAAGAGCCCGTTACCCAGTGGATAATGGGGAGTGTCACACAACCTGTATACAGGCAGACCGTTCCCCCCGGAACCTAACCCCGATTCTCCGGTCAAGGCCGCAGAGTCACTACAAACCACAAAGAAGGGACTGAGGTACCCAAGTCCAACACAAAAACGGTATTCTTTGACGATGACAAACCTAACGCGTTCCGTAACAACCAGGCATTCCTGAACGACTGAATGCCAGAGAAAAGCTCTGGGCTTGCCCTGTAGAAGGGAGTTAGTCGCTGTTACAGCAATGGTTTTCGAAATTTTCCATTTCAAAAACAGTCACGCGTTTCAAACAACAGGTTTCCTACCTCTCTAATGTTGTTCAGTACACGTAAGGCCGTCATCATCGTGTACTTTTAAGGTTTAGGTCCAGTAAGGTCTGTTCCTCTTGACCTTGAAAGATGCGGCAATCAGGTCCACAAACGTAACTATTATTGTTTGTTTTTGGCACGACAGCCTCCAGTGGGCGAGGGTCTCCTCATTAACGAGGTTTCACTATCACACATAACGACGCACCAGAGTCGGTAGGACGCCTCTGGACGAGTAACCAGCTCGTCGCAGAGACCTCTGCCTGACAACACACAACACTCACGACAGACTTCCATGCCCCCGGTGGGATTCGAACCCACAATCGCAATAGGTAAGCGGCCGCAGACCTACGCCCTAGACCGCGCGGCCACTGGGACCGGCCATAACTATTATTGGCCCTAAACAACGCTTTCATTTACAACCTAAAAATTAACTTCAGTTTGGGGTATAAATTAGAACACCTCAAGATCACTGACAATGAACATTCACCAACAAAAGTTACACACAAGGACACGCTAAAGAACTGAATGTTCCTACACTACTAGTTCGTACCTAACAAGAAGCAGAACAAGCTTAAGTAAAACCTACGCAGTGAACGTTATTTCATTTCAGAATAATTTTTCAGTCACTCGCTACTGCAATACGTTTAATATATTTCTGCAGGCTGTGGTAAAACAATGCAATACAAAAAGCCTATACAGAAAGCACAACAACTCGGACATTTCAGTGCAATATACAGCTCTGAGGTAAATCTACACAGTATGACGCTAAGTAGGGTACACCGTCGCCGACAGGCATGAAGCAAAATGACGCTCATGTATCCCTAGTCTTATAGAACCACGAGTCGCGCCTTTTGTGTTAGACGAACCTTATGGTGTGGCAGACAGCACTACTGCTTCGGACTCTGGAGTGCCTTTGTTCGAAACCAGGCCTGGTGGTGTATATCCATGGTAAAGTTTATCGTCCTTTCGCTCAGTATTGCAAATAAAACCGGGCCAGTACATTAAAATAAGCCATCACCACCCACTTCCCCTTATTAAAAAAACTCATAATCACCATTTCATCCCTCATCGATGCAAAATAGCTTTCACAGTCGACTTCCGATGCGTCTAAAGCTCTCTTCACTGGCAGTCCTAGTTCCAAGACCTCATGTTCGATTTTTATCACTGAGACTTACGGAACGATGGCGTGTTACGTCGACAAATCGACGCATGCCTGTGACCAATGACGTATGCACGGCAGGTGGCCATGGGTCTTGGCTATCACGTTTGGTCACTAATCTCCCAACCACTCGGCCACCGAGCCCATTTCGTGCCACTTACACATCGTGGAACAACATGCAATTCCTTATTCACCGTAATCGTTGTCCTGCAGGCACTGAAAAATATATTCCATGCTACTTGTCTCGGCAGTGCTATAAAGGAGCTACTGAGACGTTTTGGTCCATCTACAGCACTTAACACACACAATCAATTCTATCTAATAAACTGTTACAATTAATCAACCATTGAACGCATTGTGATATACTAAACGCTACTTTGGAGCAATAATCAGCTTGTGTATGATCACACTTCCTCATTTAAATGTCCCATTTGATTTACCTTGGCACGACATTTAAGAACGAACTGCATAGTCGGGGGGGGGGGACTATGCAGTTCGTTCTTAAATGTCGTGCCCTTATTGAACTGTATGACCTGACTATGGGCCGCGACAGCTTAAGAAATGCTGCCTTAATATGAATGAGACAAATTAAGCTCTAAAAACTTAGAAGCAGAAATTTTAGGGTTGTAGACCGCGTAGACGTAAACATTAATGGCATTTCTTTTTTACTGAATATAAATAGTAGGAGATAACATCTGGAAATACTCTAAGACAGTGATACTCAAATTATAAAGGCGGAAACCCTGGGATTCCGTCGGCGACTGTCAGGGGTTCGCAAGCAAATATCCCTCATTATGAAACTATCAGATATACTTTTAAAAATTATATTTTATACACCATCGGCTCTGCGTTTATTTTCAGTGTATATCACCTAAAATAAAATTGTATTTCAGAAACGTGCTTACATGTTTAATTTGCAAACAAAACTTTATTGTTCAAAAAGCCTTATTTCATTTTTCACCCTAAAAGCAAACTTTTACTTCGCAGGGTTTCCACGAAAATTCAGAACTAATCCCAAGGGTTCCACGGATATTAATAGTTTGGACGCCACTGCCCTAAGATAGGTACTGCACACAGTCAATGGAGAGTTTCTTTCACGTTACTTTGACAGAGTACCAGCAGATTTCAAACAGCTAACGAACAGACCTTTAACATGAGAATATCCTGAACCTGTCCAACATAACTCACTTGCTAACTCACTCCCGCCCCAAGAACCCCCGTCCTGTGTTCTCCACGGTCTTGCGAATGAAAAATTATTGTGGACGAATACAGATATCTTTGAATTTATTCGTTAGTATTTTCTACCGGTCTCTTCTTAAATTTCTGTGCAGCTGTTTAACGTAAGTGGCGTACTGCATACAGACATACGCCTTGCACCTTATGTGGCTGTCAACAGAGTGGTGCGCGGTACTTGGAAGTACAAGGGCGTTGATAAGAACTGCTTCTGTTGTGCAGAAACGTCTGGCGGGTACAAAGTTCGCCTACTGAAATGAACCAATGTTTGTTGACCCTCAAAATACGGATTTAGATGCTCAACAGTTAATAGGTACGATTCATTTGGATTCTTGTTACTTTCTCTTTTCTTCACATAGGTCACATTTCAGTTAAAACATTCCGCACAGTAGTCTACGTTTTCTGTGTTTATATACAGGCCATACCTATAAATAAAAACTATGGATAGTTAAATTTTCCCGTTACAGGCCCGGTGTGGCCCAGCGAGTGGGTAGAGGTATAGCTCTACTGTTCCATGACCGCGGCACTAGAAGGGGGTGAGTGGTCAGCAGCACGCCCCGGCCGCACTTTACCCCCGGGAAAGACCCGGTACCCATTTTACAGGAGGCT
>Ga0131853_10002246_pt1 | contig 34636 bp, 30 predicted proteins | sample TergutLab28metaG_FD_92764 | JGI IMG/M metagenome (GOLD analysis project Ga0131853, IMG submission 92764) | Labiotermes labralis P1 segment gut microbial communities from Petit-Saut dam, French Guiana - Lab288 P1 (version 2) (version 2) | ecosystem: Host-associated > Arthropoda: Insects >... | reverse complement strand
TATGAGATCAAAGAAGCCGTTTTGAATGCTAAACATTTCGGAGTGCCTCAAAACCGAGAGAGAATATTTTTAATAGGTATTAGAAAGGATTTGAAAGTTGGCCACGAATGGTGCTTCCCAACACCAAGCATTACCCTAGAAGAAGAGTTTTTGACCCTAGAAGATGCGATTGGTGATTTACCAAGTTTAATAAATGGTGAAGCGAAAGTTAATTATGAAAGAGAAGCCTATAGAAAATATCAGACTTTGATGAGAGCAGCGAACGCTGATTTAACTTATCACATAAATGGTCGTAATGGTGAAAGAATGCTTAAAATTATGGAGGCTGTTATTCCAGGTGAAGGGCGGGATTACATAAATAATCTTGTTGAAACCGGTCAACTAGATAAGGAATGCTATCTAACATCGGGATATGTTAATACTTATGGGAAACTCTGGTGGGATAAGCCGTGCTCTACCATAACAAATAACTTATCTGCTCCTTCTTCACTGAGATGCATTCATCCACTACAGAGTCGTGCGCTTACTCCGCGAGAAGGTGCAAGAATACAATCTTTTCCAGATTCATTTCAATTTGTGGGTGGTAGAGAGAGTGTAAATACCCAGATCGGAAATGCTGTTCCACCATTGTTGGCTATGGCATTTGCTAAAGAAATAAAATCTTTTCTAGAAAATCTAAGTTAGATGGTGAGGAAATTTTATGATAGATAATTTAAATAAAATACCATTCAATTTTTCTTATTCAGCTTTAAACCTTTTAGGGAAACAAATGTATACAAACAAGTGGAGTGCTATATCAGAATTAGTTGCAAATGGCTTAGATGCAGGAGCAGAAACAATAAGGATATATATTAACTCAACTCAAAAAGAAAGTTCTGTTATTGAAATTTTTGATGATGGCAGTGGTATGAGCTATGAAGATTTGCGCGACAAGTATACACTTATAGGTAGAAACAAAAGAGAAAGCGACTCTTTAATTTCAGATAAAGTAAAAGGACGAAAAGGGATTGGGAAGCTTGCAGCACTTTATTTATCAAAAAAATATTATATTGTGACCAAACATGAAGGGACTGAGTCAGCGTGGCTTTTAGATTCCTCTGGTGCTGCTGATTCAGATATCCCTACATTAACTGCAATAAGTATATCAGATATCGAAATTGATAACAAAGAAATCTGGAGTACCTACAAAAAAGGTACTCTGATTAAACTAGCTAATGTTGACATGAAAGGCTTTGCGGAAAAAAAACTCGATGCTTTACAAAAACGAATTGCCGATTATTATTTACTAGATAAATTAGAGGCAGAAATAAAAGTTGCATATGTTACACAAGACAATAATCAAGTTGAGTATAAACCTGTTAGAAAAGAGGTTGCATTTAAAAACTTCTATGCTTTTTTTGAGAATAATGATTCAAAACGAAACGAACTTGCTGAAGCGGTGTATTTAGCTCCTCAGAGAGTAAATAGGGTAGATGTTTTATTACAAAAAAGAGAGGTTGTCATCCTCACACTACAAGAAATTCCTAAGGCAAAGATCAACGGAATTGCAAAAATCTTAAATTCAGAAGGAGTATTAATAGAGGTACCCTATGAATTAAAGGGTTGGATAGGCATCCACGCCACAATAGCTGAATTAGCAAAGGAAAATGACCAAAGATTTACAAAAAACCAAGTGTATAGTCCTAATAGACTTAAACTATATATTAGAGACAAACTCGCAGTTGAAAATCTTTTAGATTCTAGATATATTTCCAATAATCAAGCGGGAGCAAATTATATTGAAGGTGAGATTACTTTTGATGTTTTAGATGATGATCGTTTGCCCGATATTTCTACGACCAGTCGGGAAGGCCTGACTACTAGTGATGAGAGAGTACAATTACTCATCGAAATTGTAACCCCAATTATAAATAGACTCATCATTGAAAGGCAAAAAATTTCAGATATAATGAGGGAAGAACAAGCAGCTATTGAAAAAAAAGAAGAAGAAGCAATGAGAGCTCTTAAAAAAGCAGAGGAAGAAGCTTTAAGAACAGCAGAAAAAGAAGCTGAAGCGGCTGAAATTTCACTAATATTAGCTTTGGAAGCAGAAGAGGAAAAAGAAAAGGCTAAAAGAGCAGAATTCGAGCAAAGGCAGGCACGTGAACAAGCAGAAAAAGAAGTTGAAAGCTTAAAAAATCAAAATCAACTTAAAGATATACTGTTAAACGAAAGTGATCCAAAAAAAGAAAAGCTACTGACACATGAATTAAACATCATTAGTCGAAAAATCGATGGGACAACAAGACGAATTATTAAAGGATTCTCTCATGTTGAAGATTTTGATCAAATGTATCCACACCTTCTTTCTTTGAAAGAGTGTTCTGATAGATTAACAACAATTAAGAGGCAATTTTTAAAGTTGAATACGCATGATATCATTGGACCTAGAAGTATAGATTTGAAAAATTATTTAAAAAACTATTTTTCTAATATTTCTCCAGAGAATGTTGATTTATCAATAAGCGAAAATCCTTTCGTAGTGAAAGAAGTAGATTTTTTTGACCTAGGAGTTATTTTTGATAACTTAATAACAAATGCGGCTGAAAGAAATGCAGAATATGTTAAAGTCACTTTTTTAGATGATGAAAAAAACATAGTAATAGAATCAAATACAGGACCTATAGATGTTTGGCCAGAGTCAGATATTTTTAAACTAGGAGTTAGCTCAAAAAAAAATGGGAGCGGGATTGGTTTATTTCTTGTACGAAAAATTTGCGAAAAATTTGGTTGGTCAATAAATCTAGTAACGGATGAAAATTTAGTAAAATTTATAATTGACTTGGAGGGTCTCCAATGAGAAAAAATGTAGAGATTGTATGGTTAGAAGACAATATTAATGATGTGGATCACGAAGAACGTGTCGAGCATGTTGAAGAAAAAATTAAAGAAAAAGGATATGTACCTAATATTATTACAGCACCCACACTTCAGATTGCTCAAGAACTTATTTTAAACCCTGAAACAAGAATTGACTTTTTTGTATCTGATTATAATTTAGGTGAGAATGAAAAAGGAGAGCCTGAGACAGGTCTTGATTATCTACTAGAAGTTAGAAAGAATAAAAGTTTTAAAGAATTTTTCATTCTATATTCGAATAACACCAAAGAAACTATAACAGCTGGTTTGATTGAGAAATTGAATGAAGAGAAAATCAACACCAATCTATTTTCTAACTTCGCATTTATATCCCTAGATGCATCTTTGGTTCAAATTGAAAATGAATTTTCAAATGCTATTGATACTTGCCTAAGTCGGTGGGACGAGTTGAATGCTATTCGAGGAATGTACATGTATGAACATGCTGAGTTAGAGTACGAATTAAGAGACAAACTTCGAATTAAAAGTGAAGAACGTATTGATTATAAAGTCTTGTTTAATAGGTTTAAAAGTAATTTTAAACAACAATCTTCTCTTTACAAAAACAAAAATCTTAAGAGGGTTTTTGATGATATTTTTGCCGATTGGGATAATTCTATCGAAGAAAGAAATTTATTAGCTCACGCAAAAGAAAAATATGATTCTCAAGCTGGCTTTTTCCTACAGTCAGAGCTAAATAATAGAGTAAAACTTCACGAAAATCAGTTAGATAAGAAGCGCAGAGAATTAGTAAAATTAAAAGAAATTGCTTTAAAGATAATCAAAGAACCAGGACGTGTTACATCTTATGTATCAAATACAAAAGTCAGTTAATGTCCAGTCTTCTTAAAGAGAATATATCACCAAAACAATGGAGGATTATAATGAATAAATACCGTGTATTTGTAGAAAAGAAAGAAGCGTTTAAGACGGAAGCGAGGAGTTTATTATCTGATTTGAATGGATCGTTAGGTTTAAGCCTGACGGATGTTCGCATTGTGAACGTCTATGATTTGTTCAATGTGACGCGTGATGATGTTAGGGTTGCGAAGGAAAATGTTTTGTCTGAGGTTGTGGCGGATGATGTGTTTGATGCATTGGACGTGAGTGGGTTGGTTTTCTTTGCGACGGAATTTTTGCCAGGGCAATACGACCAGCGTGCGGATTGGGCGCAGCAGTCTTTGCTTTTATTGACGGGGAATGAGGAGGCTGTGGTTAAGTCTGGAAAGGTGATTATTTTAGATGGTGCTCGTGATGGCGACCTTGAAAAAGTTAAGAAGTTTGTTATTAACCCCATTGAAGCACAGGAGTTGGATTTAAATGCGCCACTTACGTTGCCGGAGCTTGGAACACCGGCAGCAGTGCCTGTTTATGAAGGGTTTAATGCCCTAGACGAAGCTGGGCTTGAGGCGTTTTTGAATGAGCACGGAATGGCGATGACGCTGGCCGACTTAGCACATATTCAGAAATATTTCCGCGAGGAAGAGCAGCGCGAGCCGTTTGAAACTGAGATCAAAGTTTTAGACACGTACTGGTCAGATCATTGCCGCCATACAACTTTCGAAACCATCTTAAACGATGTGACATTCGAAGAAGGGAATTTCCAAGCTGCGATGCAAGCCGCTTTTGATGAGTATTTAGCGATGCGTGAATTTGCGCATGGCGATCGCATTGGCGTGAAACCGATGACGTTAATGGACATGGCGACAATCGCTGGGCGTGAACAACGCAAATTGGGGACGCTTGATGATATGGAAGTGTCAGATGAGATCAACGCATGTAGCGTGTATATTGACGTTGAAGTTGACGGTAAGATTGAGCCTTATTTGCTCATGTTTAAAAATGAAACGCATAATCACCCGACGGAAATTGAACCGTTTGGTGGTGCTTCAACGTGTATTGGTGGTGCGATTCGTGACCCGCTATCGGGCCGTTCTTACGTGTACCAAGCGATGCGCATTTCAGGTGGCGCGGATATTACCGAAAAAATCGCAGACACGATGGCAGGCAAATTACCACAGGTGACGATTTCGAAAGTCTCAGCGCACGGGAATTCTTCTTACGGAAACCAAATCGGGCTCGCAACTACGTTCGTCCGTGAGATTTACCACCCAGGCTACAAAGCGAAGCACATGGAAGTCGGCGCGGTGGTCGCAGCAGCCCCGGCTAAAAATGTCATCCGTAAAAAACCGGCACCGGGCGATGCGATTATCCTCTTAGGCGGCGCAACCGGGCGTGACGGTGTTGGTGGTGCGACCGGATCATCAAAATCGCACGACGTGGCATCGATTCAGACGGCTTCGGCGGAAGTACAGAAAGGAAATGCGCCGGTCGAACGTAAAATTCAGCGACTTTTTAGAAACGATGCGGTAACAACGTTAATCAAAAAATGTAACGATTTCGGTGCGGGCGGGGTGGCCGTAGCCATTGGCGAGCTGGCCGATGGGCTTAATATCGACCTCAACAAAGTCCCGCTAAAATACGCCGGACTAAGCGGAACGGAAATTGCGATTTCTGAATCCCAGGAACGAATGGCAGTGGTTGTCGCACCTGGGGATGTGGAGACGTTCATCTCCCTGTCACGCGCAGAAAACTTGGAGGCGGTGGTTGTCGCACAAGTAACGGATGATCATCGCCTGACGATGCATCACAACGGCGTGAATATCGTCAGTTTAGCAAGGGAATTTATTGATACAAACGGCGTTCAGGGCAATATGAACATTGAAGTTTCGACGACCGTTGCCACAGATGTGTTCACAAGTGACGTGGCAGGCGCTGATCTCAAGACGCAGTTTTTGAACAACCTTGCTCAGCACAACGTCGCTTCACAGCAAGGCATGGTGGAAATGTTTGACTCGAACGTCGGTGCGGGCACGGTGTTGATGCCTTATGGCGGGAAGTATCAGTTGACCGAGACAGAGGGATCGGTGCATAAAATCCCGGTTTTGAATGGTGTGACGGATTTAGCAAGTATTTTGACTTACGGGTACAACGCTGAAATCACCGAGAAATCACCGTTCCACGGCGCTGCTTACGCGGTCATTGAATCGATTGCAAAAGTCGTGGCCCTCGGTGGGAAATGGCAAGGCATTCGCTTCTCGTTCCAAGAATATTTCCGTAAATTAGGGCTTGATCCGAAATTATGGGGACAGCCATTCGCAGCGTTACTCGGCGCGGTTCACGTTCAAAAAGGCTTTGGACTCCCGGCGATCGGCGGTAAGGATAGCATGAGCGGTACCTACGAGGACCTACACGTTCCGCCAACGCTCATCTCATTTGCGGTTCAAACCGAGAAAGCCGGTAATATCATCTCATCGGAATTCAAAAAAGCAGGTCATTATATTTATTTAATTAAGCATAACCAACTGGCAGACATGATGCCGAACTTCAATGAATTGAAGGCAAACTTCGATTTCATCCATAGAAAAATTTCCCAGGAAATAATCACTTCTGCCTTTGTCGTCAAACACGGCGGCATCGCAGAAGGCTTAGCAAAAATGACCTTTGGAAACAAGATTGGGGTTGATACAACCATAACTGACGCGCTATTCGATAAATTGATCGGGTCAATCATCGTTGAATCAACTGAGGCGTTAGACCTAGATTCGGCGGTGCTGCTCGGAAAGACAACGGATGAGGCAAACATCGTGATCAACGAAACGACGATTGCAATCGAAGAAGCCATTGCGGCGTGGGAAGGCACATTCAGCGCCATCTATCCGAAAGCAGTTAATCCAGATCGCTCGTTGGTCGAACCAATCACTTACGACCGCATCAACATCAAACCATCGGGTCTTTCTGTGAAGCCTCGTGTGCTAGTCTCAGCTTTCCCGGGAACAAATTCCGAGTATGACAGTGCAGCAGCGTTCCAGTTGGCAGGTGCCGATACGCACATCAACGTCTTTAGAAATCTGACGTCGGCTGATATCACGGCTTCAATCGACCAGCTATCCGCTGAAATTAAAAACTCGCAAATCCTATTCTTACCGGGTGGCTTCAGCGCCGGTGATGAGCCAGACGGCTCAGCGAAATTTATCACAGCCGTGCTGAACAACGCGAAAGTTCGTGCCAGCATCGAAGACTTACTAGCACGCGACGGCTTAATCATCGGGATCTGCAACGGCTTCCAAGCCTTAGTGAAATCAGGCTTACTACCGTACCAAGACTTCACAGTAACCCCTGACTCACCAACGTTGGCGCACAATAATATCAGTCGCCACCAATCAAAAATCGTCCGCACTAGATACACAGGTGCACATTCACCGTGGTTCACCGGGATTAACGCTGGTGACATCCACAACGTTGCTCTCTCTCACGGGGAAGGTCGTTTCACAGCATCCGATGCGAAGATTAAGCAATTAATCTCAGAAGGGCTAGTCGCGTTCCAGTACGTCGATGTTGATGGTCATCCAACCATGGATGAAATCCACAACCCGAATGGCTCAGCCATGGCAATCGAAGGATTAATCTCACCAGACGGAAAAATCCTCGGTAAAATGGGACACACAGAACGTTCAGGCAAAGACCTCTTCAAAAACGTCGAAGGCAATTACGACCAGAAAATCTTTATCAGCGGTGTGGCGTACTTTACCAAGTAGCACTTTACCGCTACGCTAATAGTTTAAAAAACAGTTTTGCATCACAGTGCTAAGCAAAACTGTTTTTTCTATGCCCTTCTTTTATCATAAATGCCGCCACCTAATAAGCGCAGCCTCCATCAAAATTCCCTAGATGCTCGCTATACAGCCTAATGTAGGGAAATTTTTCCCTACTACCATCGAAATACAGGGGTGTATAGGGAAATCTTTCCCTACAAGCGCGCTATACAAGGCAATCTAGGGAAATCTCATCATCGATAAACAAAAAAACCGCCCAGCAAAAGGCGGCTTCCCCCGTCTATTCCGTATAATTATCAAAATACCCTTGAATATAAACAATCGGCGTTCCCTTATCGCCTGAGCCGCTCGTCAAATCACACAACGAACCAATCAAATCCGTTAACTGACGCGGTGTCGTTCCTTGCGCAGCCATATCGCCAACTAAATCCGCATCCTTATTCGTAATGCGCTCCTTAATCGCTGCCTGCAACGCCTCGCCGCTCAAATCCTTAAAATCATTATCAGCTAAATACTTCAGCTTCACCTCGTTCGGCGTCCCCACCAAGCCACTCGTAAACGCAGGCGATACAACCGGGTCCGCCAGCTCCCAAATATGCCCTTGCGGATCCTTAAACGCACCGTCCCCGTAGACCATCACCTCAATGCGCTTACCCGTCACCTCAAGCAACTTCGCTTGGACTCCCTCAACAAAATCTTGGCAATCGTGTGGGAACAACTTCACCGTATCCTCATCGGATTTATTAGAACCAAGCAAACCGAATCGCTCATTATAACCACTTCCGTCAACCGACTTCGCCAAGACGTCCGCCAAACCAATCGCTCGCTCGGCACCGTTCTCCTTCAAAATCCGAAGCGTGCGCTGGTAAGAATGAATATCACACGTTAGCACATTCTTCGTATACTTCAGGATCGTCTGTGGGTGATTATCAAACACAATCTCCGCCTCGCAACCCTCAGCCTCAATGATTCCTTTATAAAAGTCGACGTAATCCACACCGGTGAACTCGTGTTTATTCTCTCCGAATAAATCGCGATACTGGTCTAAACTTAATGTATCCTGATACGGATTGATTCCCGCTGCATCAATTTGATCGAAGTCGAGCAGACGGTTTCCGACTTCATCGCTTGGGTAACTCAACATGAGCACGACCTTTTTAGCGGAGCGGGCAATCCCTTTCAAGGTGGTTGAGAAACGATTTCTTGATAGGATTGGGAAGATCACACCGATCGTTTCCCCACCTAGTTGCGACCGAACATCCGCCGCAATGGCATCGATATTTGCGTAATTTCCTTGCGCACGCGCGACGATCGACTCCGTAATGCCGACGATATCCTTGTCTCGTAAATCAAAATTTTCACTTTGCGATGCCGCTAGCACACTGTCCACAATAATCGCTGCTAAGTCATCTCCTTGGCGAATAATCGGACACCTGAGCCCTCGTGTTATCGTTCCTACATTTCTTTGCATATCCCAACACCTCTTTTTCAAAAGTTGTATTACTCATCCATTATAAAGAAAAACGCCACCCTAATCAACAGGATAACGTTTTTCATAATTTAGCTCTGGAACAGCCACGTGTTAAATAGCGCCATAAATTCCCTCATATAATTACGGTGCCACGTATTAAATGGCGTCGGAGCTCCAAAATGAGTGGGTTCAAGGCCAAGATTTTGTGCCAAAAATCCCGAACGATAAATATGAAAATGATTTGTGATAACCACCGACTCAAAGCCATCCGGAAAATAATCCGCCAAAATCTCAACTGCAAAAGCAAAATTTTCATACGTGTTCGTCGATAAATCCTCTAGAAGAAGTTGCTCCTCAGGAATCCCACCAGCGATGAGAAAATCCGCCATTGCCCGGGCCTCACTAATACTTTGCCCTTCCCCATACCCGCCACAAACGATAAACACCGCATTCGGATTGCGCTCAAAATACAAGAGCGCCTGGTCTAACCGCGCCTCCAATGTGGGCAATATGTCATCGTTTCGCAAACCAGCACCAAGGACAAACACGACGTCCTCGGTAAAATCGGTCGTATGAGAACTTCCATAAATGGCTAAAAAGGCCATCATAGCAATCGGTATGGCGTAACTGACACCGATCGCAACATGGACAAACTTGGCTACCTTATCAAAAAATCGGCTATAGACAATCAAAAGCGCGCCAGCTAGGAAATAGGCTAGAAAGACAATGCCAAAGTTGTGGAAAAAGAGAATGTCTAGGCTAAGGAGAAGAAGAATAACCCCAAGAATTAAAGTCAGTTTCTTTATCATGTTTTAACCACCAATCTGTACTCTTCCCATTATACTCGAAATCACTGTGAATTTCAAAGATTGTGAGCGTTGTATTCTACGAAGAGGCGTTCATTGATTTAACCGGCATCTCGGGTGAGCGGTTTAAGATTGCTAGGCAAGGGGCTTATATTAAATACGGGCAGTAGCGTGATGAATCGTTTAAAAACCTGTTTTCAATTTGGTATTTTTGTGCTAAACTTGAAGGTAGGTTTTATGATCATAAAGGAGCGGATGCATATGCCAATTGTAACGGTACAATTATTAGAAGGTCGGACACACGAACAAAAGAAAGCGATGGTGGAGAAGGTGACGGAAGCGATTGTTGAAACGACAAATGCACCTGCCGAAAAAGTGATGATTATCATCGAGGACATGCCAAGAGACCACTTTGCAACCGCGGGTGTGTTGGCGAGTGAGTGTTAACATGAGACAGCTTGTTAGAAGTTGTCTTTTTATATCTACGAAGAAATATTAATTACTTTCTAACAATCTTATGATATAATGCTCTTAATTAATAAAATATTTTAAAAACAGAGGGGGCGTTCGATAAGAGGAGGACTAAGATGAATAAGAGAAACAAGATATTGATGGTTGTCACAGGGGTTGCCATTGTTGCGTTTTCGATTTGGTTTTTCATGGTGCCGGATGTGCGGCATCGCCCGTTGACTGAACGTGAGCACTTGTTGATCAATCAGGGTAGGCGTACGACGCATCTGTTTGAGATGGGGCGTGGGAGCTATCAATTGCACTTGTACCATTATTCTTTTGGTGATTTGATAGCAAGTGAAGAGTGGGGATCAATTTGGATTTCCGATCGAACAGGCATGGTTGCTTTTTACTCAACTATCGACGATAACGCGCGTGTGAGCTTGGGAATGACAGCACCGGGATGGTCGATCTTTGAAATGTTCTCATTGGAACTAGAGGATTTCCCATCGTGGAGCATCGGACCGAGGCACGAACGCATTTCACAGGTTTCTGGCGAACAAGTTTTCATGTCTTACCAATTCGATACCTCCGGATCAATGCTTGTGGTGCACAACCCTAATTTCCAAGGCTTCGGCGAACACATTGCGGATTTTGCACAAGTTGAGCACATCATTTTAATTACAATTCGCAGCTCAGATTAGAATTTTGTTGCAATTGGGGGTGAGTTGTGATAGAATAGTAATACTGATTTTTTGAAAGCGAGGAATTAACATGCGCGTAGGATTCACTTTAAGATGTGAAGTTTGTAAAGAAGAAAACTATATTTCTAAAAAAAATAAGCGTAACACGCCGGATCGTTTAGAAGCGAACAAGTATTGCCCGAAGTGTCGCAAATCAACTGCACATAAAGAGAAAAAATAAATAACAAAAGCACACGCGAAGTTAATTACACTTCAATGTGTGCTTTTTCAATGTCAAAATCGTGGTTTTCGTTTTCGCGAATCTTTTTAGCGATGTCCCAATCAAGGGTGCCATAGTTGCGATACAAGTTCAGAATCATAATTAAGATAATGGCTTTAATCGAAACGCCGATGACAATCGAAGTTAATACCAGCGCGTGACCAACCGGGTCAACAACGGCTTGCCCGTAATATTCAGCCATCATCGGGGCAACACGCGCGTCGCTTGAGGTGATCGAGATAAAAAACAAGATAATCGCCGTGTCCATGATCCCCACCGAGATCACGCTCATCATCATGTTTTTGCGAATCACGAGTCCCGCTAAGCCAATAAAAAATAAAATCACAGCCACAATGTCCGTGGTTAGCCACTCCATCAAAATCAACACCTCATCGTCAAAATTATGCCAAATTAGTATAACACAATCCACTAGATTTTTAAATACATTTTCAACTTGAATTATATCCCGTTTTTTGTTATTATATTCAAAGAGCACTTTTTTAACAGTTTAGCTGATCTCTCGCTGATTTTTGCAAGAGATCAGTTTTTATATTTAGGAGGCAATTACTATGGCAAAGTATATATTCGTAACAGGTGGCGTTGTGTCATCGCTTGGAAAAGGTGTAACTGCCTCATCGCTTGGTCGTTTACTAAAAAACAGAGGGTTAAAAGTCTTCATGCAGAAGTTCGACCCGTACATCAACGTTGACCCAGGCTTAATGGATCCGTGTGAGCACGGGGAAGTGTTTGTCACGGACGATGGCGCTGAAACGGACCTCGACCTGGGACATTACGAAAGATTCATCGATGAACCGTTGTCGCAAAATTCAAGCATCACAACCGGACGGGTTTACTCTAGCGTCATTAAGCGCGAACGAGAAGGTGGTTATGGGGGCGCAACGGTGCAGGTCATTCCCCATATCACAGATGAAATTAAATCAAAGCTGGTCGCAGCAGCAGAGGATAGCGGTGCGGACATCGTCATCACTGAAATTGGCGGGACGATTGGGGACATCGAGGGTTTGCCGTTCTTGGAGGCAATTCGCCAAGCCAGGCTAGATTTCGGCTATAAAAACACGCTATACGTCCACAACACACTCGTCCCTTACCTCAAAGCAGCCAGTGAAATCAAGACAAAACCAACGCAGCACTCGGTTAAGGAACTGCTATCCCTCGGCATTCAGCCTGACGTCGTCGTTTTGCGAACAGAAGTTGAAATCGAAGACTCAGTAAAAGCCAAAATTTCCCGCTTCTGTAACGTTCAAAAAGAAGCCGTGATTGAAGCACGGGATGCAGAAGTGCTTTATGAAGTGCCGATACGACTCCAAGAACAGGGCATGGACGATTTGATCTTGGATCATTTCCGAATGGACGTTCCGCCAGCTGATATGACGACTTGGAACGACTTGATCAACACCGTCAAAAACCTCGACGGGGAAGTGAAAATCGGCATCATCGGTGACTACACAGAATTGCCGGATGCTTACTTTTCCATCAACGAAGCGCTTCGCCACGCGGGCTATGCCTTTAAAAAGAAAGCGAAAATATCGTTTATCTCGGCAGAAAGCTTAAAAGAAAACACAGCAAATCAGCTATCACACCTAGACGGCATCATCCTCCCTTACGGCGAAGAAAATCAAGCAGAGGAAGGGAAGCTCGCTGCGATCAAATATGCACGTGAAAATGGCATTCCATTTTTTGGCATCGATCAAGGGATGCAACTGATGACCGTTGAACAGGCTAACCATGTGGCAAAGATCAGCACAGATAACATGATCACGTCATTACCGGAAGGCGCGATCAACAAAGACGGTGAATGGCGCACCGGATCGTTTGAAACGCAACTGACAGCTGGCTCAAAAATCGCAGAAATCTATGGGGCAACTGAAATCGCGGAACGTCATCGCCATCGCTATGCGCTTGCAGGTAGTAGCTTGACGCAACTTGAGGTAGATGGGTTTAGTATTAGCGGCACTTCGAAAAAATTTGGGCTGATCGAGGCGGTTGAACGAAAAAATCACCCGTTCTTTATCGGCGTCGGGTTCCACCCACAATTCCTATCGCGCCCGCAAAAACCGCATCCGCTTTTTAAAGAATTTATTAAGGCAGCGATTGATAAGCCATGAAAAACGTGATCAATCCAAGAAATGTCTTGCGACAACTTAAAAAAGACCGTGCATCAGCTCCGACGATCAGCTCTTCTGATTTACTGGAAATTGACGAGCTCGGAATAACTGTCCCTTTTGCAACAGCAATGGCTAACGAGGCGTTCTATCTGGTACTAAAAAAAGCCGTGTCTGACTATAATTCAGAAGCCGCCTTGGCCGGTACAGCACCGATTGACTTTGATGATTTGCATACAAAATATAGTGAGTATGTTGAAGTAATGGCGAATTTTATAACAAAGTAAGAATAAACATTCCCAGATAAGCAAAACCCAAGCCATCAAAAATGAATGGCTTGGGTTTGTTTTTATTATTGCCCCTGATCCTCCAGCAACAACGTCTTTGGATCAACGTTTACGGTGGCAAGGATGGGGATAAACGTTGCCACTAATACGGTGGTTAAGCCAATGCTATAAAAGGCGAACACGGTTACGCCGTCTGATGAAATTTCAAAGCTTTCGAACATTTCTTCGTGAGTGGTTCTAAATCGGTATCCGAGGTTCTCAAGAGGACCGCCTGCTTGGACACTTTCCTGCGTTGGTGGGTTTGCTGCTAAATCCTGTCGTAGCATCGTTCTTGACATCGCTCCTGAAGCGAGGTTTCCGATAAACAAGGCAAGTGTCAACCCGATCACCGCAAGGGGAAGCAGCTCTAAAACCATTTGTTTAATAATGTTACTTTTCTTATCACCCATTGCTAGATAAACCCCGATTTCGTGTTTGCGATCTCTTAAAAATAACAACACTAATAGGCTGATGATGAGCACCATTGCGATCACCGAACCAGTTAAAATAATATCTGCTATTTCACGCATGTTTACCATTGAGGTCGCAAGCTCTTGGAAGCCTGTTGAAAGATCAACGACTTCCCAATCACCGTCTAACTGCGCAACCGCCTGTACAAAATCAGCGTGATACATCGGGTCAGCTAAGGTGAAGAAATGATGAATGAACGGTTTATCGTCGTTTTCCATCCAAGCTTCACCGTAGACGCGTAAGTTGAACATTTCTTCAGCAACAATGTTTGGCAAGTAGACGCGGTGGTGCATGGCTCCGACTTGCATAAAAATAGGAAAGCCCGTGTCTGGGTCCATATCCGCTGTAATCGCCGGTAGGTCGGATTCAAACAGACCGATGACTTGCATGGGGAATGATTCATCCACAATGAATGACGGTTCTTCCTCTTCTGAATCTTCCGGCAAACCCGAGCCTTCACTATCTTCGGCCAAGATCACGAGACGACTATCAAACGTGTCGTTGATTTCCAAGCCGTTAATGCGCGCTAACTCCGATGAAATCATGACAGGCACGACTTCGCTGCGTACGGATAATTCTTCTTCCGTAAACGTTCGACCAGCAACTAAGTCAATGAGGCCGTCACGAGCTTCAATGAATGCCGGTGAGGAAACACCGCGCGGACGAAGATAAACACCAAATTCTTCGTGATGGCTCTGCATGAACGGCCAAAAGACTTCGTCGCTTGACCATGGTTCTAGCTCACGTGATGTCACGGACCAGTGCCCCACGTCAATGGCATAATCGAAAAACGCTACGATATCAAGGTCGGCGATTTCCCGGATCATTTCCGGCGTTAAAATCGGCTGTTCTTCAAGCGACCATTCACCCGTTTCTGTGTAAAAGGCGGTGCTAGGCTGAACCATCATGATGGTGGGCATGCGACGACGCAAATTGGCATCGGTATTGTGGATGACCCCTCTAACGGTTAAGCCACCTGCTGTTAAGGCACCTAACAGGGTGACTAGGAAAAGGAAAATCAAGGATTTCAGTGGTCGTCTTTTTACGCTAGTTAGCGATCGTTTACATACATTCATTTCTGCCACCTCTAATCAATCGTGATAAATTCCGTGTGGAGCGTTCCGTCGCCGATATCGAAAACAACGGCGTAGATGCCCGCACCCATCGGGATGAAGTCACGGACGTGCGGATGGATGCTACCGCCTAAGTACCGGCCGTCTTCAACCAGGCCATCTTCCCGAGGCAACAACGCCACCGCGGGTGCTTGATCTAAAACCAGCTCGCTTGTCTGAATGTCGTATAGCCTCATGTGCAGGTCGTCATCAGAAGTCGTTAGCACGTAGCGATCGGCGACGACCATGGCCCACAAACTCTCGTACCCTTCGAGCTGCACCGTATGACTAGCCCCCGTCCTCATATCAAACACGATGACTTGGCTATCCGGCACACCGCCCATCAGAGCAGGCACTGGGTTTTCGGTTAAAAGAAAATAATTACCATTTATAATGAGGATTCCAATTGGGAGAGTCGTTCGTTCATCCTGTACTTCCCCGGTTTCGATATCAAGAACCCCGTAATAAGTATGAATCTCATCATCTAAGCGCGTGGCAAGAAAGGCAAATTGATGCGGTGTTCCAGTGGTATAAAGGCGAAACGAAAGCTCCTCATCTAGCTCAATGTCAACCCGCTCCCTAGTATTGGTCGTCGCGTTGTAGGCGTATAGGCCCGGCTCAATGCTACCCCAGACGCTAATCTGATAATAAATCAGCACCTCACCGTCTTCAAACACGGCTGTTGGAAACCAAACATGCGCAACCTCAGGTGCGGTTATCTCAAGCTCCTGCAAAAGATAAAACTCAGCATCTAACAGTAAAAACGAGGCACTCACATCTGCACCGGCAGACCAGCTCATACCGAAAATATCACCCTCTTCACCGCGATCAACTTGCAACCCAGACAGCACTAATGCACCAAAATACCCGTTGGAAAACTCAAAAATCTCTGTAATAAGCTGATCCTCGTCAAACGAAAACACCACCTCGTTTAAAGCCTCATCCGTTAACCGATCCAGCAAAACAACCCCATCAGCACGGTTGTTGCGCCCTATGCGGGTAAGCGAGCTTAACTCAACCTCAGCCTGCTCGTCAAGGTCAACCACCACTTCAGGGGGATTGGCAGACGTTGGCGTTTCAATGCTGTCATGACTGGTATCAGCACCCTCACCGACGCTACCGTTACATGCTACCAAAAACAACAGCAAGGCACTTAATCCCCTGTATCTCATCTTTTTCATTCTCATCAACTCCAAAGTGACTATTTAGCTAGTCATAAAATAATACTAACACAATCGTCACTTACTTGTCAATGGTTTTGACTACTCTACTAGTCAAAAAGAAAAAGCCCGTGTCAATTCACGAACTTATCTTACTTCAACTCTCATTTCATAGGCGTGTGGATAGGTAGGATTTGTGCTGACCCAGCTTGCGATGATATAACGCTGGCCGTCCAGCTCGACTTCCCACATTTCAGTAGCATTCGTGCCATAAAAGCGACTTGTCGGATCACCGACATAACTAATGATTGTCATATCTTCCACACAACCGTTCATCTCAATCCACGCCTGAATCCCCATCGAATGACCCAATGTCGGATCACTATTGACACCAAATGTCGCCCCGTCATACCAGCCTGACTGGCATCCCTCTAAGACCAGTGGCTCAGACACACTCGGTACGCTCATTGTCGGGATGCTAAATTCAGCTACATCCACTGCAACCAGCGCTGGCTCATCAAGCTCCTCGGGCTCAACCTCGGTTGCAACCATTGGCTGTGCCGGCGTTGCAAATGCCACGAACGTGAGCATCGGCACCACCAAAATAGCCACACATACACCGACAAACGGAACCCGACCCACTTTCATAATCGACCGCACCCGCTCCTCAGCGGCATGTCGTGCAAACCCACTCGCAAACGGCATCAACGCTTTCTTCTTCTGTGCCATGCCAATCAACGCAAACGCGTAACTTTTCTTTGAGATTAACCCGTATTTCTTCACCACCCACGCGTCACAAGTAATCTCTAAATCGCGGTTCGCCAAGACACACATGCCCCATACCAGCGGATTAAACCAGTGCAGGCATAGCGCCACCGTCGCAACGAGTTTCCACAACGCATCAAACCGTTTAATGTGATAAAATTCATGTGATAAAATGTACGCCAATTGCACCGTATCCGCTAAATCCATGTGCTTTGGCAAATAGATCCGCGGCCGCAAAATCCCGGTCGTTAGCGGCGTTGTGATCGTCTCGCTGGTCAAAATGGTGATCCTGCGAGCCAATGGGTGTTTCGACAGCCACGCATCGATGGCGGCGTTGTCTTTGATCGGTAGCGCAAAGCGAAGGTGCCGATGCAGTTTCCAATAAGTGATGATAAAATAAGTGCTTGTAACAACCGTCCCGATCAGCCAGACGGCTAGTAGGACGTCATTTAGAGTCATGGCTGGGCTAGGCATAGAAGCCATCGTGTCGTCGGAAACGATCGGCATTGCATGGGGTAAGATAAGCGTTGGTGCGGGGGTTGCAACAGGCACTTCATTAGCTAAATTTAGCATCCCTTGTACGCTATAGTCCGTGTAAAAGGAGATCGGGATAAGCAGACGGACGAGCGCAATCAGCCACAGCAGCGGGAACGTCATTTTCGGCAGTTGCTCGCGAAAAAAGAAGCGGATTAGCACCGTTAGCGCGATCATGGCCGCGGCGGTGAGGCTCATTTGTAAAAACATCTCACATCACTCCTTACGCATCCAGCGATTCAACCAGGTTTTTCAGGCGCGAAATCTCGTCGCCCGATAGTTCTTTGCCGCTCAGAAACGCCGATAAAAACGCTTCGGCTGATCCGTCGAATAGCTTGTCGCCTAGCTCCATCGCTTCGTATTGGCGCACCTCTTCTTTGGTAATGAGGGCGCGACAGGTAAAGTTCGGTTCTAAGCGTGCGACGGCTTCTTTTTCAACGAGCTTTTTGATCACCGTGTACGTCGTGTTCCGGTTCCAACCCGTTTCCTCTTTGAGTAGCTTTGCTAATTGACCCGCGGTTAAGTCTCCGTCGCGCCAGAGAAAATCCATCACTTTTAATTCTGAATCGTGTACTTTTATTTTCATTGTTGTTCACCTCTAAATGCGATTTATTGTAAGCTGCACCTTTTTGCTTGTATAAGAGCAATTAAGGTGCAAAGTTGCACCCTTTTACTTGTATAAGAGCACATTAGGTGCACAACTGCACCCTTTTGCTTGTATTTGAAGCATTAAGGTGCACATCGCTACCTTGATCGTTTTGCAATTGCTTACTCAACGTTGATGAAGTGCAGGATTTCAAATTAATCTTACCCGTACGTCAGTGAAATCACAAATTTATAGAGCATTTTTGCTAGCTCTCATTATAACACCTCACCTGTGACTATTCAAGTCGTCGCAGTCGGAAAATGGGATTATTTCTGCTGATATCTTTCTTGTCACGAACAGTTGTGATATAATATTAACATCAAATTTTGTGAGGAATAAAAAATGGCGCATCTGGCTTTGTATCGGACGTATCGTCCGCAAGATTTTACTGAAGTTGTTGGGCAAAAGCACATTGTCCAAACGATTAAAAACCAAATTTTAAACGACCTTTTGGCTCACGCTTACGTGCTAACCGGGCCCCGCGGAACTGGGAAGACTTCCATCGCGCGGATTGTGGCCAAGGCGATCAATTGTACCGATTTGCAAGCGGGTAATCCGTGCAGCGCGTGCGAGAGTTGCTTAGCCGTTGCTAACGGGAATCACCCGGATGTGTTCGAGCTCGATGGGGCCTCGAATAACGGGGTTGATGAGATCCGGGACATTCGGGAGCGTGTGAAATATTCGGCGTCGCTGTCCGCGTATAAAGTGTACATCATCGATGAGGTGCACATGTTGTCGACCGGCGCGTTCAATGCGTTGCTGAAGACGCTAGAAGAGCCCCCGGCGCACGTGATCTTCTTACTTGCGACAACCGAGATTCATAAAGTACCTGAAACGATTTTATCCCGGGTGCAGCGATTTGATCTCCAGCAGATTCCCACGGGTGACATGGCACAGCTGATCACTCGTATTTTAGGGGAGCTCGGTGTTAACTATGAGGACGGAGCGCCAGACCTGATCGCGTCGCTCGCGGCAGGGGGGCTGCGTGACGCGCTTTCGATGCTGGATCAAGCGATCGCGTATAGCACTGATGGGCTGAGGCTAGCCGATATTCATGAACTCAACGGGAGCGTCAGCGCAGCCGCGCTCGTGCAGATTCTCGAGGGTGTCGTTGTGGGTGATTTTGCCGGCGTGGCGGAATCGGCACGAGCGCTGCTTGCCAGTGGCAAGCTCCCTGCCCGGTTGATCGATGGGCTACTTTCACTGCTACGTGATGTGCTGAAAGTGCAAAAGATCGGCGGCGAGGACGTGACCGGATTGGCTGGGAAGATGCGCGCAACGCAAGTCCTTGCATATATTCGAAAACTCAATGCACTTGCCCATGATTTAAAAATCGCCACCGATGCGGCATTGATTTTAGAAATCGGGTTGATCGAGCTGGGCTTGGACGAGGACGCTCCTGCTCAGGTCACAACTGAAAACACCCCTGCAAAAGCCCAACCACTGCCTGACTATTCGGCCCAGTTTGAGCGGTTGACAAAACAAATTAACACACTACAAAATGAAATAACCCGCTTGAAAGCACAGCAAAAAGAAGCCATGACGGCTCCGCCAGCACCCACACCGATCGCACTGGAAAACGAAGTGCCGATTTATGTGCAAGGCGAGCTGATGCAGGAAGAACTAATGCCCGAGATTCCCGAAAAACCCACCGAACCTAATACGCCACCAACGGACGAGCCACTACTGATCGAAACCGTCCTAGCCAGCGCAACAAAGCAGGACAAAGAGGCACTCCAAAACAAAGTCGCCGCTGCAAACCCGTTCGCCGATCTAGCAATCAAAGAGTTCGTCATGTACCTCAAAGACGCGGAAATTGCAGCTGCATCACCAACCGGCTGTATTCTAGTTTATGATTACGAAACGACCGTCCAAAAATTGCTAACAGACCAAGCGCGAGCAAAGGTGCACCAGCTACTATCCGACATGCTAGAAAAGCCCTATGAATTCCTAGCAATGCCGAAAGATTTCTGGCAAGCTCAACGCGGGAAATTCGTAACCGCCTCAAAACAAGGCGAAAAACCCGTGCTCGAGCAATACCCGCAACGCACCGAAGCAAAGCTCACCTCTACAATGGTTACCGAAACCGCAGAAGAACCGTTTTACCAAGAAGTCGTTGACCTATTCGGCGATCTAGTCGAGGTGCATGAATAAGATGGAAAACAAAATCAAAGTCATCACCATATGCGGCAGTTTAAGATTTCAAGAACAAATGATAATGGAAGCTGATCGTTTGGAACTAGAAGGAAATTGTGTGCTTAGCGTCGTTTATCCAAGTAAGGCAAAAGAATTGTACACGACAGACGAAATCGAGCAACTTCAAAAAATGCACTTTAAACGAATTGACATGAGCGACGCGATTTATGTGGTGAATATCGACGGCTATATTGGTGAGGCGACCCGACAGGAAATTTCTTATGCTGAAAGTATTGGGAAAGAAATCTTGTATTATGGGAAATATGATTAAAGCTGTCTCTTTGCAACTAATTTCGACTCATATTCTACAACCTTTAGCTCTCAAATATTTCTATTTAAGTAACAATGCCTAGATCTTGTTGGACAGAGGTGTCGTTACTTTTTATTATTTCCTCTCATCTTCTCAAAAATGACAAAAACAACAGACTTGGCGAAAGGGTTGGGATTATGGGGGAAAATGATTGGCAGTAGGCGGTTTAATTCTGCGGTGATTTATGGTAAAATGGTATCTGATATTTTAACTAATAAATAATAGGAATAGGTGATTAATATGAACATGGCAATGATTAAAAAAATGCAAAACGATATGATGAAAGCACAAGCCGAAATTGAGGCTTCAACGTTTATTGGAAAAGCGGCAAACGGCGATATCTCGGTTGAGATTAACGGAAAGAAGGAAGTAACGAAAGTGAGTATCGCACCAGCGTTGGTCGACCCGGAAGATGTGAGTTTCTTAGAGGACTTGGTGATGATCGCGATTAACGATGCAACGAAGCAAGCCGATGATAAAACAGAAGCAACGATGGGGAAATTTACTGGTGGGATGAAGTTACCAGGATTCTAGGAGAAAAAACAATGCAATACCCAAAAGCCATCACAAAATTAATCGAGTCCTTTTCAAAGTTGCCCGGGATCGGACATAAGACCGCCGAACGCTTGGCGTTTTACGTGATTTCCGATATGAAAGACGAAGATGCCACGAAATTTGCGCGGGCGCTGGTCGACAGCAAACGTGAGCTATTCGAATGCTCAAAGTGCGCGTTCATTACCGACAGCAATCCGTGTAACATCTGCGCCGATGAGCAGCGTGACACGTCAATACTAGCGGTTGTAGAAAGCTCAAAAGACGTGCTCTCACTGGAAAAAATGCAAAGTTTCCGTGGGCGTTATCACGTGCTTGGCGGTGTCTTGTCACCACTAGACGGCATTGGCCCAGAGGATCTTGGGATTTCCCCACTGATCGAACGTCTCAAAAACGAGGAAATCGAGGAAATCATATTAGCTCTTAGCGCAACGCTTGAAGGCGACGCAACCAGTCAATACTTGGCTCGTCTGCTGAAAGAAACCGGCATTCGCATCACTCGGATCGCGCGCGGGCTAGAAATGGGTCGTTCGATTGATTACGCCGATGAAGTAACGCTGATTCGCGCCTTGGAGGGCCGAGTTGAACTGTAAGAGAAGGATGTGTGACGATGAAATTTTCAATCTACACCTACGATTCAGAAAAAACAAGCAACGTTAAAAACGACCTCGAACAAAAATTAGCTTTAAAAGATTTTGTGCACAACCCCGAGAACCCGGACATCGTCTTCACAATCGGAGGCGACGGTACGGTCCTAAAAACGATCCATCATTACATGGACGCCGGCATTCTCAGTGACGTAAAATTCGTCGGCATCCATATGGGGCATTTAGGCTACTACACGGACTGGCTACCGGAAGAACTCGATGACATGGTAAATTTTCTAACAACGCGTGAAATCGAAAGCTACAGCTACACGCTCCTAGAAGCTAAGCTATGCGCAGGATCAAAAACACGGATGCGCTATGCCTTAAACGAATTCACCATTTTAAACGCGACGCGAACACAGCACCTTGACATCAAAATCAACGAGCAATTCTTCGAATCGTTTCGCGGAACCGGCATTTGCGTCAGCTCACCAACCGGCAGCACCGCTTATAACAAATCACTCGGTGGCGCCGTCGTCTATCCGAGCTTACCGGTCTACCAGCTCACCGAAATCGCCTCAATCAACAGCAACGCCTACCGCACCCTCGGCTCACCGCTCATCATTCCTGCCGAACAAACGATCACACTAGAATCAGAAAATTGGGACAGTACAACCCTAACGCAAGACTACTTGCAGCTAGATATCTCGGAATTAACAGCAATCAAAATAACACTCTCTGATAAGCAGGTTCACTTCGTCAAGCGCAAAAGCGGCTTGTTCTGGAACCGCGTGAAAAATCATTTTCTATAAAAATCAAAACAACCCCAGAATCCTTTGCTACGGACTCTGGGGTTTATCTTATTCATCAACAACAACCGCACTTGACAGCCAACTATCAATATCAGCAATCACCGACGCGACACAGCCATCCTCAAACGGTGACTTCAAATTCCCGAGCTTCACCAACTCCAAGAACGACTTACTCCCACCAACGTCACACAAGGCTAAATAGTCAGCCCAAGCCGACGCGTCTTCGTTTATCATCCGCTTCCAGAACTGCAACGCACAAATCTGCGCCAACGTGTAATCGATGTAATAGAACGGCGACGAGAAGACATGACCTTGCCCGTGCCACCAGCCACCGCGTTCCAGATAGTCGCAGCCTTCATAGTCTTTATGTGGCAAATAGATTTTCTCCAGTCGGCGCCACTCGGCTTTACGGTCTTCCTTCGAAGCAGACGGGTTATCGTAGACAAAATGTTGAAACTCATCGACTAACACACCATAAGGAATAAACGTCAAAGCGCTGGCTAAATGGTCGTACTTATATTTTTCCACATCTTCTTTAAAGAAGTTTTCCATCCACGGCCACGCGAAGAATTCCATGCTCATCGAATGAATCTCGCAACTCTCGTACGTCGGAAACGCCAGCTCCGGAATCTCAATGTGGCGCGAGCGATACACCTGAAACGCATGTCCCGCTTCGTGCGTCAACACATCAATATCCCCCGACGTGCCATTAAAATTCGAGAAAATAAACGGCGCTTTATAATCGCTAATATACGTGCAATAACCACCCCCACGCTTACCGTCTTTATTCACTAAATCAAGTAACTCTTTTTCAACCATAAAATCAAAGAATTCCTTCGTTTCTGGGGACAATTCCGCATACATCTGCTCACCTTGCGAAAGAATCCAGTCGGGCTCGCCTTTCGGTGTCGCATTGCCAGATTTAAACTTGTAATTCAAATCAAAATAGCGCAGCTTATCTAGCCCTAAACGCTCACGTTGACGTTCAAAAATCTTCGTCGCTACGGGCACAATAATGTCACGGACTTGCTGGCGGAACTTCGCCACGTCCGTCGGTGTATAGTCCGTCCGCTGCATCCGCACATACCCTAGCTCCGTAAAATTATTGAAGCCCAACTTCTCAGCAATTTCCGCACGCACCGCCACCAGCTGATCATAAAGGTCATCCAGCGCCTGTTCGTGCTCCTCAAAAAACGCATACCGCGCCGTCAAAGCCGCTTCACGCACACTGCGATCCTGGTCCTCAGCGAATTTTCCTAATCCCGGTAACGTATACGTTTCGCCTTGAAATTCAATCTTAGCCGAAGCAAGCAACTTATCGTACTCACTAGCTAAACGATTCTCCTCTTGCAACTGCTCAATGATCGCCGGTGAAAACGCCCGTTTTTGACATTCAATTAGCTTAAAAAATTGCTTGCCAAACTCAGCTGTCAGCTCCGCCCGAAATGGACTTGCTAACAACGCATCAAAAAACAAATCATCCAACTCCCCATAAAGCGGCCCCGCCTCATCCCAATACGCATTCTCCGCATCGTAAAACTCATCCCGCGTATCCACACTATGCCGAATCGACGCAATCGTGTTCATCGTCGAAACATAGTTACGAACCGCATTGATGGCCTTAAAAATTTCTAACTGTGCAGCCCCCGTACCCGCCGCTTTAAAGTCCCCTATCAAACCAGTTAATTTCTCCTTCTCAACCTCAAAATCAGGTCGTTCATACTTAAACTCATGAAAATTCATACCAATCTCTCCCTTTATTTACAGATATTAAACCATTGTACAGGAGATGGCGAGTGATAGCAAGGATTAATTCCCTCACACCTAGGCGTTTTTCCTTAACAAAATCGCCTTGTCAACGTACGATATTAGGAGACCGTTGCATTATATTGATTTGGTATTTGGTATTTGGTATAATAATTTGCGACTCAGAGGAGTTTGATAATGTGAAGGAGGTCTTAAGGTTTGAGAAGATTGATTTAACGTATCAGGCAGAGTCCGGTGAAGTCGGGGCACTGCGTGATATTAATTTTAGTGTTGCAGATGGTGAACTAATCGCCATCATCGGCCCTTCGGGCTGTGGAAAAACGACGATACTTTCATTGATTGCCGGGTTAATTGCACCAACCAGAGGCAAAATTTTTCTTAATGGGCAAGAAATGAAAGATTCAAATAAAACGAACGTCGGGTACATGTTGCAACGGGATAGTTTACTAGACTGGCGCACGATTCACAGCAACACGCAATTGGGATTGGAATTCTGTGGAAAAGTGGAAGCGAGTTATCTTGAGAACGTCGAGACACTACTAAAAACGTACGAGCTATGGGACTTTAAAGATAAATATCCCCGTGAACTATCAGGCGGTATGAGGCAGCGGGTTGCATTAATAAGAACGTTAGCCATCAAACCAGACATCTTGCTGCTAGACGAGGCATTTTCAGCCCTAGATTACCAGACGAGACTACTCGTGGTGGATGATGTGTATCGGATTTTGCGCCAAGAAAACAAATCAGCGATCATCGTGACGCACGACATTGCTGAGGGGATTTCGATGGCAGATCGCGTCATCGTGTTGTCGAAGCGCCCAGGAAGCGTTAGTCAAAACATAAAGCTTGGCTTTAAAAAAGAAGAAACACCCTTGACTCGCAGATCCTTACCTGAATTCCAAGAATATTTTAATAAAATATGGAAAGAGTTTGATGCCGATGACTAAAAAAAAAGAGAGTATGATCAGCTATAACCAACTAAGCCCAGAACGTCAGCGATATTTAAAAAGCAAACAAACGCGCAAAAGATTGATCGCTATCACACAAATACTCATTCTAGTCCTTGCTATCGTCATCTGGGAACTAACCGCAACACTCGGAATGATTGATTCGTTCATCGTCAGCAGCCCAACAAGGATGTTGCGTACGATTTTGAATTTCCATCAAAACCAGCTGCTATTTCATATTGGCGTTACTTTTTTGGAAACGATGATCGGATTTGTTTTAGGTGCCGCGATCGGGATCTTCATTGCCTTTATCTTGTGGTGGTCGAGTTTCTTGGCTAAAGTCATGGATCCGTATTTAGTTGTGATCAATGCTTTACCAAAAATTGCTTTGGGACCCGTCATCATCATTTGGGTTGGCGCTGGCATGCAAGCTGTTATTGTGATGGCATTGGCGATTTCTTTGGTTGTGACGATCATGGAAATGTTAAGTGGCTTTATTAATACCGATCCGGAACTGATCAAAATGTCGCAAACGTTTCATGCAAGCAAGTGGCAAACCTTTACGAAAATTGTCTTTCCGTATAACTTGCATACTTTGTTTAATTGCTTGAAGATTAATATTGGCTTGTCTTTGGTCGGCGTTATTGCCGGTGAGTTTTTAGTTTCCAGGGCTGGCTTGGGTTATTTGATTATCTTCGGCGGGCAAGTGTTTCAGATGGATTTGGTGATGACGAGTGTAATTATTCTAGCCCTTTTGGCTGCTTTACTGTATGGCTTGGTCGTTGTAATTGAGAGAGTTGTCATTAAGTTATTTTTAAAATAGTAACAGTTGTCCTAGATTGACCTTACAGCGAAGGGTCTAGGATAAAAATTGTCATAGATTGACCCTATAGCAAAGGGTCTAGGACAAAACACGCAAGGGGGATTTATTGTGAAGAAATTGATGGCTTTATTAGTTTTGTTAGGTGCAGGTGTCGTCCTAGTGGCTTGTAATCGTTCGCAAGTGGAGGAGGAATTAACGACGGTTCGTTTAGCTGAGGTTATGCGGTCGGTGTTTTATGCACCGCAGTACGTGGCGATTGAGTTAGGCTTCTTTGAGGATGAAGGAATTGAGATTGAGTTAGTGACTAGTGACGGGGCGGATAATGTCATGGTGGCTCTGCTTTCCGGTGCTGCGGATATTGGGTTCTCTGGACCGGAGGCTGCGATTTATGTTTATAACGAAGGACGCGATGATTATGCGGTTGTTTTCGCTGGTTTAACGAATCGTGATGGGAACTTCTTGATTGGGCGCTCGCCTGATTTTGACTGGGAGGATTTGCGAGATGCGCACGTTTTACCGGGGCGTCGTGGCGGCATGCCGTTCATGGTGTTTGAGTACGTGTTGACTGAGATGGGGATTGCAGACGACGTTTACTTTGATAATAGCATTCAATTTGCAGCGATGGTCGGTGCTTTCCTGGGTGGTACTGGTGATTTTGTGACTGCCTTTGAGCCGGTGGCTTCAACGATTGAGCTAGAAGGTCGTGGCTATGTGGTCGCATCATTAGGTTTAGAATCAGGCGCGTTACCGTATACGGCTTATTACGCTCTCGGGAGTTTTATCGAAGAAAATCCAGATTTGATCCAAGGATTCACGAACGCGATTGCACGAGCGCAGCAGTTTGTACAAGAAAATAGCGCCGAGGACGTTGCGGCGATTATTGCACCGTATTTCCCGGATGCAGAGTTCGACATTTTGACGAGTGCCATTGCACGTTACCAAGAAATCGGTGCCTTTGCGGCGACACCTGTCATCACGGAAGAGGCGTTTTATCGCTTGCAGGACATCATGATCAATGCGGGTGAATTAACCGACATCGCACCGTTTGAAACGTTGATCAATAACGACTTTGCTGAGCAGGTAGAATTCGATTAAATGTTGAGGCATTTTCGAGATAACTTTTTAGTAACTCACAATGCGAGTTGCTAAAAGGTTTTTTTGATTGAAAGAGATCGACAAGTTTAAAGAAAACGTTTTCCTGTGAAATGACATACGTTTTCATGGGAAATTTTGCAGGTGAAAATCTTTTTTTTGCGTATATAGAGGGGTGAGTGTTGCAAGATCGATGTTTTCTAAGATATGGACATGGCTAGGAGCCGGATCGAACAACAGGAATCCTTATATATTTTGATTACCTGTTGTAATTTTGACCGTATGTTCAGCGAAAATAACATTAATTAAGCCTTACAAGTAAAAAGCTGTTGTTTTTTCGCCCGATATCATTCCAAAAACAACAGTTTTGATCCTAATCAAGAGTTCACTGTTGTTTTACCGTCAAATATTGCATATCCAACAACATAAATGAGATAAAACCAAGGATTTACTGTTGTCTCGCCTCCTCGCACCCCACACTAATTCGACTTCACACTAAAAATATACGATAGGAGCTTCGACATGAAAAACATAATAAAAGAACTAGCAGCTTTAAAAGAAGAGCTAAGAGCAATTGATGAAGAGTTAAAGACTTTACCACCTGGCTATTTAGCTAAGAGAGGAAAATTCTACTATCATGGGGGCATAGCAAAAGAAATTGGCATTACCAAAAATCCCACGCTTATCCAAGAGCTGTGTCGGAAAAAAATTATCATTAGACGCAAAAAAGAAATAGACAATTATATAACCAGCAGCATCCATTCTATTAAAAATCTAAATACCGTCACTGAACCAGCCCTGTCATCCTTCCAAAAGCTAATCGAATCACTTCCATTATCGTATCAAGGATTTCCGATTTCCTACTTCTTCCATCCCTCAATCAAAGAGTGGCTTTCTAAACCAGTCACAAAAAATACCTACTTCCCAGAAAATTTAAAATATACCACCACTAACGGGATCACAGTTAGATCGAAGTCTGAGCTTCTAATCGCAAACCTCTTGGAAGCCCATGGGATTCCTTATCTCTACGACTCAGCATTTTGGATCGGAAGCAAACAAATATACCCTGACTTCATCATCAAAAACCCTTTTACTGGCAAACTGATCATATGGGAACATTTCGGCGCACTAAACCAACCAGAGTACGCTGAAAAAATGATTCGTAAAATGACCCTCTATCAAAAGTACGGCTACCTACCATTTGAAAATTTCATTTATACCTTCGAATCTGACATTGAAATCCCCCACAGACTCCAAGGCTTGATTGAGAGTATCATTCTCAAAAGTTAACTTCGTACATGAGTTAATCCTAATCCATCAAAAAACCTTCCAGTCTCGCTCAAAACATCTGAGAAATCTGAAAGGTTTTAAAGTTATTTTTTTTGTTTAGCCAAGATGCCACCCATCGCTACCAATGCTAATCCTGCAAAGCTTGCCACGACTCAGGCGTAAAATCAGCAGCATCTAACGTCTCGTGGACAAAATCAATCACAGCTTGCAACTCAGCACGAGCAGCTTCTAGCTCTTCTGTGCCATCATCAGCCCCATCTGATAACACGACTTCCATAACCGTCACCGCTCCAGAAACTTCATTTGCAACCAGCACTAAAGGCGTGCCAGTCGGGCTATTGGCCGCAGTAATCGCATACAACCCTTCAGCACCTAAATCACCGGCATCCACACCATTAATCTGTGGGTCTCTGATGTTTAGATAATCAATGAAGATCGGATTAGATGTGTCACTAATCTCATACATCATCAAGCCACCAGCGCGTTCTAGGCTGATGAAAGCGAAGTAGCGACCATCAATCCCCATGGCCACAACGCTTTCTGGCTCAGGTCCTTTTCTTGATGAACGAACACCAAAGACATTATCACGATGATGCGCATTAAAAATGGTTGGAAAAGTTTCCGCAACAATTCTTTCAAAATCTGATCCACTGTCAAAAACCATTTCATTATCATTCGCTCTAATAATAGAAAACGATCGCGATCCAAATAGGAACCAGTCTGCTGTACGTTCATTTAAAACATAGTGCATCTCATTTACGATATTCTCAACTGCAGGTGAACCATTAACGACGCTTCTTCTAAAATTATGATAACGCGCACGATTAGCCGCTCCACTTAACCCCGGTGCGTAAAAGTCCCACTCACGCGCATCCCCTTCATTTGCTGTCAAAATGTACTGAACACCATTAATCTCAATGGCAGCAATGCCATCAGGTTGTGGCATACCAAAGACGTTCACTTCATTGGTAATATTAATATGCGCCATGCTTAAGTTGATTTCATTGCCTGGCAAACTATGATCAATAAAGCCAATTCCCTCAATTCTGGTAAAGCTTTGAGAAGCCATATCAAAGTGAGCGATCGCATTGTTCTCTTGCAAAGCAACGAAAGCTGTTTGACCGTCTGCTGAAAAAACAATGTACTCAGGCTCAAAGTCTCTTGACGGTAAGTTGCCTGCTTTCCAGATCACTTCATTTGCTCTTAATTCATCCATACGAGCTGGTGTATCCCAATCCTCAAAACCAACGTGATTTACTTGAGCCTCTGATAACGTAGCTAATTCAGAAACGTGATTAATCCCACGTAAATCGACAACCGTTACACCACCCACTGGGTCATAATCAAAATTCCATGCTGAGTTATCAGGGTATAGGTGGTTAATGTTATGAGCACCTGGCCCAAACTGAGTGCCAAACGTATTACCATCGGTAAACGCCAAACGAGGCTCTGCTTCAGCTGCTGTCATGACAAATAAGCCGTCAGGTGAAGTCGTAATCATGTCTGGTTGTACACCAGCACTGACATGCGTCACATAATTCCCATCAAAATCCATGAAAACAATTGTTCCCTGATCCATCCAATGATAAGATTGAATAGAAGCCGCAATCGCGCCTAGACGAGGAATGACGGTCACACTTGTCACATCAGCAACCTCAAACCCGTGAAGGTTACCCATCAAACCGATATTAATGCGATTAGTCAATGAAAAGGTGTGCATTTCTCCCGATTGCAAATGACCTAAGTAAACCATATCAATCGATAATTCTTGCTCATTAACGACGTACATCATCCGATTAATCGGATTAAACACAATAATCTCAGCCACGCCACCATCAACCGAACGATAACCATTGTCATAGCTACCTAAGTGCACCAGTGTCTGACCAAACGATTCCGGTAAATCAAAAAATCACCGGCCTCTGGTAATGGCATATCTGGTATCCAAGGCCCTTCCTGCACAAAACCATTAGATGCCTGTGAATTTGCTAGTGATGACATTGGTTGAGTAAAGGCTGTCAACAGCAAAAATACTGCAGATAGCAGTTTGATCATTTTTGTTTTAGCTTGTTTCATTTTATAAAAACCTCCTGAATTTTAAACACACCTAAATTTTAACAAAAAACATGAAAAATTGTGTAAAATTGATGTAAATTTTAGGTAACTTTTTTGACAACATGACCGCCAAGATATTGCCAATAAATCGTGCTTAACCTCAACCTCATAGTAAAAGCAGGCTTCCAATTGAAAGCCTGCTTGTTATCTATCTATTCAATTATTCAAAATCTTTAAACGCATCACCAAACAGATCACCTAACGTGTCTTCAGCTTCAGCGCCTTCTGCTTCTTGTACTTTCATGTAAGCATCGAAATCTGCTTTTTCAGCGTCTTCTGCAATCTGGCGGATGCTCAATTCTAAACGATAGTTATGTGGCTCGAAGTTCGTTACTTTTACTTGTACTTCTTCGCCCATTGATAACGCCTCATTAGCATGCCCTAGGCGGCGATCAGCGATTTGTCCAATCGGCAAGAATCCAATAACGCCTTCAGCCACTTTGATTTCAGCACCACGGTTATCCAAGTTCTCAACCGTTCCAGCAATGATGTCACCACGTCGATATCCTAAATCTTCCCAAGGGTTCGCTGTTACTTGGCGCAGTGATAAGCCCACGCGCTTTCGCTCACGATCTAAAGAGATCACTTTAACCTGCACGTCATCACCGACTTTGATCAAGTCCTCTAAACGCGTTCCCGCTCCCCAAGAAGCCTCTGAGAAGTGGCATAGACCATCAATATAAGGGGCGATGTTAATAAACGCTCCGATTTGCGTAATGCTTTCTACTTTACCAACCACAATGTCGCCAACCGTTGCCGCTAAAGATTCCCATGGATCATTTTCAATTTGCTTCACCGATAAGGCAACGCGCCCTGATTCCACGTTAATATCAATCACTTTAACTTCTGCTTTTTTACCAGCCGTTAAGAAATCAGACACTTTAGAGCGTACAGATTCCCAAGATAATTCTGATGCGTGTACTAATCCTTCCACGCCAGGCGCGATCTCAACGAAAGCACCGTAATCATGAACGCTAACAACCGTACCAGTTAACACTTCACCTACTTGGTGCTCTTTTGCAAATTCCTCAACTGGGGTTGGTAATGCTTTTTTAATTGATAAACCGATTTTCTCACCGTCAATTTTAACAATTTCAGTGTGAACGTCGTCACCAACCGCTAAAACATCTTCAATCTTCTTGAAACGAATGTGAGAAATTTCAGATAAGTGAACTAAACCTTCCACTGAGCCAAAGTCAACAAAAGCACCGAAAGACGTAATGCGAACGACTTTCCCATCCACACGGTCACCAATTTGTAAGGTTTCTAACGCACGCGCTTTCGCTTCCTCACGCTCTGCAATCAGCATTTCTTTGCGCGTAACCGCAATGCGCCCACGCTTAATCGACTCAACTTTCACATTGAAAGTCTGTCCCACATAAATTTCTAAATCTTCCACATAACGAACGTCAATTTGGCTAGCAGGTAAAAAGGCCTCAACGCCACCTAAATCAACTAATAATCCTCCACGAATGGCACGTGTTACCGTTGCTTCAAGTGGTGTCCCATCTTCTAAAGCTTTCTCAATTGCAGCATTCTTTGCACGAACTGCGACCGCTTTAACCGATAATAAAATTTGCTCATCACTTACTTTTTTAACCACTGCTTCAATCTCGCTACCAATGCTTACTGCATCCGTCACAGAGTTTAGACTGTCAGCAGATAATTCGCTTAAGTAAACCGTCGCATCGTTTCCACCACCGATATCGACCGTCACTTCTTGTCCAGCAATTGCAATAACTTTACCCGTTACGACATCGCCAACAGAAGGCACATCTACTCTTTCTAAATTCATTAATTCTTCCATTGTCATTTCAGCCATTGTAAAACTCTCTCCTTTATTATAGCTCATGCCACTACAAAGAAAATAAATTCTTCGCACTCGCATGAGCTATATGACATATAGCTTTCTGCCTTCGTTACAAAAGCACAAAGTCTATTTTAATACATAACCTATCATTTTGTCTACTACTTCAGCGATAGAAAGTGCACTTGTATCAATTAAAATTGCATCTTTTGCTTGTTTCAGGGGGGAATGCACACGATTAGCGTCCGTTTCATCGCGTTTTTTTATGTCTGCCTCTAGCTGGTCAAGATCTGATTCAATCCCTTTTGCCAAGTTTTCCTTATGCCGCCGCTGCGCTCTGACACCAGAATCAGCGATCATAAAGAACTTAAAATCGGCTTGAGGTAAGACATTGGTCCCAATATCCCGCCCATCCATAATGACATTTGCCGAATTGGCCAGCACGATTTGTCGCTCTTTTAATTCCTCTCGGATCTGCTCGTAAGTCGCAATTTGTGAAACATGTTTTGTAACCTGTTGGTCACGAATCGCATCGGTGACCATCACATGATCGACTTGCACTTGCCCTTCAGGTAATAAAACAATGTCGGTTTCAGCCAGTAATTTCCTTACCGCATCTTCATTGTTGATGTCAACACCTTCGTCTAATACTTTCCATGTAATCGCACGATACATCGCCCCCGTATCCACATAAACGTACTGCAATTTTTCCGCCATTAATTTTGCAATTGTCGATTTCCCAGCAGCAGCAGGGCCATCAATGGCAATCTGAACACATTTTTTCATTTAATCAAATCCTCGTCTTAAGTTATAAAGGGGATATCAAAAGGCAAATTAGGTAAATTGAAAGGCAGCAATTCTTCAAAATAGTAAAGCAAAAATACCGTGATGATGACGAGTAAGAGGACAAGAATGGTATCTAAAATTTTGATTTTAATGTTTTTGCTCTTTACATCTTTACGCAAGTCCTCGATGCTAGCCGTCGTGCTTTTCTCACTATCTGCTTGATCACTGTTTTCATCACTTTCGATGCTAGGAAACGTTCTTAGTGGTGGTGGCGCAAGTTCTGGCTCTTGTTTACTATCCGCAACTGATACTAATTGTTCGACAACCTCATCCTTGACTTCAACTTCGACCACACGGTCTGTTTCTGGCATGACCTCTAAAGCTGGCGCCGTTACTGTCGGCGAAGTAGGCAACCCCACCTCATCATCCGCTTCGGGATCCGAGTCAAAAAGCGATTGAACGTTTGCATTAAAAACATCTGTTTCATAATTTGAAATCTGGCTTTTTTCATTATCCACGATTTCACCTAACAGATTTTCAATTGAATTTAACGCCTCGAAATCCGACTTACTCCCGCCTGTTGACACAAGCGAATTCAAATAATGAAGGTCATCGTTAAGCAAAACATCCTCCGTGTCCGGTTCCGAATAAACTTCATCGTCGTCTGAAAGAAAGTTCTCAAACAAATCTTTTTCCAACAAATCCTTTTCCAGTTGCGACATTTGCACAGGCTCGAGCGACGGTAGTGGCGGTGAAGGATTTTTCACAAAGTCTTTCTCAATGCGATGCTCCACTTCAGCGACTAACGATTCGAGTTCGCTTAAATAATCAATTGCCTCTTGCGTCTCAGGCGGCGCAGGCATAACAGCACTAGGCTCAAGAACGTCGCCTTCAGACAACTCGTCGTCCTCGTGTCTATTGAAAAATTTTTCAAATTGAGCCACTTGCTCTTTGCTATATCTTTGATAGTCCTTTTTAGACTCCGAAAATGAAAGGCTTAAATCTGCCACCTTTTTATTTTTCAAAGCATCGTTAAAATAGCGGTCAGACGAAGATTCCGCGGAATTAAAATATACTTCTTTTAGTTGCTTACTATTCATTTTTTGCGCCACGACGTTGAAACTCCCTTTCAAATCACAAGATTGCTTGTCTATTATACCACATAGTATACCACAAAAACTATTTTTTTTAACTTTAAAGTTTGATTTTTT
>Ga0131853_10002245_pt1 | contig 34645 bp, 11 predicted proteins | sample TergutLab28metaG_FD_92764 | JGI IMG/M metagenome (GOLD analysis project Ga0131853, IMG submission 92764) | Labiotermes labralis P1 segment gut microbial communities from Petit-Saut dam, French Guiana - Lab288 P1 (version 2) (version 2) | ecosystem: Host-associated > Arthropoda: Insects >... | reverse complement strand
CATACCTGTGACATGCTGCCACACCACCGCATAACATATAACGACGTAGTTTTTTTTGTACCGAATCTTAACCTAAATATAACTTTAGCTAGGCTCTAGTGAAGGCTCCCTGATGTTGGTCGTAGACCGAAACACGTAGGAGCAAGTCAAAGTGATTTTTAATGTAGATTTTAAACCTTTGTCAAGTTTATTAAAGAATGCGTTTATTGGTGTATGAACTTATAGATATCAAAATGCACGGTAAAACGATAAAAAAAAATCTTGACTCTATTGAATCGTGCAATCTCTCAGGCGGTTACTAGCCGATCCCTTATCGTGGAGGCCTGTGTTCAGTACCTCGCCAGTCAGTGTAGGATTTATGGTGAACCGAGTGTCGTTGGGACAGTTATTTCTCAGAGTAACTCGGGGGTTTCCTGTCGCTACCATTCCATCACTCTCTTTGCAATGGATATTTGAAACGTGTTTCACAATTTAAGTTTGTCGTTAAGGGTCCAATTTCCACAGTTGGTTGGATAGCAGGAAAATTTTGTCTACCCGTGAAAGAATTCACGTGACTTTAGTGACGTAACGTATGCTTCTAATAGTAGGTGAATTGACACAGTGTGTCACGTAGCTTAAAATTTTACGTACTCGTAGATTCTGAGATTATAGGTTTACTTTTTGTCGCGTATTATCCTATCTGGCCGTTTAACTGATAATTTTGAACACAGATTGTAATCATCCTCCCCGAAGGTACCGCTACTTTGATTTAATGATGGGGATTGCATGGTCAGATGATCCTTAGGGCTAGGCTGGCGGTAGCGTAGCTACTGTTAGGGTCTCCCATGCCATAAAGGTCAAAGGAGATGACCAAAACAAAAAGGGATACCTTGGGGCCTCCTTGATGGGGGTTGGGTGTGGGGCTGACAACTCCACTCCATACAAATGTATTCTGTTAAGAAGCTTCTAAAATTGGAAGAAGAGGCTAAGATCCACCAAGTACTGTAATACCAGAAGAAGAAGAAGAAGAAGAGGAAGAAGAAGACGAGGAAGAAGAAGAGGAAGATGAAGAAGAAGAAGAAGAAGAAGAAGATTGTAATCATCGTGTTTTGTTTGGGATGGTGTCGAAAAACAACAATCCATCATTGGACTTACAGGATTTGTTACAAGGGAATGACTCCATACTGTTCGACATACGCTTACTAAATGTAGGCCTGAGAACTTCATTCGTCTGAGTTACTACTCAGCGAGTAGTGGTTATTCCTTACCCATGTTTCAGGACAACCTATTGGTCGCATCTTCATTGCCCTTGTACCACTGCTCGCTTCGTAATAATCCAGAAGAGCGCTGATCTCATCAGCTTCGCGGCGGAAGGCTGAAATCACGCAAATGTAGGCCTACTTGGTTCTTTAAAAATGCATCCTATTCTACATTTAACTACAAAGAGCTGTTGGAAGGTTGACACACACCGCCTGAGATTCGGTGCCCTTGTTTTCTTTAATTACAGTGTTGTAGTCGTTATTATTATTATTATTATTATTATTGTCACCATCATTATCTGTTATTGACACGATTTCCCTTACAAATATTAAACCAAACGTTGCTGACTTTTGATTTATTACGTATGTGGGGGAGTGTAATAATACATGTATACATAGATTGGACGTTACGGTCTATTGACATAGTTCAGCCAGCAAACTGCCAATTATTTTTATTGTTCGGAGTACAGATAAAGTTGAGGCAGGGTAGGAGGTTTCGACAGCTGTCCATGATGTCGCACCAAGGCGAACTTGCTACAAACGATGGCAACGTACAGACTTGCAGGCCAGCCGGCAAGAAATAAATGACTGTGAACCATTCCGTTCAGCTGGCTACTTCAGTCGTGATACGCCTTAGCGTGCCTTGTTACTTCTTATTTCAGTTCTTACATTTCATGACTGCTTATTGTTTACGTACCTTCCAAATTCGTATGATAACTCAGAAGAGATTTAACCCTTATTAAACCAGTGTTCTTGAATAAGTTTGTCGATTATCACGAAAGTCAGTGTTCACGCTATGCCACTGTACCCCACCACGTCACTTTAATTTTTAATTTCCCACAATCGGTAATAACTAAATGGCGGAAGCGCATATTTGAAGATGAGAATGACACTGTTTCTGTTGCCATCTTAAGGCTAAAGTGGACACTAATCTGAGGGTCGGTTGGATGTTGCTAGTGTCAGTCGCTGGGCCACGGGGATTATTTCCAGAGGATTTTTGAGAACAGGTTTCCGTCGTATCTGAACACGGAAATAGGTTTTGTTTGAAAACTTTGCTTTTTAGTGCGTTCTCAGCGGAAAGTTTCAAAAACCAACTATTAGCTTCGCCATGTCTGTATGTAACGGATAATAGTAATGATCTAGGTGTGTCACTGTTATCATCTACGTAGTTTTTTTATCCAGCATTCTTCTCTCAAGGTTAGTTCCGTCTCTAAAGAAATTATTGGGGATTGTCAGTGTGATTTTCGACGTAGGAGTTTAAATACTGATAAGATATTCGGCATTGTCCATACAATTGAGAAACAATGGACATATGTTTCTGCAATAAATTAGATATATATACGCGTGAAAGAAGCCTGTTACTTGACTACATCAGAAGTTAATTTCGTATTCTCGCTGAGGTTGTTATACCTATGAAACTAGCCAGGTATAACAACGAAAGTAGTCAGGGTAAGTAAAATGCGTTTAAATAAGTTTCTAGGGATTCCGCGATAGGTAAACAGCCCACTGATTTTGTAAAATTATTTTTACAAGTGTCGTCCATTGGTTTCTCTCCTGACCCAGACGAATTCATTCCACGTTCTCATATTACACTTCTTTGAGATCTGTTTATTGTTATCCTCCGTCTATGCCCGAGGTCTTCCAGTTTGTCTTTTGCCTTAAAAATTTTCCCTTAAAAGGCCTGTATAAATTTATCTTCTATGCCATCTGTGTCACATACCCAGCCCACTTCATCCTCCTCGGTCTTATCATCCTCTTAATTGTTGGAAAGTTGTACAAGCCACAAAGCTACCCTATGCGGTTTTCAGCACCCTTTATTACTTCGTCAAAAGTGTAAGTAGTCTCGGGCACCCCTTCCAACCTTAACGTGAGAAGGCCATTTTATGTTTATGGTTCCGTGCATCGCTGATCTACTTTAATAATTGTCCAACGACATGCAACACAAAACAATCTATTATTCTGCAAGTTCACTCTGCATGTCTCGGGTGTCAACCACACCCATCATCAGGAGTACACAAAACTGTAACTACAGCCTCCGGTACTGGTCATATTTTTTGTGCATCTACCTCCCTCCAACGTGGTCGTGGCCACGTTGGAGGGAGGTAGCTGCACTGCACAGCATGACCAGTACCGGAGGCTGTAATTACAGTTTTATGTACTCCTGATGATGGGTGTGGTTGACACCCGAAACAAATAGAGTGAACTTGCAGAATAATAAATAGACTGCTTTGTGTTGCATCTCGTTGGACAATTATTAATATAGTGAGAAGGCCAATTCTGACACATACTTCCAAAGCAGCAGGTAAGATCACAGTTTTGTGTATTTTAATTTTTATATTTTTAGACAGGAGGCGGAACATTCTGAATTGAATGGTAGATAATATTTCTCGAATATAGTTATGACGTTTCGCAACATTTTCGCTTTTACATTTAGACTTTGTTAGCTCTTTGCCGAATCAGCAAAGCTGGAGGACTACTGCTCGTCTGTTGTCTGCAGTTGCTAAATCAGTATGTTTTACAGTGAACCGTCATATCTGCAGGCCGTGTGCTCCATTCGCCTTGTGTACAACGCACGGAGTGCTTTTTACAAAGGTGTCCATTTTATTGTGTCCCAGGACACATCGGTTATCAAGGGAACTTTATTGTATACGAAGCCTGCATCCGCCGGGAAATGAGGCACTTTCAAGGCTTTTCTTTGGAATAAGGTAAAGTGAACTGCAGCGGAAAGACGGCCTCCAAATTCCCGGCGGATCAGGCTTCCTACGCGATGAATCTTCTGTGACAGTTGTTGTGCTCAGGGTTACAATAAAGTGGGCAGTCTGTATTATTAGGATGATCAAATCAATAAATAAGGGATTGGCGGGGTTTGTAGCGCGCGTGGGACATGAGAAGAACATCGGTCGTGACAGTATTTAAACGTAGCCTGCTGTTCTAGCAGTTGCGTAGTGTGGCTCGGGTGAATCACGAAAATTACCTGTTGTGGTGGGAGATGACGAAACCGAAAAGTTTCCATGAACCCAAGTAAGTGTTCAGTGTGTTCATTGACTTGCAACCGGTTGATGATATGTGGATGCAAACTGCGATTGGAGTGGTACTGTGGTACTTCCTTATCTGTCAATGTCCTGCGTGTCGAAACTGCCAAACTGCCACTCGTATGTCAAGCAATCAAAACATTGTCAGTGGTACAGGATTTGCTCGGCTCCGCACTAAGTGCAGTGGAGGACATTTGAGTTGTATGCGTGTCAGGGGCAATGTCAGTACCCAGACGCGGCCTGTAGGATTTTATACCTCGTTGAACTCATACTGTAGAGTTGGATAATAAATCAGCTGAATATGCGCAACGTACAAATGTTTTGAAGCGTCAGGAAGAAATCGAAATTAATTCATGACGAAGTTGAGTCCGATATGTTTCGAGGAATGTTTGCTACACGTTTTTCATAGTACTTATCGCCACTTGTCCTATATAAAGACTTACTTCTGCTTCTGTTCTTTAACCTGCACGCATTTTATTTCCAATGTTTGAGCCATACAGTTTATTGTGTGGTCTTCCAAAACTCCATCTGTCTTTTCGTTATCAATCCTTGTACTTCGAGTAACAGAGTTGGCCGTGCAGGTTGCTAGTCTGACTTCAGCAGCCCCTTGTAGGGACTTACTCCTTAAGGCTTTTGGTCAAGTACCCCCCTCCCAACATTAAGTACAGGCCTGCACCTACTTTTAAATGGGTATGTGCCTTGGTATTTTTTCCTTAAGAGTCATGGCTTGAGGACGTTTGAGAACAAAGTGATCCGGAGAGTACTGAGACCGAAGATAAAAAAGGTAAATTTGTCCTTATACAACCCATGTTGGCGTATTGATGGAGAAGAGGTATAGCTCCAGTCATTCTTAACCTCGACAGAAGATGGAAATGAGTGGATATTTCACGCCTCGGCCACTTTTGATTCCGAGGATTCAGACCTCAGAGGAGGAAAAATAGCAAGATATTGTATGAAATTACATAATGAGGAACTTTATAAATTTCTTCTTCACCATATATTCTTCTTCTTCTTCATCTTCTTCTTCTAGTGTTTTGCATTAATTAATATCTGGCCGTATACTATTGGGGTGATAAAATCAAGGAATGGGAGTGGTATATGCATGGGATAGTGTAAGTTTCCAATTAAATGCCAGCATATCTGTAGGCTTTTATACCGTGAAGTATGCCACGCCCGTTTCTTACCATATCTCGTCCGACGCAATATCTGTTAATGATCATACCATATATCATTGCTGTGTGACCTCAACGAGTAGTAGGCTATAAATGTTAAGAATTACCGAGCGAACAAAGAAGGAATGTTCTCAGTTGTGTCACCTAACGTACTTTTTTCCGTTACTGAACAAAGACACACAGATAGCATGGACCTAGTGAACTTCCTGTTGCAGCACTGGAGTTTCAGATATGTCTTGCTATCTAATTGTGTTTATTATCTTATCCCCGTGTGACACAGTACATTTGGATTTCCTTGTGACAGTTGTTTCGCGTCTTATATTTTGTTGCATTGATTATGAGGGTATTGCGAAATAGTTGTCATTGGTATGAAAGTAGAATGAATTGCGTTGTTTCCTATTATTTTAAAGGCAGGTTTCATATATGCTAATTATACAAATTTCGACACATTTTTCAAGACACGTCATTCGTGGTTCTCCTCAGTAGCCGCAGACCAACTCCTGCATATGACCTCAAATTAAGCAACGACTTTTTTTTATTTTTTATTTTGGAATTGCCCTACCATTCGACGCTGTATCGATGGTTTAAGTCACAAACAGTTTATGTCCCATGCTGCTTTAATTTGAATGAATGTGTACTATTGATGGTTAAATGCAATATCTTTGTTCTGTATTGTCTGTTTAAGAATTACCGTAGTAGAAAGGATAAAGAAGTATTTTATATTGTGACAGAACATTTTACCGTTTAATTCCAATGTGAGTTCACTGCAAACTCTATATGTTAAAAAAAAATGTTTGTGCTTTAAATTATCGATATAAACTGAACCGCCGACGTCGTCATGAGAATTGTAACATTAACAATTAACCAAATCACTCACACTTTCATGAATATTAATTGTGATCGCTGTCCCTTGCCGATTTCCTAGAAGCCTAGCTGTAGTATCTTCTGCACAAAGAAATTACTATACTAAATTACAGTCTGATTCGACTAAAGTGGTCAAGTTGAGTCTGTTGTCGCGTTTGCATCCTGTAACGCTCGTCCTGTGTGAAAACTGTGCTACTTAAAAAAAAAAAAATCAGCGTACATATGTGGCCCGTTCGCGTAACCATTGCTGCAGTAAAAATCCATCAGTGTGTAATATTGGTAGTTGTCACTGCCAACAAATAAAACTATTGAGTGTTGCATAATAATGCTTTCATGGCAAATTTGTGTTGCAGGCAGCAATATATCGTCTTCATGTAGAGTGACCGATATTTTTTGTCCATAGTTAAGCAAATTTGGATTTTCTGGACAAATTTTTATAAAAGTTCCCCGTTTCATAATTCAGGGAAACGCGCACAGTGGGAACCGGGCAGATGCATGCGGACAGACGGACGGACAGACACGACGATGCTGATAGGCTCTTTTCGCGACTAGGCGAGCGCACCTAGTAACGGAGCTCTGATTGTCGTACCAATTTCGTAAGCTTTCCACACAGTTACAACAATTTCGAAATCCTCTTTATGTATAAATGGTTTGTCTGCATCCGTGGTATAATCCTTTGTTTCATGACTGTTAGGACCTTGAAATGAGGTGATTCTAAATTTATGGTATCTGGCATAGTGTTTAAAATTGTCATGATACGTGTTTTTGGTCGGAATAGACTGAACCGCTATCAGGCATCGAAGTGACTGGCTATGGAAGGAAAAAACCGGGGCTCGGATTATTCTTATTATTACCGGCTTGAGACCGGCTTTGTGGCCCAGCATTGCCGAACAAATTCATCTATATAGACTGGTCAGTGTCCTCTGCCATAGCTACCCAGGTCTCAGCCTGGAGATAAGATGGCGGCAGCATAAATCTGACTGCCATGAATACTGATGTCTAGAATGCATAGAGCGAATAATAACGTAAGCTTGATTATTAAATCTCAATCGGTGGAAATGCAAAGAAGTGGCAGAACAGAAGATTACGTTCTTTTGGGATGTCACGACTTGTCGACTGGTCACTAGTTACTGGCGTATAGAAGTATCGTAAGGCCTTTACACTCTTCTTGGAGTGCTTGGCCTGAAAATGAAGGCACTTCGATCCTTCGAAACGACGGCGTTTGCACCAATTTACAATGGCCTAACGTCTTCCAAGACTTGAATCTTCAGCAGCGCTGCTAGGATAACCTCAAATGTCGCAAGTAACAGAACGTTTCTTGGCGTCATTTCTTGTGTTACGAAACAAGTATTTTTTTGAGAACAAGAGGTTATGTCGAATGGCACGATGATTTGTAATGATAGACTGCAGAGTAAGCGATCGTGGTCTATTTTAAGTACTATCTCGGCATTTGCTTGAGAGACTGTGAAGAACAGCATGGTAGTTTGTTTCATATCATCTTGTGCCATCACTGAGTTAGAATTTGGGGGGCCTGAATTACCAAAAGGGAGTACAAGTATCAGCCACTCAGCGGTTACATTCACTGTAACATTTCTGTTTGCGCCATTTTTTTCATGTGTTGCTTGGCTAATTCAGTGGTCAGAGTGTCGACATTGGCCCACATACTGAGGAGAAACCTGAACATAGGAAGTAACTCCGGTTTATAACTGTTCACACAGACGAGCAACAACAAACCGCTAGAGTCCGAGAGTGAGGCTAACTGCGCGTGAGTAGGGCAAAGTAGCCTCATTACTAACCGTGGACGGTGTGACTGCCGTGCTAATGAAAGTATGTCACGAGCGAGCGCGCGGTGTCGCAGTATTAGCACAACCAGCAACCTTCACTTGTGCTGTGCTCGCTTATCTTCCAAGTACAAAAAGGCCGAAATTGACTCAGCAATGTTTCTTACATGAAGTCGGATTACTGACTAAACTAACCAACTAACTGACGATATCTCTAAACGGTGCATGTCAGTTGTTCTTGTTCACGTAGTGAAGGCACGCGGGGGAGTGGAGGTGTAGCTCCATTTATTCTTAACCTTGGCAGTAGTTGTAGATTACAGCTTTAGGCCCCGACCGCTTTACACAGAGGGGGAGAGCCCTCGAAAAGCTGGGGGGGGGGGGGGTTAAACCCATAGCCGGTGTGGAGACTTTGGAGAAGAGCTAAACTGCCGTCGCTGCGAGGAACCGAACGACGATTTCTCGGTTGTCCATTCAATATTCTAGTCACTATACCGACTGTGCTATCTCTGTAATCAGCTGTATAAGCAACTGAGCAATTACCGAGCAGCTTACTGTCTCGGTAACGCTCTGGACTTCGTTGTCTTCTTTCAGAATATTACCCTGGAGTCTGTCTGTTGGTCTTCCAAACTGTCACTTTCCAAAGCCCTTCCTCGACAGAATGTTTTGATTCTTGTTTTTGCCACCCTGGGTACTTCTCCACTCTTCAGCAACTTCGTCTATTTCCCCCCATCACATAGAGATTCTTTCCATGAGTATCACTAAATGTTTACGTCAATAAAACTATTGCGTGGACACTACTTCACACAACAAACTCGTTAGATATGTCGTCATGAGATGCCATCTTCTGGCGAATATCATATTACAGTCTACTTCATTTGCATTGCGTGACGTGTTTTTAAATGTCATGACAAGTCTTGATAACATGTGAAAAATAGAAACTATAAATAGCAAATAAAAAGTCACTAGGATTGCGCTTTTTGTGAATTCACTCATTTTGCTTTCCAAGGGATTTTATTATCAAACTGTTGTACGTATTTCTCGTTTCCACCATGCAAAAAAAAATGCTCAAGTAAGCTTCCTTCCAGACTTCATGTTATCCACGCATTTTTAGATGAAAAGTGTAAACTCTGAAGGCCTTGTTGTATAACTTCCTCCAGATTCGTAAGTGCATTTTCATTCCTCTTCAAGTAGAGAAGAGAGCATTAACAATAGCGTGAAATGAATTTTCCAACATACTCACGCGGAAATATCCATGGTAACGCAAGTCTCTTAGTTGATTTATGCTGACGAGTTGAATGACTGATGTGTCCGGTGTCTGCTTCACTTTACCGGTCAATCACGATTGTTAGCTCACACAGTTCGTATCAAGTGAAAATTAAACCAAAATCGTATACGAGATTTAAGGTTTTCACAGCAGTGAACATGAAGTTTGTCGTCTTCTAGAATGTGACGCCTTGTAGTCTGCACGGAGTTTCCGACGCTTAGGAGCAGTGCGGGCCTTAGCAAACGCGGGGTCCTAATTGCGATCGTAATGACGGCCCCCTAGAAGTTACTGTGCAGGGCAAAACAAGGACTAACGTTTTGGTTTATGTGTAAGTTTGGATGAAGAATTATAAAGTGGTCCATTTTTTGTCATTTCTTTTTACTTTTAATAAAGCAATCAAACATAATACGAGGGGGTGCTGATAAATCCTTAGCCCGACCTACTTCCCGATGTCGTAGGATGGATTCGATAGTGTCGTTCGAAAGAGGGTTCTGTTCATATGCCGAATTGCAAGTCTCTTCTTGTTACAGAGGCTGAAAGGAAGCATGTTGGGCGACGCGCGCTATTTCAACAACATGGAGACGCGAGATGTCATAATTTTTTCCCCCCTGCAAGACAAGGCGCCGAAGGAAATTCACGCCATTCTGATAGAAACATTAGGGGAATATGCACCATCGTATGCCACCGTCAAAAACTGGATGGCCCACTTTAAACGTGGTGATTTTTCCATCTGTGATGCGCCTTGTCCTGGGCGACCCAAAACAGTGACCACCCCGGAGATTATTGATCATATTTACGAGCTAATCTTGGAAGACCGCCGGATTTCGGCTAAATCAATAGCTGAGCAACTGGGCATCTCACGTGAGCGTGTTGGGTCCATCATTCATGAAGATTTGGACATGCGGAAGCTCTCCGCAAAGTGGGTCTCGAAATGCCTGAACTCGGATCAAAAACGTCAACGGTGCCAGTCGTCTGAGCAACTTTTGGAATTTTTTTCGGCGCCATTCAAATGATTTCCTGTCGCAATTGGTGACCGTGGACGAAACCTGATTATATCACTGTGAGCCGGAGACAAAGCAACAATCAATGGAGTGGCGGCATAGCGTCTCACACCGCCCCAAATGTTCCGAGTGCAAAAATCCGCTGGAAAAGTTCTGGCCTCGATTTTTTGGGAAAAAGACGGCATCCTCCTCATTTATTATCTTCGAAAGGGCCGAACTATCAACGCCAAGTATTACTCATCTCCGCTGGTGCAATAGAAGGATATTTTGAAACGCCGCGGGAAGGTCACCAAGGGTGTCTTTTTCTTGCACGATAATTCCCCGGCTCACCGGTTACTTGCAACCCAGAATAAATTGGCCTACCTGGGCTTCTAATGTCTTGATCACCCACCCTATTCTCCGGATTTGGCCCCGTCGGACTACCACCTGTTCCCTGGACTAAAAAAAAAATGGAAAAGTTGCAATTTTTCGTCCGACGCGGAGGTCCTTGCTGCCGCGAAGAGCTGGTTGGACAAACAACCTTCTGAGGGGGGTTTTTTTTGAGTGGCTTGCAAAAGTTAGAGCAACGGGCTAAGAAGTGTTTTGAGCTTCGTTGGGAATAGATTGAATAAATCCCGAGTTTGGTCTCTGTAGCTTGTTTCCGTTTTGGTCGGGCTAAGGACTTATCAGTACCCCCTGATACTTAATTTTAACAAAATTTAAAACAAATCAGACCTAATTACATTTTTCCCACTTTTTCTTCATCTAAATGATCCATGATCTTCTCAAAATTTAAATATAAAATTAGTCCGAGAGCTTTGAGTGATATCACACTGCATTTTTAAACGTTACCAACGCGTGAATCTCCCATGAGCGCGGGGCCCGATTGCCTAAATCCGTCCAGTCGGCCTAAGGCCGGTTCTACTTCGGAGGAACCTGTTACATTCTTCTTCGGTGCAGAAGTGGAGGTGCAGGTTCCTACATATCTTTAATAATTCTGTCCGAGTACACGACGGTACAAACTTCAAAGTGAAATACATTTCCATAGTTATATTTCCTTAACCCTCCTCCCCCCTCCCCCCCACCCGGATAGTAACTGCCAAAGTTCTGACTCGGAAGTCATGACACAGCGTAGAAATTTTGAACTGTGTATTAAATATCGGTGGCAAATAATCCCGTGCAGATTGAATGACGATTTCTCAGCCCTATGTTGAAAGCAGATAAGTCACTGCACAGGCTACCAATGACGTCACGCTCGTAAACTACGTCATCTCATTAGTGGCCATCTCGGTACAGAAGGATGCTACGGAGTGTTGCGTGCAGAACGCGTCATAACCCGGTTACAACGTCCGCAGCTGTTGTGTGCGGCGGCTGCTTTAGATGTTCTGGTTTAAGGTGTTCCCAGCACCATGCTGGGAGTCAACACGGAGTACAGAGGCTGTTAGTTGCGGGGTAGCAAGAATTATCCCCTGGTGAGAGGAGGCTCAAAACAGCTAAGTCTTAGTTATTCCTACTGCACGCTTTCCTTCGCGGCTTTCACAAAATTTTTGGTTAAAATAAAATGTTTCAGGAGAAGTTTTACTGCGTAAGATGAGACGTTTGTACGATGGTGGCTGCCTGACACTGTGGAGCCCATTTTCACGCTTCAGTGCATAGTTGATACAGTCTTACGTAGCGGTTGCCACGCATGTAGTCTGTTCCCGTTTAGAATCTAGGCCGGTCCGCTGGAACTTGGCTGTGGTTATTTGTGGTTTTTTGACACTGGTTCTCGTATTTTAGTTTGCATATAAACGGGATCAATGGTTTTACATGTATAATGCTCAATGGTGAATTTTTGGCGTGTTTCATTATTATTATTATTATCATCATCATCATCAGGCAAATTAATTAAAAACGCTAAATTGGGTGTTTGTACTTTATGTTTTTTCTTATAAATCTAATGTTATAGCAGGCTGTAATTTCACAGGCGAGGCATAGTTTTGTCGTTACACAGGCATCCTTTCCTTGAATAAGCAAGCAATTCCTTGGGGCAGAATACTTCTTCAGATACTGAGAGCCACTCATCTGGTTAAGAATTCGCCACTTCTAATGAAATCCAAAAGTTCGTTACCGTGTTCACAAGAGCACAACATTGGAACATTATTATCCTTTAGCTGAACCTAGTCCACAGTATCACATTAAGTTCGTTTTAATTTTAATGGTCGACTAGAATGCTGTATCTGTTTCTCATCTCGGCCATTCGTGCCTTGTGCTCTGAGCATGAGATTGATGTTATCAGCCTACTAGGTAATAGGCCTATTCATTGAATAATACACAAAAGTGTCAAGTTCCTCAGTGTATAATTTTCTCGATCTACCTGTTGCTGTTACTCCCTCGTAAAGACTTTTTTTTTTCTGACAGGAATTTATTTGTGAAAAAATGCGTAAAGATTTTTCCACAATGTGATAAGCTAGAAGATGTGGGTATATGAAAGGAGTAGATTAATATAGGAGTGTAAATGCATAAGATATGCTGGAAAAAAAAAGAAATGTTTAGAAAAAACTGTGTACTCATTTTTTTAAACTCATATAGGTTTGAAGAATACTGTATTCTGCGATGTGCCACCGTGTAAAAAGTTACTGTAGCCCACATATTTTATTCCTGAGCCTCTCCAAATTCATCAATCGTGCAACCTCTTTCAGGATCCCATCTTCACTTCGGGCCAGATGTACATTGCGTCATATGACGGATGATGCTGCCTGGCACTGGTTGTAAGCAAGGAGGTAATTAAAAGCACCGGTGGCCCAGTAGGCAATGCGGAAACGGGACAGTGTGGTACACGGAACTTCCTTGACCTCCGTGTGATGCGCCCGACACTGACGGGATTTGGCAATGCAGCGAGCGATTGAATACTGTGGCGAGGATGACGGTGTTCCCTGCTAGGTCGCCACCCACGATATATTTAGATACAACAGAGAGAAGCTATATCGTGTGGCGTGGATATTATTAGTAGTAACCCTATAAGAGTCTTCAACTCCCAGCCTTGGCGAGGAACCATGCGGACCGAGACTCGCACGTCAGTTACAAGCCTTTTAGTCTGTCCGCTCAATTCACTGTCACCGCCAACTTTTGTCCTTTTTAACTCTAGTAGGCTGAGAAATGTCATTTGGTATCGTCAGCCACCGTACCAAGTTTTTTTTAATTGTTATAAATACAGTGAATTCCGCAAGACCAAATAGTACAGACCAGAAATAGTTTTGATGTTTTGGCTATATTTATTCCGTAACGATGAATTCCATGATGATATGGTTGCAACACCCTCCCGATTTATCATTAATAACTATTTAATCATTTATCGTTTGATGTGGCACGATTTCCGGAATTAGCAGATCGTCAGAGTACAACCAAACAATCCATTACTCTCAATTTCGGGTTCAGGGCTTAAACCGTCTGGGGCTCAAAATTGATACTTTCATCGTGTTCTACTCTTAAGTAGTTTAGTAGATATTAGACGCTCGAAATCAAAGCCGCGGTCGAGTGAGTTACCCTCTTCCTTCGTATTTGTGAGATCCCTGCTTCAAATTTCGATCCATATACCACCTATGTCGACAGTGTTTAGACATGTGCCATGTTCATAATCCTGCTGCAGGCTAAGCCATGTCTGATTCGTTAACATATTTTTAATTTCTATATTCTTTAATTATTCGACGCTCTAGGCCTATAGTCTGAATTATCGACAGCATACACAAATAAATGTAATAACCCAAAGTAAGCACCATGAGGTAAGAATACACAGTGTCTTCCTCGAGGAGAAATTCGACTACTGAATGAGTTTTGCCAGTGTAATGAACATTCCGAACAACCTATTGTTTTGTGTCACTGTTTTCATCAAACTATGTCTTTGAAAATGTCGTACTTTCTCTTCCGAAGAAAGAGAGCCCTAGTCGTAGCCGCGCCACCGAGTTGTTGCCACTACTGTCTGTCAGTCTGTCTGTCTGTCTGTCGATCGGTCACATTTCACTCCGCTCACTGTGACTAATGTGTCTTTGAACCGTCAAAAAACTTGTCATATGTGCGTCAAGTGTATGTGCTGTCGTTTGGCGCAGTATCTCAGTGTGCAATTTGCAATTGCAAAGTGACACGTAACTGACTCCATGGAGCACAGTCATACTCGAGAAGCTACTTGTTGTTTAGCAAGTGAATGAATTGCCCGAAGCTTATTGCCGTTTAGCCAGGGAATGAATTTCCCGCCTTTAATAGAACCGACGACACGTTAACGTTTTCAAAAGTGCGCATCAGTGGCCTTTGCCCTGAAACAGATCGGTCCAGTTTACACCCTTCACCCTGTTTTTTAATGATTCATTTCAATATTTCCCTTCGATTTGTGCTTAGTCTACCAAGCGATCTCTTCACTGCAGGTTTTCTAACACAAACTCCCAGCATTTTTCATCTCTCCCTCTTTGGCTACATGACCTGCCTGTACACTTCTCTTTCACATGATCACCCTAATAATGTTTGGTGGAGTGTAGGTTTACAGATTATGAATCTCGTCAGTATGCAGTTACATGATGTGCAACACTGAAAGCGGCATATTTAGAAGCAAGCTTACTAACAGAAAGAGAACTATCCCCGGATTTAATTTGATGTCATCGGAGGAAAAATATTTATCGGTTCAAACAGACGCGAAATATAACGGCGAAAACATTAATTTGTGTTTGTGGTATGTGTATTGTCTACATGAAAGCATCTTATTTCTACTGTACGGAAGGATTTATTAGACTTTGAATGGCTCCAGACTACAACATCGCGTTGTAATCAAATCTTCACTCGTAAGGGAATCGAACACAATATGTCGGAGACAAGTGGTATCTCCGAAATCAGGCAAAGGGTCCTATAGATAGAGCTAGTCTCATCCTCAGGGCAGACTGATGAGGTATTCGCTCACCGTTTTATCTGAGGATGGGCACAGAACCCTCCACCTAAACATTTTGTTCATGTGTTCTTTAACCTTTAGACGCCTAACGTCGACTATAGTTGACGTACCGCACCGCTAACTTCCAAAGTTGCATTTTATATATTTATTCAATAAATATAGGTACTGAATATTTTAAACATGGTGTATACTCTCCGTTTTTTTTTTCTCTTCAAAATGCAGTTTGTTTCATAATTGTAACATATTTGGTTCCTGTATTTTTCACATTTTATATACAGGGTGTGCTAAAATTTAAAAAAAAATAATTCTGACGCCAAAAGGTTAATTTCTGAACACGACGCTGGCCAAAGCTCAGAAACTGAATTGAGCGAAATGTGATATACCATTACCAAAATTATATTTCCGTTTGATAGTTTGAGGTTCGTACGTTAGTCACCTCGCCTTGTTAGGTTGAGACAGTGAGGATATCTAAAGCGACGACAATACAGCCCGCTTGTACACGATGCCGCCATCACCCGAAAATGTGATCAGCAATAAACATGTTGGCGGAAGGGGAAGAGGAACGCCGATAAGCTGGACAAATTACAGGGATGGGAAACAAATGCGGAAGAAAAGAGAGGAGGAGATAAAAGCTAGAAACGCATATGCGAGACTTCCCGTCGATTATTAATGGCGTAATACGTTGATGGTTGGGCCTCTTTATATTGGTCGTCCTTAACAAAGTACTCGTTAAATTAAAAAATTAAAAATGACGTAACCTACTGTTCATTAAAACATTTTTACAACAGTAGTCTATACCAAGTCAGTATATAGTTTCCAGCCTGTTTTAATGATGGGTGCACCTCATATAAAATGTGTACTGTTGGGGTAACATCAGACTCTATATTATGTCAGAACGTTTTTCTAACTTAACACGTTTCGACATCCATTTGGCCCTCTTCGCTGTCTTTAACATTACTATCGTCGTCAAATTGTCATCATCATCATCATCTTAATCATCAGGCTGTCTTCCGACAAATCCATAGTCGCTTCTAAAGCGAGTTCTCCAGAGAGTGCAATCTAGTGCTTCTTCTTTCAATTTCCAGTATCTTCTCGTTTCTTTAATTTCACCCAGTAGTTGCTTACGTCTTCCTCACCTTTGCTTCTCTTCTGTGTTTTATTTTATCTTTACTTCAATAACGTGTTTCAAAAGGCGGTTCCTGCGCAAGATGGGACCAATCCAGTTAGCCTTTCTTTATTTTATTGTATCCAGTATGTTCCTTTCCTCCTTGACTGTATGTAATACTTCGTCGTTTTTCAAGCCATCGGTCCAACCTGTCTTCTCCAAAGTTTTCCAGTAGCATATTTCAAAACCTTCCAGGTATTTCTTAAAGTATCAAGGAATTAAATTGCTATTAACAATTTGCGTAACGCTTACATGGGCCTAACAGTGTGACTGACCTAAATCCTTACCCACGTAGGATCTCGGTGGAAACTCTCACTCCTGTCTCTCGAAATGTTGTAAGGAGGATTGTTGCGTGCGTTATAAATGTATGGAGTATTTAACAATGTTTTATTAACAGTTATTTATGTTTTATATCCATTTATGTGTGCAGTAAAGTACAGGGTGATTAAAAAAGATGGACTCAATTTCGTACATCTATATTTCCTGAACTATACATGGTATGTGAATGATCTACATAACATATGAAAGAAAAGTCCTAAATTTTCAAGTACCACCGCTGTAGCGCTCGTCTAATGCACAGCCGTGCAGCAGTGTCAGTTGAGAGCAAAATGGCTACTTTGCAGCACAAGATTTTTGTGTGTATCAGAGGAGAACATGAGACGAGTTCAAGAGAGTTTTGAGCGTAGCCCACGCAAGTCAACCCATAGAGCGAACAGAGAACTTGGAATACCGCAGCTAACTGTCTGGCGTGTGTTGGGGCGCCGTTTACTATTCAATTGAGTCCATCTTTTTTAATCATCCTGTATTTTAGTATTTGGTCCCATTTAGAAAGATTAACAGTATACGAATACAGACACCATACGAATTTACACACTTCAGTACGTACTGCATTAAAAACAAGCCCTTGAAGCTTAAATTCATATAAGTGATACGTAATGCTGAACCAGCGAAGTCTTATTTCACGCTGTATTGAGTTTTGTTAAGTCTAGCCCATGATTTTTCTCGTTTATGTTATTTAGATTCCATATTTTTTTTTTTCAATATAAACTTTTAAATCAGTCACAAAAGAGAAGTCCTGACTCATATTTTATTGCACAAAAACCACATGCAAAAAAAAATCTGCACCTGGCAGTTTCTGTGTTTAGGCGCGTACGCAAAACTGCGAAAAGCGACTGTTAGCTTCATTATATCTGTCTGTCCGTCCGCATGGAACATCTCGGCTCGCATTGAACGGGATTTTGTGATTTGATGAAAATCTGCCGAGATAATTGAAGTGTGATTAAAATGTGGCAAGAATAACGTGTACATTACATGAAGACCTATGTAATTTTATGGTAATATCTCGCTCCATTTTTCTTAGAATCAGAAATGTTTTAGACAGAAGTTGTAAAGGAAATCAAAACATATTTTATGTTCAATAAATTTTTTCCACCAAAAATCGTGCCGAGTATGAAATAACGTGGAAGAATATGGCAGAGCCAGACGGGATACAGATGACCATATAATAGGGCGCATGCGCTTAGCGTGCTGGGTAACTAAGGTTACACACACACACACACTCAGAATGTGCAATACTTATTCCTTTTTCATGGTAACTTATTTGCGTGCCTTTCGGAGGAAAGTGGTGTCTTCATCTTTAGGGTGGGTACTTCGAAAATTTCTACCATATTACACGGCGTCACATCCCGCAGTACGGCAGTTTTTAGGTTAAAGGAACATAAGAAAGATGAGGTTGAGAAGAAGTATTAATAATAATAATAATAATAATAGTAATTTATTTACTGCAATTTGGTTGTTACCCGGTGGCAGTGGTTATTTTACATGTAAACAAAACATGAAATTGGTTACTACTAGATTTAAGTCGGGAGGGCTACTGCTGGGTAACTAAGGTTACACACACACACACACACACACACACACACACACACACTCAGAATGTGCAATACTTATTCTTTTTTCATGGTAACTTATTACGCGAGCGCGCCTTCTTGTGTTGTACGTACTTCGGCAGTCTTGTTGCTACAGTCTCGAGTTGTTTTCCCCCGAGCCGGATAACGGTTTAGAGGCCTGTGTCTTTTCTCCTTGTCCTAGCGAAGTTGCTCAGCCACATGCTGTGAGTGTAAAATGCCAGTGCTAATTGAGCAAGAAATACGCCACTGTGGCAGGGAGTGTGACAAGTGTTCACTGTTGCAGGTCTCGCAAGCGGAGGCCGAGTTCCTCGCAGGAAGACGTCATGGACGAGTGCACCGCGGCGCTGGTGCTAATGAGCCTGTCCTGCAGCCCCCACTCACCTAACTTCAACGGTGAGTCGTTATAGTGAAGGGTGAAAGTTTCACTTTTAAGAGAATGCTGGACGGATCTCAACGCAATTCTGAACGTGCTAGTGAAAATCTTCAGCAACGCCGCTTGTCGTAGCGGTGTTGCTGAAGGTTTAAGACTTCTGAGATGTTATAGGCCGCACCGACTGGCAAGTAGTTACCGACGCCTCGAAGGATAGTAGTGCCTTCATCTTGATGATCAGGTAATCAAAGAACTTCTTATAATTCTTGAAGACACTATAGTCCTTTGAAATATCGGTGACTGCTTGCCAGGTGAAACGGCGTGATATTCCAGAACACGTTGTTTCTAGTGGCTTAGTTTGTTTATCTACACTCTCAATAGCTCAGATTACGGTTACGTCGTGGAATGACGGGATAACTAGTGAACAGTCTGATTACTGAAAAATGTGTGTTTCCCTTAAAGTGCATTTACCTGGAGGGACGGAAGAAACACGCGCAGAAACCCGCCGCCAGCACTGTCGGTCTCTGGGTAGAGATTTGAGACCGGGACCTACCGAACAGTGGAGAGTAATTTTAACCAATCATTAGCAACGTTCGTTCCATTCAATATCGGTGACCACCATGTCCACGTTTATATTATATATATATATATATATATACAGGGTGGGCCAAAAGTAGGTATACAGTAATTAACTATATACTGTATGTCTACTTTTGGCCCATCCTGTATGTATAAAATATTTTATTTTTGTACTTAGTATGATAGGCTTACATATTCCAAATGTGTTTAATAGTTTCGAGTGTGATTATTTTTAACAGGTTGCTGAAGTTTCATGTTTATAAAATTCTAAATGACTCTGACTGAAAGTTCTTATACAGTCCGAACGGTGTGAGGGTTTACGGCCAATGTAAAACCGCCGTCGCCCTGCGGGTTAATTTTTCTTCCAGTTCCGTCGATGCCATAAGAAGCAGTGCGCCCTTCTCTGATCGAACCGCTGTCTACACTTGTGCCTTGACCGTTTTTATTAATTATCACCTCCATGCACCTATACCGTAGTTAATACATAGCCCAAATTTGAGGCAAATATTGCGTCCTCTGCTTGCCGGATAGAATCACCAACCACATCAGACTACGCTCCTCCCCGTAGTGCTGTCACCATGCTTTATGATCCCAGTCGATTGTCGCACCCTCTTTTTTAGCTAACCAAAGTGAAGGTGGCATGTCGTACATGGTCATTCAGTCCATCAAATGCACTAGGTAAGGTTGGAATAGCCATACACATTCGAGATACCACCATCCTGGGCTCGGGTAAGAAAAATTGAGAACTTGCAGCAATTACATTTTTAATCTAAAACTATCCTTTTTCCTGCAATTATATACAATTATAATATTCTTAAAATTAATCTTCATTCTGTCATTCTCAGTCAGTTTACACTAATTTTTCCTTAACCCTGCTCAAACATTATCCATTAACATCTTATGAATGTTCGTGTCATCACCACATGTGAGCATAAAACCAATGCTGTAGAGGGCTGAACGTCACAAATCATGTGGGTCGAACTTCTGGGTACATGTCGAGTCGTAACGGCAACCTCTGACCTCTCGACCTTACACGTATGAAGTCGAACAAGCAATGTATTTGTTCGCACCCTCTCAGCGTCATAGCATACTTCAAGTCTTCTAACTCCTTTTGAGAGCGTGTCCTACTTTCGGGTGTTTTTGATGTAACTGCTGTTGCTTGGTGTGATAGTTGCTAAACTCCGCTGTAAGGTTGCATGTCTAACGTAATCACGTCACTGGCAGAATGTGGAGAAACATATGAACAATCATATTCCGTAAGAGACCCTTAATACCAAATTTAACCTAAATTTGTTTTGTGAATTTGTAGATGAAATGTGTGCACGGTTGAATATGGTCAAACTGTGCTCGCATTTGGCGTAATCGGTGCTAATAATGCGTTAAACTTAGTGTTGTATTTCCAGTGCTTTTGTGCCCATGATTGTGTGTTATTTAACAATGGTGTCGGTTGCTAAGCTTATATAGCATCGGCGAGAGATGAGTGAATGAAATATAGGGCATGGGTGGCGTGACAAGGACAGAGGAAAACCGCAGCTTTCGGAGAAATCCTTGTCTCATTGCCACTTGATCCACCAAAAATCCCACATATAGGCATCTGGCATTGGACCGGACCTCTGCGTCGAGAGGCCGACGTGTAACCACTTGAGCCATGGCACAGCTTCTTGCCCTCCCTGTTGTCATGGGTATTGGCAACGTGTCGGACGTTTTGCCGCGACACCAGCCCGGTTGTTTCGGCAGCCCACTGTGTATCCATATTGAGGGTATTCTCGAGGACGCGTCGCCAGCACCCACATATTACGACATTAGTATTCCTTTTGAGATTTCATCGCAGTTACCATCAACAGGTTACCTTGCAAGGTCCGTTTATTTAGCGCAAGGCCTTTTAAGGTTCCGGATCTTTACGTAACACCTGTTCAAGGTCCAGTTACTATCACACAATTTTTCATTGCGAAATGTGAACCGGCGTGCTGGCAATATCACACAGTAATTTACCATTTAAGTGAAAGTCAGCGGTACCCGTTAGGAGATGCCAGTAGAGGTGGTTAAACTGTAGATATGGGTTTAAAGTGTAGGGGCACTGAAGACCTTGCCACAAACCTAGAAAACTCCATAGTTTGTGATTTATAAAAATGTTTTGAGTCTCTGAATGTAGTTGGAAGACACAGGCAATAAATTTGGCCGTGTATATATATATATATTACTGTTTCAGTAGGTAAGAACTGTGTAGGTGAGTTGCTCCTTTGTTGGACTATACCTGAATTTTCCTTCGGAATTTTACTAAAAAGATTTTATACATTTTTACGTCTGTGCTTAGGTCTTCCAAATCTTTGTTTCCATTTATATTTTTGTTCACCAGAATATAGTATACGTTCCTTATATTCCCCAAAACGTGTCATATTCCCTACGATATCACCACTTTACTCTTGATGTGGTGGTCGTAGTGGAACTCGTACTTAGCGTGACATGTAATATTTGAAACAGAAGTTTCAAGAAATGATTAGGATGGTGACATATTTCTTCAATAACAAGCCATGCTCTCATTTTTATTTTATGCAATATGATGCATGTTTTAAATGCATATCGCATATATCTGGTGATAAAGGAACACAGTTGGCTTCACACTCGGAGTCTTAATATCCTGGTGGTTATAACAGAAGTTAATTTCACAGAATGGTACAACTAGGCCATTACGTCTTCTTCAAATATCGCCACTTCTAATGCAGTGGCACTTGTAATCTTAGCCTGAAAACCCGTTAGGTTTCGAGGAATTCATTCACCTATGTCACCGTGTCAACACTGGCGTCAGAACATATGAATGGCTAGTTGTTTGCGCTACCAGTCTTGCTGGGTTTGCGTTGGAAGCCAGGTGAAATTCGTGAAGCGATGTCAGTAACGACTTGGCGATTTGGCACAGCAGTAAGAAATCCGACTATCTTTGGAGAAGTGATTGACCGTTAACCTGATGACTGTGGGAAATGACATTTTAATCAGTTCATAAATGCAGGAAGTTTTCAGATAACCTACTGCTCAGTATAAGGGGTGACAGTTGTTCACCTGCTAACTACGCAACCATCTCTGGGATGGTCCAGAAATTACGCGCCATATGAATGTTCATTACCGTTGGCACAGTTCACTACTGGAGCCTATCTTGAGCCAGATGAATCCAGTCCATTCCCTTGCAACACGTATCTTTAAGGTCCATTCTGACATCCTTCTCTTAGCACAGAACAAAAACGATAAATTTCATTTTGTTTTCATGAAGCTGGAAGCATTTGTTAGAGAACAAGAAATAGCGGTCTGTTGAATTTATCATTTCAAAAGGTGCAAGTATCTTTATCTCTGACATGAGCAGAAAACTCCTGTGCGGGCAGACAGAATGTTCAGTTTAATCAAAACATAAAAGTGTGTTTTTAATATTTTGACACTTTTGCGAGGTATCCGGACCGCGAAGAGACTGGTGAATTTGTTATAACTCTAAAAAAAAATTAGACTATTTCACATTACACTTTGTCCTGAGGAATCCAGTACTGTTAAAGTCGAATGTTAAAGTTGATTTGAACTTCAGAAGAAGGGAAACGTTTTTATCCTCACATGCGCACAGAGAAACCCTGTTCAAAACAGAAAGAATGGAAAATTTAAATTAGATTATCCAAACTCAGCGTAAATATAAAACGACGGGCTTACTTTACCTGTCAAACGGTAGGAAAGTCTCTAATTCTCACAGGTGGGTAGAAAACCCTGTTCAGCGCAGTTTATCACTGGAAGGACTAACTTAAATCGAGAGAGCCTGGGACATGTGGTGGACCGTTAGGGCTGCTTCTGTGTTCTGTGTTCTCCGTTCTTTGCTTTTCGTTCAGCCTTCTTTGTCTCACTACGTTGATTTCTTCGCCGTCGGGATTAGCGCCGCGGTAACTTAAGTTTTTTTGTTTGTAAATATCTGTTTCGAGTGCAATTTGAAAGCACACTGCACTCACTAATGCTTTCGTGGTCTTCTTCAGTCCGTATACAGACGAAGGCCATTGGCTCACAAATCCTGCCCTGCCCCTTTTTCGTGACAGTCCTTTTTACGGAACATTACTAATAATTTGAAGGTGTACAATGCCTGCGGATTAAATGGCGTTACTAAACAACCTGAAATTAATAATAAAAATAGACGCAGTAGTTATAACAATACACATGGAGACGTTACGGAAAATAGGACAGATATAATAATTAAAAACAAAGAAGAGAAAATATGCATCTGATAGATTTGGCAGTACCAGCGGACATAAATGTCATTCAAAAGGAAGCAGAAAAGAAACAAAAATACGAGAGTTCCCATATAGAGAAGCAACGAAAGTGGAACATGAGATTTATGATTATATACCGGTAATAATTCGGGCCACTGGAATAGTAACAAAAGGTTTAAAGAACAATTTGGAAGCCATACCAAGAAAACATTCAATAGATTTGCTACAAAACACAGCTATGCTAGGAACATCACACGTAGTACGAAACGTTCTGCAGTCTGAAACTTCGGAAACTTGAAGTCTTGGCTGTGGGGATCACCGTTGGTTTAAGATGGAGAAGTACCAAGGAGAAAAGTCCTGTGACAAGACTTAACAATAATAATAATATAAACGACGAGGACACCTGTGACAATCAATGTAAATACTCTCTGGTTAGCAACAGCTGAAATGTTGCTTACGCAGTCGCGAATAGCCGGAAATGGTGGCCCTAGCTTGAGGGCTGAACTGACCGTAAATAGAACTAGCATGCTGCTAAGTGTTGCAGGACAGATTCTCTGCACGAACCAAGAAAAGGAGAAATTAGTGGCACTGATTTATGAGTAGAATGCTGAGGAAAGGGTTAACAGAGGCAGAATGGTGGAAAATCTGAAAATGGATCTTGAAGAGCCATAGTGTGAGGGTGCAGACTGCTTGCAAATGAAACAGGGTGGCGTTCTGAGACGGGACGACGAATGTTTATGTTTCATAGGAAGTGGGGACTTTCTTTTGAAGGACTTCGCTGTTTGGAGGGTGTTATGCAGCAATTATTACCTATTGGTCTCGAACATACTCTTCTTCTGATATGGTAAAGAGTGAGATGATCGCAAATGTAGATACTGCGTTAATATGTCTAAAATCACGTCTTCATCATATGTTTGCTTTTTAGTTATTTTATAGCTCCCTTTAAGCGGTTGAGTGTGTATACCATCCACTGGAAAGGATCATGCTCATTATGCCTTCTAAATCTCAGTCAATATGGAGGGGGGGGGGGGGGTGGTGGTGAAGTTGTCCCGTAACATGCCAAGCAGGCACTGAGGGGACGTACAGCTCAACGCATAGTCGAACTCCGCATTAGAAATGGGTGGATAGTCAGTGCCACAGCCCGACCTCTTTACTCGTCTGGAGAGCGGACTGGTACCTATTGTGCAGGAGGCTGGGTGGGCTTGGGGCCGTTTTGACTGGTAAGCCAGTCTTGCCCGCCACCGAAGATTCGAAGCCCGTAGCGAGTCATACCAACTACGCTATCACGACAGTACGGGAAACAAGTTAACCTTAAATCGAGATCTGGTACTTATTTCTTGACCGCCACGTTCAGTAGGGTACAGAGGTTGTCTCGTCCAGCGCAGTGGCTGCGAGGAGTTTTTCTGCGGATGTAATGACAGCCCCTGTATAGACCTCACTATTCGCTTACCCCTCGAGGTCATGAATGCAGGGATTTTTGCCTCCCGGCCCCCATTGGTAGAATGGTCATAAATTGTCAGTTAATGAATTAGACACGTGTGCATGGGGAAATTGTATGCCCTAAGCTAGTCTGGTAAGAGTGAGAAAAAAAACCGTAAACCGCAGTTCCTTCAGCAGAATTTGCCTTCCTAATTCAAACCATATATTTCCTGAATACAAAGCAGGTGCTTTGTGACCAGAACGTGTTGAAACATGTGGGGAACGCAGTGTCACACCTCCATGCTTCTAGTCGAATTCAAAACTGAAACCGTGGGAGTACTCATTATGACTACCTGTTGGTTATGAGGACAGATTTCCTGTTACCCCAGTGTGGCTTACAACAGGGAAGCTTGATTAAGTCCGCTGGCTTCCTGCTTGTGTAAATCAGATCATATATTGTCGTTTGCATTATGATATTTTTACGTTAATATTTTGGAAGTTACTTTATCTGTCTGAAATCAATCAAAATCATGCACAAATTTATCATTTGACATAAGAAACAGAAAGTGGACCACATGTAGTAAATCGACCCTGCTTTCTTCAAATCCTCGCCCACTGAAAACTGAAGATCACGACAGTCAGTCCCATATCCCAGAGACGTTCATGTTCTCCCAGTTGAAGAGCAATTCTCCGCTTCTTGTGGAACCCAAAGGCTGATCAAATTATTGTCTGCATCGTGTAGTGTGACACTAGGAAAAGGTATGTAGTCACAACTTAATCACTGAGGTATATTTAATGAATATGCGATGGAAGCAACTACATGTTTCGGCCTGTATTGGCCATCATCAGGTTGTCTATGGAACTTTAAGGGCTAGCTATATGCATGCGCGCATCCTAGTTCCACACACACAACGGGGATGACACACTTCCTAGGTGTAGTGTGACATTCAACAACTGCACGATTCTCATTAGTGTAGTCACAAGAGCCTATCACTTGATCTGCTGAAGCAAATGAGTCCAGTCCATCGCAGCAAACTGTTTTTGTATTATCCATTGTAATTATCCTTCCGTATAGTAGTAGATATCTTCTGCAGTGATAGTTTCTCTTTAACATCTGAAGGGTTATACTAAATTCTGTGTATATATTTTGTCTTCACATTTATACCACTATAAGCACTGCCCATCTCATCACATCTTCCATTTTATCATATAACTCATTTGTGGTGAATAATCTTAATTTATATTATAATAGTCTTAATAATAATAATAATAATAATAATTCTTTGTATCCTACTAATATTTATTATCCTCACGTTTAATTCGACGTCATACAACCTATGCAGTTAAACAGCTTTTTAAATGAATTGCATTTACAGTAAATTAAACTTTGAATGTACAGTAGCAGCAGGGGCGTGGAGTATGACTCTGCCAAATACACATACGCCATCCCTGATATGATCCAAAGCAATGTTGCGAATCGAGGATGATTCTGATACGCCAATAGCACAAACAGCAGTGCTTGTCCGAGCAGCCGCCTCGTTTCCTACTTGCTATACATAATACATAGTGGTGGGAGAAGGGGACAAAAAATTACATGACGTAGTAGCAATGACCTCTCCACTTCAGTAATATGCCCTTCTCCCTGTCTCAGTGCCAGTTCGTAAGTAATTCTGAAGAAAAATCGATAAAACAAAAACTCCTACTCTGGTCAGTGACCAAAATGTCGAAATGACTGCGTGTGAAGTAACGATTTGTACAGTAATGACGTGCTGCCATGTTAGCGTGATATTTTGATATTGTGCATCCTGTTGTGTTTAGAGTTCAAATTGTTTGGTGTAATTAATATTTCCGTTTACACAACTTATTTAACTATGCTTAGATAAGTATGTCTTTACATTAAACAGGTACATATTTCAACCGACATGCGGTCGTCTTCAGGCTGTACAATTTTTACAAGATAGTAGTTTTGTAATTCTCTGCATTCGTCTCGATCTTTACATAAATGGATGCAAATATGTATGATTTAAAATTTTATAAAAAGGAAGTAAATATTAAATAGATAAAGTATCGGACGGTTCCTTCTAGGCCATTAGCAGTAATGGTGATTAAAAAAGAAGTTTATGTGTAAAATCGTTAAACCTCGTCGGTTGGTTGGTTGGTTGGTTGGTTAAAACGTTGTAGCTGGCGGGGGGACACAGGCATGATAGACAAGCATGTTCTTCAGTTATCAAGCCACATGGTAAAGTGCCATCTGTATCAGAGAACACATGGCTGCCACTCGAGTAAACAGTGATAATATTCAATTTGTTGAGTTTGTTAACATTGTACTGCCATGAAGTCTTTCTGAATTGGAGCAAGAATGTTGGTACTGGGAGAGAGAAGTGGTGTGTGAAACGCGCTGATTTGTCAGCATTGGTTCTTTTTCAAGACAGATGAAGAAGGAAATGTGTTTCAGCATTAAACTAACGCTGTTTGGAGCGCACAGTGAAGGTGGCAACGAACGGGACTCCTCTGCACCGGGTGTACCCGGCATGACGCCGCGAAACCCGCAAGGGTTGAATGACCGCTGGGGGACCCGCCTCGTACTGCATGTCTTCACCGTGTCATCGTGGTGGCGTGACGTCACTCCAGCGTAGTTCAGAGCGCTAGATCAAGCCCTGCCTCTCATCCTGTGTGAAACCTGCGGTTATCGTTGTAGCCAACGATATAAGCTGTTTGTTACCACGTCTTTAATCCCCTAGAATTATAACGTCGAGGCAGGAGTATATCGTTGTGAAATATTATTTCCATCCACATTTCAGTATTTGTGTCAGTTACCATACAGAACATGTCATCTATCGGATTTACATATTAAATGTCTGTTGCTTTCCACCGTTGAACTCAAAAAAAAAAAAATTAAAAAAGTCTCGGCATTGAAAGAATCCACATATATTACCCATCTGCATAATGAGTGCATGTTCCTTGGATTACGCTGTTTGTTTTCATTTGCTCTTATGTCGAGAGATGAGGAGCCAATGGGGAAGTCTATGGACAGTCTCGTTAGGCCAGCAGCTTACGTCATATCAGTTCAACAGAGGTTCGTGAAGCCGCCATGTTTATTCGGTCGCCAGACTTGGCACACCACAAAGAGAAGAAGGAAGAAAAACAAATACTGTGCAAGACTGAAAGAAAGGAAGAGGGAATAAACAAACGAAGACAGCGAGAAAGAAATCTTAAATGTATGTCTAGTTCTAATGCCTAGTTCTACTGTCTAGTCATATGTTTGGTACTTGTTCACTTAAGTGTCAGAACTGTCACTCTGTCGTGACCTACGCGACGGGCACCTCGACGATATACTATACTTTCATTCGGGATAGCTCAGTCAGTATAGATTAGTGTGTGGACCGGACGACAGGGATTGTGTTCTCGGTAGGACACAAATATCTTTCGCCACCGCTTCCGACCCGAATCTAGGGTCCACGCTGTCTCCTTTATATTGTGTACTACCCAAGGTTCTTTCCTCTTTGGTAAAGCGCCTGCGACATGAAAACTGCTACAGCCATTCTTAAATATATTAAGATATTATGTCTTTATGTAATATTATGACTGCATTAGGCCTAATTATTAATATATTAAGAGATTTAGTATAATATATTGAATAGTTGTTCGCAAACTTTTGCGTTAAAAGTGGAAGCTGAATCGTTAGGCTGTCTTACGCATTAATATTATGTTAACTTGTAGTGTAGTTAATTACACAGTTCAGTACAGTTTTTGACAATCTGTGCAAGATATCGGACCGTTATCGTATTGGAGTCAGTTGTGGATCTTATGTAGCATGTGGAAAGCATTTTTGTAGGTTAAACAGATGTTTTGGTGTATTCCATCTACTCTTATTCTACAGAAATGCTTATATTATGTAATAACTATTAAACTTACATCAAGGAGTTGTGGTGTTTGCTTTGTGTCATCTTGCGGCTACTGGCGAATATATTAGTAACGTCGAGAAGAATAAATACATTAAGCAAACACCATAATTCAGTACAGTATGTTGGTGTCCAGATGGGTGCGTAAGGAAGATTTAAAGTGTGTTACCTGTACTTGAAGAGATATGGAGGCCACTTTCTTGCCCTAACAAACTGCCGTATAGCTGGTAAAATTTCATACGTAAGTCGAAATACTACACTGCATCAGGGCTGGTAAAATCTCATATATCCTGTTAACTAAAAATTAATATCCAAGGAAAACAGAAAGGATAAACAAGCAACAAAACTATACGAAGGAATGGTGGAGGAGAACACAACTACGGCCATACGAAACGTGTCTTTCAACACGTATCTTACGCAACTACTACAGCTAAGTACTCGTATATGGGTGACTAGGCTACAGGCTAGACAACCGAGGTGCCTTGGTCGCGTGTCCCATAGGTGCAAGAGACATTTCTCGTCTCCAAAATGTCTAAACTGGCCGTGGGGCTTATCCACTCTCCTATACAATGGTGGGCATCAGGGGATAAACAGCAGAGGCGTGAAGGAGACCGCTCACATTATCTAGTGCCGAAATTAATGATGATTGGATATGTACCTTCACTCCTCCATACGCCTTCATGTTATGCACGGCGACAGATTTAAACGGTACTGATATGGAGCCAGAGTAACTCAGTAAAACGGCGAGCTGAGGAATATAAGACGTTGTTTGATTATTGGCACTGACGTGTTCCTTTCATTAGTACATCCTTTGGCATGGTTAGGGAGAATCTTGGTAAAATCGATCGAATAACGAAGTGTAACACCCGTCTCCTTCTCTTGAATGTTAAAAGAGTGCGTGGAACCGCATCTCAACACATACTTACACCATATACCCGTATCATCATGAGCTGTACCTGATTAGGCTTAATTGCATGTTGCTGTGCTTTGTCCCTGCTTGTGGAACAGTCGTGGTTAAGTCGTTAGCGCTTCTGCTCTACAGAGTGAGCATAAAGTCTTTTCCTGGTTACAAACATTTATTACAAGAAAACGACGTGGAATACAAACTTTTTTTTATACCTTAAGTTAGATTCTAAAATTTTATGTCATGTGCTTATTGTTATGTTACAGTTGCATAACCTGCTAGTGTCAAAATGGCGTCAATGAAGGAGAAAGCCCAGTGTGTTTTGTGGTATCACGAAACAAAATCACCGGTTATCGATTAGACGTTCTCCGTGCAACAAAAGGATTACGTGTTGAAGTGTACTAATGTGTTGTAAAAAAACTTCTTGAGTAACATTTAAAGAAATAGATGTTTGAATTCCACGTACAGTAGTTTTCTTGTAATAAATGTTTGTAATAAGGGAAAGACTTTATGCTTACCCTGTATATTTTGAACGTTTCAGGTTCAAACATCGGTACAGGGACCTGCTATACTAACTCCGGCTTTGTTCTTCCAGGAGGATTCCAGACAATACATTAAAGTACGTCACGAGCCCCTCCCTACACGTCCTTTGGGATTTATTATTCACTAGTCACCGTACCTTTCAACCCTATATAATGATGACTGTATGACTGGTTCTTAAATTATGATGATGATGAAGATAATAATAATAACTATTGAATAGTAATATTTCATTGTACCACTAGACCGTCTATTTTGCCATCTGTAATTAAAAACCATTAAATCTTTTTGAAAGTATGGCTAATTCTTAAACTAATAAGATAAGAAGATAAAACTAGTATGGAAACAAAGATCACTACTTGGCCGGTAGCGCTTTGATTTAAGCAAACTTAGATTGACAAAATGATAAAAGAGTTACAACAGACTTGTGCGGAAAATGAGGCTGTGTTATTGAAATCATACAACACGTTATGTGATGGTGCACGATCTTAGTATCAACGAAATAAAAACTAGGAATGATGATGTCTCTAAACGATTTGTCACGAAGTATTGTTCAAAAATATCTTAAGAAAAATTTTAGTCCCTTGTTCAGTGTATCCTCCAGAAAATGTTTCAGAATATAAGGTGCAAAATTTACTGGGACCGAACATTGATAGCACTGTATACATGATACTGCATCATCTGACAACACACAGTAAAGTTGCTTACATAATTAATACACTCGCCACTATTACCGAGAATATTGAGAAGACATGTAACAATAAAATGCAAAGTATGTAAAATTAGCAGGGATTAAACTTTTGGCGCCGCAATTATTTTTTTAATTTTAGCACATCCTGTATATAATATATGAATAATGCAGGAACCAAATACGTTAGAATAATGAAACAAACTGCATTTTGAAGAGAAAAAACCGGAGAGTATACACCATGTTTAAAATATTCAGTACCTATATTTGTTGAATAAATATATAAAATGAAGCTTTAGAGGTTAGCGGTGCGGTACGACCACTAGAGTTGACGTTAGGCGTCAAAAGGTTAAGCAGCAGTTGCGTATGTAAGAGGTGACAGTGGTACCTGTAGTATCTACAGTGCTGTCAGAAACTAATGCGTTGCCAAAGATCTTGCACAAATTTTGAAGCTTCTTATTAAATATTATTGTTATTATTATTATTATTATTATTATTACTGTTACTACAATTACTTGGGAGACAACGATGTCTTGTCCATAGGGGTTTGGCTTCCAGTGCCTGCTTTGTTCTTGGACTGTATTTTTCTTCATTCAGTATGTATCGTGGCCAGTTGTATTGCTAATATTCGATTTTAAAATATTCGATCACTTAATAATTCTCCGATGACTGCATTAGTTTGGTGACGTACTCTTACGATATTCAGTAAGGGTCGTAGAAATTATGACTGTGTTTCCCCCCCCCCCTGTTCAGTAACGTTACTAGTGTGTACTACTATCAAAATCTGTGCTGATCTCTCTTTTACCAAACGTGATCGGTTTCTTGTTTTCCGTATTGCTGTGTGCAGATCTACACGAAAATACGAAACTTGCCGTGTCATGCAGGTTGACTGCGATTAGTTCGACCGAGCCACTGTTGCTTGTTTGACGTCATGCGCGCATTCGACTACCTTGCTTCTGCGGCAACTTCTCTAACACAAGTGTAACGCGTGCAGTCTACACGTTCCTCGTAGGCGCTGAAAACTCGTCCTAATTATAGACGCTTGAACGCGAATTCATCTTACTGTAAACATTGAATGCGTGGCAGCATAATTAATTTTATTATGTGTTATCTACCTTTATTTATTTATTTATTCGTTCTTTTAATGAGATGCTTAGTTTTATCCCTGTTTCTTTTTATCGTATTCTCCTTCCTAAAGGAAAAGAGTAACTTTATGAGATAAACCACGATGTCTGTGTGTTTGCCTGTTTGTCCCATTTCAACTTTTGGACCAGTTGACTTATTTTCACGGAAATTGGAATGAACGTGATTCCATTAGAGACCACACTGACGTCATACTATTATTTATTCAGTAAGTAGTAACGAAATCCTACAAAAAAATAAAAAGCAGGAACGCTAACTAGATTGGTCACATCCTGCGTAGGAACTGCCTTCTAAAACACGTTATTGGAGGCGAGATATAGGGAAGGGTAGAATTGACAGCAGAACGAGGAAGAAGACGTAAACAACTACTGGAAGACCTTAAGGAAAAGAGAGGATACTGGAAATTGAAAGATAAAGCGCTAGATCTCACTCCGTGGAAAGCTTGATTTGGAAGAGTCTATGGACCTGTCGTAAGACAGAGTACAGAATGAAAGATTATAAACCTTGTTACCTCGTGAGGTGGAAGCTACACTACCGACACTTCATTCTTTGTCCTGAAGTAATGTGCGAGTTTGATAATTGGCCGTAGAAATATATACAGTTAATATTAAGGCATTTTTTGTCGAATGTAGCGTAATATGTCGCCGTATGAATATTTTAAATTAACATGGCTATCTGAATATTTTCTCTTATTTTTCAGTGCGATAGCGGTAATTAATATAACTAAACCGGTGTAATTTGTTGTGCAGATGGATTGTGATCTTACATTTGTATTACACCTATGACTTATTGTTTATAAGTTCACAGTTAGAAGTGTAAAAACGGTGGGAACTGTTAGTTTGTGCATGACAGATTTGCACGTACATTATCTATACATCAGTAGTAATTTTTTTCTTATGAATGAAATAAAATAACATTGATAATTATCGTGTCCTGCAAGGAATTCCTTCCTTGTTGTTTTAAACCGCTAAGTTCATCTAAATTTTATCCTTTGACTTTCGCGCTGTTTTTCAAAATGGAAGAATAAATTAAGGTTAGTGGTCTGATTTGTCGAAGTGTTCAAGTTAGTGTATACGTGTATGTTGTCTTCGCGATGCATGTACGTCCCCCCCCCCCCATTTTTTCAAAATGCCTATTGATCTAATTGCCCAAGTCATGTTACATGAAGTGTATGTTAACTCGGCCGTCCCTCCTTCTCACATTACCATACATAATTACCATGACACGCGTAGAAGTGTAATAACGGAAAAGACAGATGGCCTTGAAATTGTATGGGTGGGTTTTTGGAAATGAATGTTACTAGCTCACCCTGAGAAACATGTTTTGCTTATTTTTATTTTGTGCTCTAAGGGAGTATAAATTTAAGTGATTGGTTGCCTGTTTCTTTATTTTGTTTCAGAGGATGGACCTAGATGAGAAGTTATTTTAAAAGAAATTAACATAACATTATTTAAATCGCGGAAATTAACTGTTAAATTAACAAAAGGATGCGATCACTGAAGACAGGGGAACATGCAATGCAAAAGAGGGAGAATATGTTTTTCATGGCACAGAAGGTGGACAAAAATCATTTGAAACCCATCTGCATATTTGCATATGAGCAAGCAAGCGTTTGTGCTTCAGTGTCATGTAGTTACAGTCGTGTATGTTTTTTTTAACAGTCTGTAACGTGGAAGTTTACCTGAATACTTTATAGAATCCATATGGTATGTTTTTAAACATCGTAGGCTGGAGACCGCGAGGATTTAGTGGTAAACTGTGACACTACCACATCTGTAGGTGACCGTTTGTGCAAATTTGTTATATCTGGTACACAGCACAAAAAAAAACATGATTTCTGTGAAAGATCCTGTTCTTTCAGAAGGAAAACTAGACCGAGAAAGAGCAAGGCACGAAACTAGCTTACAACGTAACACTGACATGCGTTTGGATCTTTGCACCTTGGACCCTTCTATGGTGGTCATACCGTGTAACCTACTTCGGCTAAATCTTTTGTTATTGCTTGCAGTTTTACACTTATCGTAGAAAGGTATTACTATTATTAGGGTTAGTTATTATATTTCTTTGCAGAACGTATTATTAATATGTATGCGGGCAGCTCAGTCGGTATAGCGACTGAGCTACGGACTGGACGGTCCGGGATCCAATCCCGGTGGGGGACGAGATTTTTCGGCGTCCAGACTGGCACTGGGGCCCACTCAACCTCCTGTAAAATGGGTACCGGGTCTTTCCCGGGGGTAAAGTGCGGCCGGGCCGTGCTGCTGACCACTCACTCCTTTCTAGTACCGCACACCCTCTGGGCCACACCGGACCTGTAACGGGATCACTTTACGTTTATTATTAATATGTATAAGTTGATTTTGCTCAATTTATCGGCCATACGTACCTTGAAACGTACGTCGAAATGTTTTGTACTTTCTGACTTAAAAACAATACTTCCTACACCATTTCTAGGTGTAATCAAAATCTATCAACGTGAGTTTAATGGTATACACCACTGCCACCGGGTAGCCACCCAATTGCAGTGTTAATAAATATTATTATTATTATTAT
>Ga0131853_10002243_pt1 | contig 34653 bp, 29 predicted proteins | sample TergutLab28metaG_FD_92764 | JGI IMG/M metagenome (GOLD analysis project Ga0131853, IMG submission 92764) | Labiotermes labralis P1 segment gut microbial communities from Petit-Saut dam, French Guiana - Lab288 P1 (version 2) (version 2) | ecosystem: Host-associated > Arthropoda: Insects >... | reverse complement strand
TTGGTTTGCAGGGGAGAATTCATAACACTTCTGCCGGTAACTGGTTCCAGTGTTGGATGGTCCTATTTACAAAAGAATATTTCCCTATATCCGTCCTTTGCCTCCTACTCTTAATTTTCCTTTCATGATCTACCCTGCTCAGATAGTGTGGCCGTTCTAATCTGTCACCACTAGGCTTCCACGCCCGTTCCCCAGAGTACGCTTTGAAGAGGGCACATATGCGTGATAACTTTCTACGCGACACCAAAGTTTCCCAACTCGGACTGTTCTTATGATGTGCAAATTTGGCAGCTTTCTTTTGCACCCTGTCTAACGCACTTATTTGTCCCTCCTTGTACGGATCCCAGCACATGGCCCCATATTCAAGAATTGGACATACAAGTGACATGTAGGCTAAACTTTTGGTATTACTATTACTCTTTTCTAGTATTCACATTGTGAAATGTAGTGCTTTCCAGGCCTTTTTCACCACGTAGTTAACTTGATCTGCTCAAATTAAGTCGCTGCATAAGATTATTCCTAAATATTCACAACTGCTCGCTTCCGGTATTAATGTGCCCATTAATGAATAATTTAGTGGATCCTGTACCCTAGCTCTCGTGAAGCGAATTGCCTTACTTTTACTTGGATTTATTTTCATCGCATTTTCAACCGCCCACTTCCCCAGCCTGTCCAGGTCTTTCTGCAATTTTTCCATGTCTGCATTATTTATAATGTGGTGTGACATAAATTGAGGGTACATAAGGTTACAGTGGGTGCTGGTGATAGTCTTTGTAGATGTAATTGGTTATTCCAGCCAATATAAATGAACTTTTAGAATATAAGTTATAACAAAATCAATTTTATTGTGAATTTATAGGACATTTCTGACCCATTTGAATAAACTGTTCAAATAGTAATAATGGAACATATGTTACTGGGAAGTAAAGATAGGAGAGATTGTTCTGTTTTGTAGATTTTTGTGATGGTGTATTAAATTTAGGACTACTTGGTTTCTGGACTTTGCTCATCATCTAGTATTTCAAAATCCAACCCCCCAACCCTTACAAATAACCAGTTGTTTTGGAAATTGGGTCTGTTCAGACCTTGGATAGAAAACTGGTGAGGCACCTACTACATTGGACCTGTTAGAAAGAGCCATTTTTTATTTTTTTGGTTTTGAAAAACACACTTGTCCCAAAAGAAGGATTGCATGTTAAATCAGAATGCTGAGGAATGAAAATAGTTGAAGATGACACAGGAAACTAAAAGAGGTCATAGTTGTGCATTCCTACATGACATGTATGTTGAACTGAGAGTGTGTAATTGTTTCACTGAGGTTTATGGTATGTACTGCACATCACTGTAGTGATGAACTTCATACATCTCCTATACTGACTGAACATTCATATTGAGAAGCAGTAATTAACATTTTGGGTGCTGGATCACAGTTTTGTGTGAATGAGTTGACGTATTAAATCTTTATTATCCCGGAATAGGCGTTTTAAATCCCCCAGCTGCAGGGGGTGATCTGGGAATACAAGATTTAGAATCTCCCACTTAGGTCTGGTGGCTGTGTTTTAGCTTGGGACAACTAGTATTCAGAAAGAATGCAGAAGCTAGCCAGCTGAAATGTGCAGGACACTGATGCATTAATGTGTTGCACGGCTGTTAAATGCCAAGCTATCAGATCACAACAATATATGCAAGGAAGTGTTCAAGTAAATAATAGTTTGTGGTTATATGAAACATTGTAAGTAAATGTATGACCATTTGGAAATATGTACTGTACTTCCCAAATTTAGCACCAGATATATGTTGTATAAATGTATTTTACATTATTTTAATATATGATCACCAGCTGCCACTTGGCAAAGTCACACTTTTGTCACCATTTATGGTGTGCTGCATAATGGAAACTGTTGTACACATTTGTGCAGAACATCTCTCTTAGTTCATATACTGAAATGTAAGTTATGTCTACACTTCACTAAATACAGACAGCAATAAGGTGCTCAGAAATTTTGTAATCTGTATTGCCTTGTTTACAAAATATAGTGTAAAGTTAAATTTGTACAATTTATGAAAATTTTAATTTACTTTATTGGATAAATGTTGTGAGTATTAAATAAATTAAATAATCTTGACCTTAAAAAATATGTATAGGTAGTCTGGATATGATCCAGCGACTGCGCTTATTGAAGAAGCTTCCAGTTCACAATGGTTGTGTAAATTCTATTTGCTGGAATGAAACGGGAGAATATATACTTTCTGGATCAGATGATCAGCATTTGGTTGTTACACATGGATACAACTTTAAGGTAATTGTTGTGTGTGATATACGGTGAAATGTAGTTGGGATTCGATCAAAACTTAAGAACAGAGGTGCTGGACTTATATGCTAGCAGTGTGGATGTATTTAGTAGTTTTTGATTAACTGGTTCAAAGTTAATTTTGTCTTTTTTATTTCACAGATGTTAACAAATTTTAAAACAAGTCATCGTGCCAATATCTTTAGTGCCAAATTTTTGCCTAGTAGTGGCGATAATAATATAATTTCCTGCTCAGGAGATGGCATCATATTATTTACTGGTTAGTTATTTACCTTGTTTTTATAAGTGAATATACTTTTAAGCGCAGGAGATGTTAATAAGGTGTGACATGTAAAGAGGTAAGAATTCTGTATCTATTCAGTGTGAATGCATCAAATTGGGGGATAAATTTAATGCAATATTGCTCATATATTGAAAATCACTGGAATGAAAGCTGAACACATACAGGTCATTAATATGATCAAGTTTTAAAATTGCATTGCTCAAGTTTCCAAATCTGTTCTCTAGTAGCACGAACACTTCTTCTGTGGAAATAGGTGTCTCAAGTGCAGAAAGCAAAGAGGTGCTCTGGTGTCACAAATTGAAGTCCATGGTATGGTGTGAAGGATATTTTGTACAGAGTTTGTTAGTTAACCACCAGTCAAAATGTCCATCTACAAATAGTGTAAGTTCTTTAGTAAGCCTGGTGGAGGGAAAGCTACTGGGGTGCTGATAAGTCCTTAGCCTGACCTACTTCCTGATGTCATAGGACAGAATCGATAGTGTCATTGGAAGCTAATCAACTGCTCAGATTAAATAATATATGCTTGTTGCGGACTGTCATGAACCTTTAGAGGGATAAAAGGTGACTTATATTTTTAATTTTCATGTAAGAATTATCAATTCGGGCTAAGGACTTATCAGCACCCCTGTATGTTAAACAACCATTCACGGAAGCTAAAGTGAATTAAATTCAAATGTCCGTCATTTGCTTGCAGTCCAAGAAGTTGGACAAGGCAAACTGCATGACTTACATGCCACTATCAACAGTACACAAAATTCTGCAAACATGTTGATATTGTAAGTTGCAAATACCAGTGGCTGCAACATTTAACAGCCCAAAACAAAGAACTTCACTATGTAGTATGCTGTGACATTATTTCAGATCTTGAAGAAATTTTTTATATCAAAAATAGTGTTCAGTGACAAAGCCACTTTCCATCTGCCCCCATTCTTTTTGATTAATTCCTTAAATTTATCCTTTAAAAACTTTATTATTGCAGCAAGCGATGGTAACCAAAGTAACACTGGAATATGGAGGAGTGACAATAAACTTGCCATGATTAAAGTCACAAGGGACAGACAAGTTCAATGTCTGTTTTGCTCTATTCCAACAGAAAAGTGTTCAGGCTTTTCCTTTTGTGCCAGATACACTGTCACTGATGTAGTTCAATGTTGGAAGAATTCGTCATGCAGATTTTTGAAAAAGGGTGCCTTAATAATGTGCTATTCCAACAAGACAGGGCAGAGTCTTTGCATTTTATTGTTGTAGTACAGGTGGGACTTCCTGGATCAAAAGTTTCCACAGGTGGATTGGCAGAGGCAGTCATATGACTTGGCATTAAACTACTTGTTAATCCTCCTCCAGGGTTATATGTGGGATGCTGTTTATGTTCTACCATTGCACACCACTTTGCCAGAAGTTGCTGGGAGAATATGAGCTGCTGTTGTTACAGTTTCACCTGCCATTCTTACCAGTGTGCAAACTGAACTTGAATATAGTTATGATAATTGAATGTTAACATTTTTATATGTAGATCATAAAAACTTGACCATGTAACCTACAATAATATGTTCAGTTTTCATTCTTATACCTCTTACTTCACTTACATCATCAGAATCATGTGCACTACTGCATGCATTGCTATTTTCAACACCGTTCAACATATTTAAGGCATTCACTATAGCATGCGTCACTTTCGTCAAATGCATGCATCATACCAGTGCGCTAAACGCAAGCAAAAGTGCACGAATATGGGCATAGCAATTGTTTAGCAACACAATCACCAGATATCTAACAGAAAGGTATGGAATGTTAAAGGTAAAAAATACAAATGCATCAGATGTATCATGAGACCTTAACTCAAAGTTATAAATGTACAAAATCCCCGCTGTCGATGGTACTGCATTATTGACAACAATGCAGCAGTTTGACACTTGCAGTCATGCTAAGGACTGCTTTATCTAGTGGACAGAATAGGCAGCTATCCTGGGGCCTACACTGCACAAGGTTTAGTACTATGTGCCTAACATTAGAGCAGATGAATTTTAGTTACATCTTTGCTTATTTTAAAACACTGAAACCTACAAAAACATTTTTATGTAATTTTTTTATGTACTCATTTCCAGACGGCTTTACTTAATAGTTCTGCTCGTAAGTTTGACTCACATATGTGGGCAGTAGACACACATATGATGTACAGAGTATTTATTATTTAGGTTGGTATGTTTGGCATTTCAGACTTTTGGTTTGATTGTTTAAAGTATGAAGTATGTGTGTGGTGTTGTGATAGATAATTTTAAATGAAGGTAATTTGTAGATTATGTATTTTGCTTTTTTCATCCTTTTTGCTTTTGGGTAGTATTCATATGTTTTGTACTGGTGACAGAGTTTAAGACCTTTTATTTGAAGACCAAGTTAAGAGAGGGGAAGGTCGTACTTTTCTCGAGGCCCATCACTGCCTAAAGTGGCCTTGTGAGTGTTGATGGTGAAGAGTCTGCTTGTCAAATGTAGTATGTCTCAGTTCCTCCAGTCTTGCATGCTGTGTCAGTTTCAGTATGCCTCAGTTTCTCTACCCATATTTTCTCTCAGATTCAGTATGCCTCAGATATTTAAGTTATGCTGGCTTTTTGTAAAATTCAGTGTGCCCCACTTTCTCCAGTCTTGTTTGCTCTCTGTCAAATTCAGAATACCACGGTCCTTCCAATCTTACTCTGTGTTGAATACTGTATGCCTAATTTCCTCCAGTCTTGCTTGCTGTCTGTCAAATTCATTATGCCTCAGTTTCTCCAGTTTTGCATGCTCTGTCACATTCATGTGCCTCACTTTCTCCAATCTTGCTTTCTGTCAGATTGAGTGTGCCTCATTTCCTCCAGTCATACTTGCTGTCTTCAAATTCAATATGCTTTAGATTCTCCACTCTTGTTGTATGTAAAATTCAGTATGCCCCACTTCCTCCATTCTTGCTTGCTTTCTGACATACAGTGTACTTCAGAATATGCCTCAAGTGAAGGTCTAATGGTGTTAGGTGACAGTGGTGGAATTCATTTATAAGATTGGAGCACCCATCAGACGGATATTCTTTCTCCCAGTGATAAGATGGTGGCTAAAAGAGGATGCTTGCTGTAAGTTTAATATGAACTTTTGAAATTTGTGTGTGGTAGTTGCAAACTCTGCATTATTACCACTTTGGTTTTATTAGAGGTAATGATGGTGGAGAGCAAGCAGAGTGGTGTCCTGACTGTGGAGTTCATGTTTTTTATCAGATACAATGGGTTCTGATTCCCCTCCCCCATGCCTGTACATAGCACATTCAGCAGTTTTTTTGGAAGTATTAAGTGTGGTATATTCTCTTCTTAATATTTCTGTCATGTTGAAAATGAAGGTGATATTGCATAGTTTTTGCATAATTGCACGTAGTCTTTACCAATCAGATATTATGTATAAATTACTTAGCTGGCCTGGAACTGCAATCTTTCATACTCTGACCAAATATTGTTACTGATGACAGCAGACATGACTGTACCTGCAAGTGCTATGGTCATATGGTGCCCACAGTTTGTTGAGTCCTTTATTTGAAAGTGATGTTTGATGAGTTATCTGTGTCTCTAGATCTTACAAGGAAAGAAGAAACATATTACAACCAATTCAACTGCCATTATGGCACAACGTATGAAGTGATAACCATTCCTAATGATCCGCACTCATTTCTGAGCTGTGGTGAAGATGGGACAGTTAGATGGTTTGACTTACGCATGAAAGACAAATGCAGCAAACCCCAGTGCAAAGAGGTGAGCGCAGATCTTTCTGAGGTAAAAATGATATTCCATAGCAGTAACCAGCATAACCTTGTATGTGATATTGTTAATATTTCAGGATATCATGATTACATGCCAGCGGGCTGTGACAGCTTTGTCTGTGAATCCTGTAGCACCTTATCAACTTGCAATTGGGTGTTCAGATAGTACAGTTCGAATGTTTGACAGACGTATGCTGGGAACAAAGGCCTCAGGTATACAGCTAACAACTGTTTGTAAGTGTAGGCTGTGGTCAAGTTTTTCAAGGATGTAAAAAAATGATAAGCTATACCGTTCTGGATTCTGTTTATGAAATGATGTTTATGGTTTTTTTCAGGAGCAGCAGATGCTGGAGGAGCGCTGCGACCACTGTGCTCATTCACTGTGCCCAGCTTTGAAGACAGATCATATCGAATAACCTCACTCAGTTTCAGTCCTGAGGGAGAGGAGGTTCTTGTGAGCTATTCTTCTGATCATCTGTACCTGTTCAGTGTCAAGGTAAGGATTAATCATGTGAACAAGTTAGTGTAATGCAGATTGTTTTCTTGAATTTAATTTAAAATTCTGGGCTTGTTATCTTGTATTGCTGGCCCACTTGATAACATATAGGCTATTATTGTTTTTGTCCCTTGTTTAGATGAGTTGTAAGTTATTGTTCAAAAGAGGTTGGAGATGTATTATAATTTCTTACCAATTGTAAATTGTACTCAGTTTCTATATAACAATCTTGAAAGGTGATTCATCCTGTTATGTTGTCAACATTAAAACAATAAAACTATTATATTTATCAAACAAAACTTATAAGTTGTGTTCAGTGGATATAATAGTAGGTTTTATTGTTTTATTTCTGTGTACATGCTTTTTTTAATTACTTTTGCAATTCTGTGAATTCTTATACCAGTAACAATGCTTCCATTCAAGTTCATCATACCAAATTTATTCATGTGATAGTCACTCTTTTTAAGTAACCATTTCACTCTGGAAATATTAGCTACTGTGTTATAAGTGTCTGCAAATAAAGAAGTGATATATTTATCTCGTGTGTGTGTGTGTGTGTGCTTTTGTGATGAAACACATAACATCAGTGCATTGTCCGTATTGGAAGTATAAGAAGGTGTATTACCAGACTTTTTAAAGTAAGGCTCAAGCTTGTTCCATTATTAGTTTCTTGCCTCTCAAAAACTTTGTGATTCAGAACGCTTTACCAATACAGCACATGTGCTGGCTGATCTTATGGAAGGATTTTGTGATTGTCTGTTGATATTAGGACCATGGCAGCATTCCACTTAAATCTAACTCTCCTGCTGCTGCTGCTGCCGCTGTACAGCAGGAACTTGAAAAGAAAGGAACTCAGGGACCCTCTGCACCTGTTCGGAGACTGAGACTGAGAGGGGACTGGTCAGACACTGGACCTGATGCTCGCCCAGAGAGAGAAGGTGGTCGTCGAGGAGGTACAAACTAATATGTTTTTCAAAACTCTCTTTCTCTTTCAGTATGTAACTCATGCTACATAAGTGACAGCCTGTGAAAGAAATGATGCTTTGATGCAAATGTGTAGGATACTGTAAAACACATTTCATGAGGAAGAACCAAGACTCGAAGTACACATTTATAATGTACTAGATATGTTCATGTATATGTACTGTCATCAGTGTTTTGAATAAAAATTTCTTCAACATAGCAGGACATATCTTGAACAGCTGTGTAACTGTGAACTTGTCACAGTTGTGTGTTGTGCACGTGCTGATTAATTACAAAGCATTATGTATTCACCAGCATAACATATCTTTGCTTCTTAGGAGGATCACTGATTAGTGAATACCTAAATGAACACAGACAGCATTCTTATCTAAATTAAATAGTTTGTTGATTCAAATGGCAGTAATTACTGAAATTACAACACACAGGGTACTAACTTTGAGAACTGCACTCTTCTGGGTTATTACACAGTGAGTAGTGGTAATTTCTTTCCGATGTTTCGGGTTGTCCCAAAACGTTGGTAGAAATTACCGCTACTCACTATGTAATAACCCAGAAGAGCGCACTTCTCACCTACTTCGTGGCAGCAGCCTGAAATCATGGTAATAACTTTGTTTCAGCATTTTGTAGAAATATGCTGCCTCCATCTTCAAGGTGACTGGGTTGTGTTTAGGTGGAGATGGAAATGATTGGAAGGGCCTTATGTTATGCCATTTATCTCACTTTGAATTTGCAGTTCCCATTCACTTAGCCCAAGATCTGCCCTTTCATCCCTTACTGTAGCTTTGTTTTGCTAGTCCTGCAACTTTTCTGGGCACATTTTTTTCAAGCCACTTCAGCAACCACCTACAGCTAGTTCAGTGACTCTGAAGAAGCAACACATTTCTCCAAAACTTTGGAAGCAATATATTACCTTACACAGTTTAATAAGGCAGAACACTGTAATTGAAGCAACACCAGCTATGAAATTAGGAAAACTAACTAATGGCCTGTTAATTATGGATAAATCTGTGCCTTACTATTCACATGTGTTTTACAGTTTGCAGACCAGCTGGCCTGTCCAAATGCATTGTAGTAAAGTTACCGATGTTATATTAAATTTTAATTGTCTGGTTGTTCATTCTAGAAATTGCACAAGCCCGGCCTACTCTGCATGCTACTTTAATGCAGCGCATGACAGATGTTCTTTCACGGATGCTGAATGATCCTGCAACCCGGGCAGCTCTCAGCGGGGGTGGTGAAGACTCTCTAGAGGGGGATGAGAATAATGCAGCTGAAGCTGAAACAGTTGCCTCACCTTCAACAGAGCCTTCACCTAACACAGCTCCATATCAGCTTGTGTCAGATGAGACTGCTTCCACATCTCAATCTTTCTCATCCAGCTCAGCATCTGCACCACAAAATCCTGGGTTATCTGTCCATTCCCCCATCTCTGAAGCAGTCAGCTGCATTAACAACACTGTTCCATCCTGTAGTAACACGTCATCTGTTTCATATTCCAGTAGTAATTCAAGTATACCTTACATATCCAGCACTGTAACTGAAAGTACTAATGCTCTTGATCTTTCCCAAGTTCCACAGTTAAACCTGTGTTCCTCTGAACAGCCTATATCTGGTGGTACATTAGGTGCAAGTGAGAGATATGAGGCTGATAGTGAAACTATGGTACCTGGACAAAGTGTTCCTAGTCAAGATGTCCACAGTGAGAGTTCCAATGCCAGCAGAGCTTCCCCAGCATTGTTGCAAGATTCTGAACTTGTTCATCACAATATCAGTAACTTACAGGATCAGTTGTCTACCATGAGGGAGGGATTTATTGAAAGGTAATTTTGACATACCTTATAGTTCAGTCTGTGTGTTCTTCTGCTCATTGCTCTAATTGAAAATACAACAGTAACATATTTTTATAGGTAAGAGCTTGAAATTAATGTTGTGGGAAATCTTAAACTTCCAGGTTTTGTGTGAAGTATTTTATTGTATATTTAAAAATACTGCTATGATATGAACGTGAGTATTTAAGGCTATATGCCAGGTCTTTTCTCAACCATTTTGTCTTGTTTCTTCCCTTTGGTGCTACATAATATATACAAATTTATGGTCCTGTAGTTCATGAATCCCATACCCTGCTTTGGAGCAGAAGAGATTAATGCTGTGTTCAGGGCAGGAATGATAAAAGTTACTTACATAACCTCAGAATGATTATCAATAAAGTAAGTAGCTATGGCTGGGAAGACCAAGATTCAGTTTCTGGCAAGGGGCATGTCTGGAGCACACCCAGGCTTGTGTTTTAGGGTTGTTGGAGGTAAAGTAAAGAGAGAGTTGAGCTGTTGACACCTCCATTTAGTTAATAGTGCTCAGTTATCATAACCTAGGGCACAGAGGGCCAGTCTTAATCCTAGGTGCATTGGGCCCAGAAGGGCTTGAACTCAAATACTATTGAATATCATAGCCTGGATTGCTTATCCAATCATTGGGAGTAAGTTTTTGCAGTTAGGTGTGAATATAAATTTGCTGGCTGTCACATCAAACCTTCCCCTGGAGATTGATATTTGTCCATCATATGTGACTCTGGCTGTTGCTATTGTTGAATAAAATGTCTGGAGTTCTCCTGTGCCATGTGTACATTATGCATTTGCATGAGTGTTGTTTGTCTGCTGTGTGTTTTATAAATTTTGAACTCAATAAACAATGGCAAAGTCCCCATGCATGCAATGACAGCATTTGGCAGAATGTGAGTGTAGTTCAACTCACTCCTAACCTTAGCAGTAGATGGGCATGAGAGGTCAGCTTCATGCGCTGCCTGCTTTACCCCCAGGCAAAGTGCCATTAGTACCCATTGAATATGAGGATGGGTGGGCCCCAGAGTCACGCTGTATGCTTTGGGGAAGAAATAAATCTCTTGCCATTGCTGGGAATCGGACCCCAGTTTGTTGGTTGTCCATTGCAAAACCTCATGACTACACTATGCCTTCTTCCCATGCTAAATAAACACCACTATTAAACAGGAAAAGACCTTGAAATATTTTTGTCAAAGGATGTTGGAAAGATATGACTTGAGTTTTGAAAAGTGTTATATTCAGTGCCTTTCTTCACTTCAGTTTCAGCCTAATCACTTGGCAGAAAAGTGTGAACTTATTGACCAGTTTGGGTATGTACTAAGAAGTATTTATGTCGCTTCTGCAACATGGACATGAATTACTTTTATATGAAAGTGAGGGAGTGTGAGAAGTTAAAAGCCTAAATCCAACATGTAAAAGGATTTTATTAAGTTAATTTTGCATGAATCCAGAAATACTCACCCTGTGGCCATGGGGAAGTAAAGACAGATGGCAAGTACATTTTTACTCTCAGTTTGAATGTTATTAACCCTAACAATTCAGTAAACAAATGATGTATTGATTTATGTAATGTGCAGAAAATAAAATTAAATAACGTATTACTTTTGTTATCTGATAATGTGATTTTTAAATTTCTTCAAAATATTTGTGTGAGTGAATTTTGTTAAGTGGTTAGTAGATATTGCTTGTATTTTTTGGGAGCTCTGTTAGTGGTTGCAGAGGAATTTTATTATCATATGTGTAATCAGCATGAATTTCAGGCATGGGAGTGAGCCAGCTGTCAGCCTTGTATATTCAGACAAGAGTTCAACTAGTGCCAAAATATCTCTTGGTTTGGGGGATGAGGTGAGCCGTGAATTGTGTGAAAACAGCAGTAGAAACTCATCACCAGGTAATAGTGAAGACCAGAACCGTGTCATGTTTGAAGTGTGTAGTGCAATGCTGCCTGATAATTGGTTTGAACTGTAGACATTATGTAGTGGCTGTTGACATGAATGTGGCAAGTTTGTAAGGATTTGAAAGGAGGTAGTTGTGAATTTGATTTTGAGGCTGTTTTGCAGGTAGTGATGAAAACCACAAAGACTTAGTGATAGCCTGTAATTTGTCCAGTTACCATACCAGGCACATTTTGAAGACAAATCTTGTATTTTACCACTGTAACATTCTGCACTGTTAGCAGAGTCTAAATGAATTATAGATAATAATTTGAATGTAATTTCCCACTGATCTTGTTCCTGGAGGGGTAGATTTCATACCAGTTTCTCTTGATTCTTTGGTTATCTCAAAGTATGTACTGTAGTTAGAATGTCTTGTGTTATAAAAATTTATCCATTATTTCAGAATGAAATCCATCTTGTTTGACCCTTATTTGCAGCCAATGTATAATACATGCTTTTATCTATTTTCATGTACTGTTGGATAGATCGAAAATACATACTTTTGAAACAAAGTATATGAAGTATATTTGGGTAATCTGTCGCCAGCAGTGAATGTGAGGAAAATGTTTTGTGCCAAACATAACCAAATGTTCATTTCCACATGGTGATTATGATTTTGTGCTTTGTCTCAACATTAAAAAACAGGCTTCATCTCTGAGGCTTGAGCCTGCAGGTTCTCCGAAGTATTACTGACCACTAGTAGGACTATGTGGTGTTATAACCAAGAAGCCCACAGTATAATTTTTATTGCCACAAAAACCTCATACACATATATATATATATATATGCATCGATGCATACGTGTGCACACATGCAGTTTTTTGAAGTGTCCACACTTGTTTTGAACTGAAATGTGGTTCTGAAACAAGTTCTTTATGCTTCTTATAGAAATGGGTGTCAGAGAAACTGTGCCTAGTCAGCCTTCAAAACTTCAGAATGTAATGGAGAGAGATGATGCAGTGCCAGGAACAAGTCATGACATGTCTCCCAGCACACAGGATCCAGCCAACAGGTCCAGTGGTAGGCAGAGTTTTTGCCACGATTTCAAAATTGGAAACATTCCAAGTAGATTAAGGTGTGTTTTTTAATATGCTGAAGGCATCCCCCCTGTGCCAACATATCTGATTTGATGTCATTCTTCTCAGTCATTTGTCATCTAGATGTGATTTTTTCTACTGTTGTCTGGTTGCTAACTTTGCTAGGAGATTTTGAGGCATTATTCCATTGTTTGCACTCATAAAGTTTGTGATAGGTTGTCAGTTGAGAATTTTTAAATTTTTTTCAAGGAAAATATATTTTATGTTTTCATTGTGCTTTGTGAATAGCTGATTCCCAGTTCTGATCCCGACTGTATGTCTCACACTTATTACCAAGGACTTTTTTTAACCTTTTGATAGTTACCATGCCCATCACACAGTGTAACGCTCATAATGCTGAACGACAGTATATCTGACAGCCTATGGTGGCGTTTATTATGCCAACCCTATAGGGGTTCTGTTTTTCTGTACAACATACCAGGCATTTAATTCCAGTGCCAAAGGATTAAGGGAACCTTGAATAAGAGAAGAACTGGAATGGCTGTCATTATGGTGTAATGATGAACATGTCAGTTTTAGCTGTCTGATATCTCATAATTGATAAAAATGGCAGCAGAACGCTTGTAAATTTTAATTGACTTACAGATTATCTTGTGTGTTTCTCAATTTTTTCAAGTTTTGGTATTTCCGCAGCCATGCAGTTGCAGAGCTCATTCCTCTGGGTAATGATGCTGCAGCACTGGGTCATAAACTGATTACACAGTGACAGAGAGTCATATACCAGTTGAACATAATTTTGTACTCATATTTTGATTCAGTTGAATGAAAATACTCTTCTGAGGTCCCACTGTGATCCTCTGAAACCAAAGATTAACTTGCCTTACATGCATCTTGCAACTTTTTACTTATTTGAAACATTGTGTGTACTTTTCTGTATCATGTGGGAGATATCTGGCCAAAAATCATGCAAACTGAACTTCAAATGGCTGTGACTGCTGCATTCCAATGCTGGACAGGTTACATTTCATCACCATTGTTATATTCCTCAGTAAGAATCTGCATAACCTTTATAATTAGTACTGAAAATAAACTAAAAGCATTAGAATAATGTTTCTATATGTGTATGAAGACTGGAATTTTATAATAGGTGTGAAAAGCAATTTTGCATTTTGTTTATTACATAGCACATGTGGGGGAGAACAACCATCATACAGGGTTTTTGTGGGGAAACCTGATGGAAAGAGACCACTGGGAGGATCTCAGCTTAGATGGGAGGACATTAAACTGGGTATTAAATAGATAAAATATGACAAGATTCATCTGGCTGAGGACAGGGACCAATGGCAGGCATTTTGAACAAAGTAATGAACTTTGGGTTATTTACAGCAAGGCTAATTCCTTCATTAGCTGAGAAACCAATAGCTTCTCAAGAAGGACTCTGCCATATAAAGTTACTGTTATTTAATATAATCTTATGTAGGTTTTATGTTTTATGTTGTTTACACAGGGTGCATGAGAGTAACACATCAGGAAGTCATGAGGTAAAATGTACAAATAGTATTTGTACATTTTACCTCGATGATTTTTTAAAAGTTGTTTGTGAACCTGGGGCTGGCATAACCTAGGCCAAAACATGTCATTCTATTAGTTGTGTTTAGACTGTTACCAGCTTTGTGTATTGAGTTACCAAATAACACAACAAGATGTCACACGTTACAAAATGACTTACTGATTTTCTAAAAAAAACAGTTCATGATACAGAACAATCATCTATGATGTGGAATTGTTGTTGGGATACTGTTTGAATTTTTTTTATAGTTTTCTTCAGTCTCACCAGGTAAATGTCAGACTAGTTCCCCCAATTAAACCTTGTTGCATTCCAAGTTATTTTTAATTCATCATTCTCTAATTGCCCCACCACTGATGCTGTGTAGTCTGAGACAATGACAGCATCATAAAACAACTCACTAAAAGAATGTCACAGTCATGAATTAAGTAAACTGAGATGTAAGTATGTGAAATAACAGCTGTGAGCAACATAATTATGATTGTGTATATCAAATCCTGGTAGAGTAGGGTGTGGAATGAATAGTACACATATATTAGTTGGAAATGTGACATTAACCTTTCTTTTCCCTGGAGAAAATGTAGTTGTCTCACTTTCACTTTTTAAATTGAGAGTACAAGCAGGCATAACATTTTCTTTGTATGGCCTAAACATTTAAATAGCCTCTTTTATAATCTTTGGAAATATGATGATTATTATCATTTTGACATAGAGGGCTGTGCATTGTGATATAGTCTTATAATAAAACCAATGAGATGCACTAAAATCTCAAATTTTATTTTTGGAATAGGACTGTATATGTTTTGGACAGTTTCTCTGTCCATCAGGAGTCTGTATGACATATACCTCTTGTTGTGTGTACAGTGCTAGACTCCTGATGATGGACAGAGGAACTGTCTGAAACATGTAGAGTCCTACTCTAAAAATAAATTTGAGATATTAGTGCATCTTGTTGGTTTTATTATAAGAATAATATTATATCATTTTATAATAACGAGTTTAGTTTTATTTTGTTTTTAGTAATGTAATACTCTCATTAGTAGTAACAGTACAATTATCCATGTCAATGTCTTGTTCAGTGAACCATTTAGTTTAGTTAGAACAGTAAAACATACTCTAGAGGCCTTATTATTTTGCATTTAAAATTACTGTACAAATGGAAGAGATTCCTGAACATGAAATATTTCTTATGTGTTCTCATTTGTGTGAGGTCATCTGTCTAACTCGATGAAATTTCGTAGCTCAGTTTGCAGAGTTTCTGTGTATTCTGATAACATCTCATGGTGTGTTTCCATTTTCAAATAATGAACTGTGCAAGGATTAGCACAGAACACTTTATTGTGGAGAGATGTCCATGTAGGAAAAAGTGACATGGGTTTGTATCTGGTGAAAAAGGTTTGTTGAATAACAAACCAACTTTATGAGACCAGAGGGTTTTAAAGTATGGCAGCAAGTTCCTCTGAAACAGTGGTGATGTTTACGATTGACACAGTTTGATGATGAGAATAGTTTACAAACTATGCACTTATAAGCAGCAAATCATACAGCCAGAGATCAGGCTTCTAATCTTCTGAGGTTTTTTCTTTAAGTTACATCATTTTATTTCCCTGGAAGTTATTTGTATCGTACTGTGTGCACCTGTGTTGCCGAAGTCGGATTGCAGATTGTACCAGGTTCGCTGCCATGTATCCTTCATGTGTACCTAGTATCTTGCCCATAGCTTTGTGGCTTATTTCCTGGTGGTGTTGTATTTCAGATGCTGGACATGATGGAGAAGATGACTTTAATGACAGTGATGATGAAACAATGCTTATGACTAGTGGAAGCAGGAGGTAATATTGTTATGTTATTGTATATAATATAATTGTAATATTGTTATTGTATGTTTTAGGTACAGCAAAGTTTTATTTTGACATTTTTAAGGGGTTAATCAATTTGCATTTTGAACTAAAATATGTCTTAAATGGGACAAATTCAAATTACAGGAAAAATGTACAGTAAGTTTTAATGCTTATAAATTTATTGTAGTTGACTGTGTGGCTGAAGTGAGAGATTTGAGATTCTTAGAGCAATGTTGATGAAGATTCAGTTTCTCTGGGATGCTGCAACTGTATAAAATGACAAATGATTAGCAAAGTTTTCAAGGAGCTGAATGCCTTCTGCCTCTAGGTCAATTGGTGCAGAGTGATTAGATGCTTGATGTGTCATCTGTTCATTTCCTGTGCTTTTGCCAAGAAATTTGATTTTGATGCTCAGGTTTATTCATCCAATTGAAGAACACATGGCTGAAGCAATATCTTCAGTAAGACATGACAAAGAGATCATGTTTGATGAGCAGAGCACATTGCAGCCAGCTGTGAAGAAGAAATACACTGGCCACAGAAATGCCAGGTAGTATAGTTATTTGCTGATATATTACCATGTTTGTGCATGTATGTGGTGGCATGTGTGTTAGCGCACATATTTATTGTTAATTACCATTTATTAAAGTTGTGTCCTATGATAAAAGTTTGATTTTGGAAGGGCCTTTTCTGCAATGTGCTGATTTTAATTTTTGCTTTATTGAAAGTCACATATTGGGACATCTTGTTAATATGTATTTTGTAGTAGTGATTATCGTAGCATAATGAAGTTCTTATTCTCCAGAGAACACAGTATCCAAACTAGTGGGGTGAGGAAATACTTAAGTAGCATATTGTAATTGGCAAAATTTACAGACAACTTTGTGTCCAAAAACACAAGTGTGATTATTGTATAAGGTACTTGTAATATTTTCACAAGCCTTCCATCCTCCAGTTGTATGAGGGTGAATCAAAAAGTAAAGACAATTTTTAAATTATGCGTTAACCGGGACAGAGATGAGCTGCCTCATTGCGTAGTATCGACAATGCCTGTTGAAGAGTTCAGCCATGTGCAGTACAGCGCTCTGCCTTCAGTTGAGTGGCAGCAACGAGGGAGAAAACATGGACGCTCCTTTGCAAGATTGCACCATCGAAGAACAACATGGCGTAGTGCGGTTTCTTTGGGCAGAGGGAGTGAAACCTGTGGAAATTCACCGTCATATGTTGGCTCAGTATGGACAGAGCACCATGAGTCAACGAAAGGTTTGTGAGTGGGTGGAAAGGTTTAAATCGGGTTGAACACGTGTTACTGATGAAGGTCGTTCTGGTCGGCCATCAGCATCGCGCAGCTGAAAAGCTTCTTCTCCGCAGGAATACAGAAACTAGTTGAACGATATAGCAAATGCATTGTGTTGCAAGGGGACTATGTAGAAAAATGATATGTAAAATTGCTCACAGTTACTTCTATTAAAGGCATTAAATTATTTTGCCTTTACTTTTTGATTCTCCCTCGTATGTTACTTCAAGTTTACTTTGTCTGAAGGCTTGCAGCAAAGTGATGACTGGATGGGTCATGTGTAACAGGAAGATAAGCAAGTAACATACACAGGTTATGAATGCTGATTTAGCCTTGTAACCTCTCCTTCCTTTCCTCCTGGAGGCAGAATTATATGATTGAAGTCAAACATTCCCTGTGCAGATTTATTGCCTGCCAATATTACAGACCATTCATTTACATTACAGACGTCAGTATTCTCAACAATTTGAATTATGAACACCAGGCTAGTGCACTTGTTCAGGTCCTAGAAGACCTTTATCTTAAACTGGTACATGAGGTCTGATGGTCAGACCAGGCACATTATTATCTGGATATACAGTGGTGACTAGATAACTTGCTATCTTAGCTCCCAGTTAGCATAATGTGGCCACTGCTAGGGTGACATCATAATGGTGAGGCAACATTATGCCTCTTTTAAAAACATTTATTCTGTTGGGCAGTTTGAGACAGAAAACACCTGGTGTATGCAGAATGCTTCCCCTCTTATCAGTTTGCCTCTTCACCCCTCATGCCAAAACCTAGCAAGTAATCTGCTTCATGCTCTACGAGTTACATATTTAAATATGCATGCAAGAAACTTGTCAGTCATTACAGTTCAGCATACTTTTCTGTTAATGCAGGACAATGATTAAGGAAGCCACATTCTGGGGTAATGACTATGTGCTATCAGGATCCGACTGTGGTCATGTATTCATATGGAATCGCTACTCTGGACAGCTTATAATGCTGTTGGAAGCCGATCATCATGTTGTAAACTGTCTGCAACCACATCCTGTGCTGCCTCTGCTAGCTACATCAGGCATTGATTATGATGTCAAGTTATGGGCCCCACTACTTGATGTGCCCAGCTTTGACAGTGATCTAGCTAATACTGTAAGTAGGAGAACAGAATTAAATTGAACAAGTTGCATGTGGTGCCTTTAATAATATCACTGTTATTAGCTTTTAATCCTTCAAGGTTTATGCTTTATTGTTATCCTTTTAGCCATTTCAGTATTATTCAGTGAAGCAATCAGTTACCAGCAAGGAAATTTTTTCTGCTTCGGAGTTCAGACACACTGCTGCTGTATTGATGTTGTGTAGTCATAGTTTTTAAACACATGTACTAAATTCAGAAATTTAAGTGATGTTTGTATTATAAATGTCTGGAATCAGGAATTATTCATTTTCAGATGACAACATAATTATATTCATTTTTGTCACCTGCACATTGAATAAGTATAAACTTAAACGCTTTTGTATTTCAGTTGACTCAGAGGAATGAAGTGATGCTAGAGGAGACAAAAGACACTATTACTGTGCCAGCATCATTCATGATCCGTATGCTGGCATGTCTCAACCAAATTAGAAGAGGTAATGCTAATGCACTGTAATTTCGATTATGCCATAGACCATATTAATAACAGCATCCTTTTTTAAACTCTCCATGGAGTTTGCCCATCCCCACACTTACAATTACTTACTCTTAATTGTGAAGTTGGTTGGAGGTTGAACCTAACCCCTCACCAATCTCATTTGTCTGCGACCGTCTGGATGATGATAATGCCATACCTTTATATCAGCCCTTCTACCTTCATTTAATTTTGCTTTTACTATAGTAATATTATGTCTCTAACAAACAAATTAACGTACTGCAAATTGCATTGGAAACTTAGCTCGTCACCAAAAAATTTGGTATTTTTTTGTGGATGTATTGCTGTACACATTAAAAACTGAAGGTAAACTGATTGGTTGGTTGTTTTTGAAGCAACAGATTCATAATGGATATTGTTTGTAATATTGTATTAAGAGATCATAATAGTTTTAGTCTATTTTTGATATCTATATTTTTGCAGTTCCAGAAAGACTGGTAAAAGCAGTCCCATTACAGGCCTGGAGTGGCCCAGACGGTTCCAGGAAGTTAAGGTTCCCAGATTTCATGACAAGGGGCACAGGATGGTGGTAAGGTTGTCAGCCTTACGCACCGGCCGCCTTTACCCCCACTCCTGGTTCTCATTTCTGTTAGAGGCTGAGTCGACCCAGGGCCATAGTGCAATCGGAAGGATTTTATGTCAATGAAAAATCCACTGACACTAGCTGGGATCGAACCAGCGACTTTCCGATTTGTAGCATAGCACCTTAACCACTGTTCTACCGCGGTCCACCCAGAAATACTGAACATTCCACAATATAAAGTCTTGTCATCAGTTGTAGTATTTCGTAATTAATTACTTTTGCTGCATGGGTTTTTAATTTAGAGATTTTGTCACAAATATGTATTTTCAGTGTCATTGACACACAACACAAAGTTTGTGTTTATTTTACAGGCCTGTAAAATAAACATAAACTTCATGTTTTGCGTGACTGACTTTGAAAATATTTACTTGTGATGTGACGGCACAACTGGAGGTGTTTCGTCTTAAAAATAGAGATTTTGTGTTTACAGGAGCACGGAATCGAGTCAGAAGTGGAAGAAGACAAAATTCAGGGGAAGATTCTGGTGCTCATAATTAACAGTGGAGGAGAGACAGAATATGCTTACAGAAGAATGTAGATAGGGGTGAATAATGGTAAAGTATAAGCCCATTGTATATTAACAAGTTTATTGTTGTGAATTTAATCACAAAACAGGAATGTTTGGCTTAATCACATCCTGATATTTAAAAATATTATGTGAAGTAATGCACCTTGTTGTGTTGTTCTCTTGTTATTTACTCTGTACATCATTATGCTGCAGGCTGTTTTTGTTTAGGTTTTGTATCACAGTTTATCAATGGCTCATTGGCTCTATAGAATTTATTCAATAAACATAAAAGAAGTATGTTTTTGGATATTTTCATCTGACCACCATTCTTTCTGTGTGCTTTTCCCATCCCTACATCCATGGCCCTTTATCATTCAACTTTGAATGAAACACTGATTTTCAAGAGTCTTGGTGTGAATGTTTTGCCATTAAAGGGCACCCTGTCATATTCTTTTTCCTTAATTGGTAATAACAACAAGGAACAAGTGACAGGTTGGGTGGGAACTACACTAGTTGCACATGATACGGTTTCTTGACAAGGTATACCATAACAGATACTGAAAGAATGTGCAGTATTTTTTATGCTAATTTTTGTGTGGAATGCATGACAACAACATGGTTGGCTGTGTGAAAATGTTTAGTTAACTTTCAGTTTGACAGCCATAACTAATGAACCACTGGAGCTCAGAATATGAAATCTGGTGTGAAGGTAAATTATCAACATTCCTACAAATTTGCTGTGAAATGTGGTGATACTGTGAAATTTTGAGGTCCTGACCAACAGCATACTGTAACCCATGGAGTAGAAAAATTTGTGATTTGCTACTGTGACCATCTGTTCAGAACTCAATGCCATCATAAGAGCTAAATTTTGTTTTATTGCTAGGTTGTGAACATACATCTTGCTACTCAGTATAACAACCCAGAAGACCTGAATCCTGAACTTCAACACTGTGGAAGCCTCACTTTTCATAACTGACACTACCTACACAAGTGCAGCACAAGACTGCTAACAGTGGAAGTTTGTCCAGTGGGAGTGTAGGCTTTGTGCATTCTGCCTGGAATTCCTTGTTGTTGTAAAAGTTTTTGCTGAAAAGATTGTGGTACTTTGACTGTAATTGCGGATGTAACAGTATACCAATCCATTTACAGAAGCAGTTTCTTTAAATTCTCATTTACATGTATTTTCTTTTTGGTATTCAGTTTTTGTGATTGCGTTGTTAAAGGCAGCACCAAATGTTGAAAATAGTTTGCCATATGCTGCGTAGGTTGCTCGTTCAGAATGCTGATGGGTAAACTTCATGGAGAGTGAAGTTTTGTGGTTCCTTAAGGCAGCGCTTCTTGAACTGTGTTACAGCACACTAATGTTTCACAAGCAGTTGCTATGTGTGTCATGAGAAATTTGACTTTGCCACTTTTTGGGTGGGATGGGGGTGGTGAATGAAATGAAAGCACTATTCTGAGGTCATAGTCTTCTTACCTACATATTATGTGCCCGAAAGTAAAGAAGCCATTGATGGAGATTGGTACTGAGTATCTGAACTAAGTTTTTTTTTAGTATAATTTGGGGTCTATTGAATATAACATCTACTTTACCTGAAACTCATGCCTTACTTCAGAAATGTTCTCAAAAGTTGGTCATTGTACACCACACTCATTCAGGTGGTAAAATGTAGCTGGCTTTAAGAGCAAACTTAGTATCTAAAGTATTTTTGGATGCGATGAATATTTAATAAAATAACTCTTCAGATGTACTTTATTTTTGCAATAAGTGAGCATCAAGACAAATTTTCTTTAAAGTGACAGTTTCTAGTAAGGTACCATATAGGGCATTGAAATTTTTTCTGGCAGAATTTTTCAAGTTTTGTCCTAGGCTTTCTTCCTTTCTTTCTTTCGGTCTTTCTGTCCTTCTTTCTTTTCTTTCTGTATTTCATTTTGTGGTGTAGTCAATAAGTTCCCGGACTGAATTTTTCACACTTGTACGGAGCGTAGTTACCACACCAGCCGCCAGAGATATTATTCCCAAGGTATCACGGGCTAGTGTGCTGAAAGCCAGCTTTCTGTGCGCATCGTGTGTGACGCAACTCTAGCTTGTATAAAGAGGTGCAACGTTCTCTCTGTGATTATCAAGATGGTGGATTTCCGTGAACAACGCACTTGCATCAAATTCTGTTTCAAGTTAAGGAAAACTGCTACAGATTGTTATGAAATGTTGAAGACAGCTTTTGGGGAACAGGCTATGGGTCGTTCCCAAACATTTCAGTGGTTTCTCGGTTTAAGGCAGGCAGAACTTTGATTGATGATGACAAATGCTCTGGTTGACCAGTGTCCAGTTCAACACCAGAAATGATCGAGAGAGTGCATCAGATTATCCACGAGGATCGTCGTCATACTATTGATGAAGTCAGTATGCTAGTGGGAATTAGTTATGGAACTTGTCATAAAATTTTAACAGAAGATTTGAAGATCCAATGTGTCGTATCAAAGTTCATGCCCAGACTCCTGAGTGTCGACCAAAAACAGCAACAACTTGATGTTTGCTTGGACCTCAAAGAAAATGCTGCTAACAACCCCAGCTTTCTTTCAAATGTCATTACGGATGATGAAACCTGGGTTTATGTACAACCCAGAAACCAAAATTCATCCAGTCAATCGGAAAAGTCCGGGGTCACCTCGACCGAAGAAGGCAAGGCAAGTCAGATGCAACATCAAGCCAATGTTTATTTGTTTCTTTGATCATAAGGGAATTGTTCACAAAGAATTTGTTCCTCCTGGTTAAACAGTTAATGCTGCATTCTCCGTCGAAGTTCTGGAAGGTCTACGGGAGAATGTGCGAAGGAAGTGACCTGATCAGTGGCGGAATAACACACGGCTGCTCCACCATGACAATGCGCCAGCCAATGCTGCCGTCCTGACGCGATGGCTTTTGACTGATAACAACATGACTGTGTTGCCACATTCTCCCTACTCGCCCGACCTTGCACCCAGCGACTTTTTCTTATTTCCAAAACTGAAAATGAAGCTTACAGGGTGAAGATTTCAGACGGACGAAATTCAAGCAGAATCGCAGGCCGTCCTGAACACGCTATGAGACAATGACTTCCAGGAATGCTTCAAAAAATGGCAGCACCGCTGGGATCGTTGTTAAGCCTCAGAAGGGGACTACTTTGAAGGTGATGCCAGACCCTAATGTCTAAGGTAAGCCTTTCTGTGTTTTAAGTCATCAATCCAGAAACTTGTTGACTAACCCTTGTATTTTCTTCTTTCTTTCTGTGTTAACAATTTGATGTTTTCACACGAGTTGTTCTTTAAACTTTGGTTTAATAATATGTCAGAGTGATGTAATTTAAAGTGGTAGCCACAATTGTCCAATACAGTCACAAGTTTTTAGTAAGACCATTTGTCACGATTTTTGAGCCCTGTAGGTCAATTACTATTCAATACATCAAATCTCACATTTTTTATGATGCAGTTAAAATGGTCCCAAGCATGATTCTTTTGAACGCAGCATCCCCGGAGTGGTTTAAGTTAACGTGTTAAAAGATTAATTTTGGCTGGGCATGTAGTAAGGTTGTTTGACAACAGAATCCCAATACGAATTTTGAGAGGAAGTCTTGGAGGAAGAAAAGTGAGGGATAGATGAGAAGACGAAGTGGGGCAGGATGTCGCCATAATGCTCAGTAAAAAAGGCTGTTGCATAGTGGCAACCCATAGGAGTGACTGGAGGAAGGAAACGGGACGCCATGGCCAGGAAGCAGGCTGAACATCCATAGGAAGAGGAGGAGGAGATTTAAGATATACAGTATGGGTGTCAAACGTCTTTGGCATAGGACAACACCGGCTGTGGGCTGTTTTGCTGGCAGCACGTGGAAAAATAATAATTGGTATACCTACCTGCCTAAATTATTGTGAAATTTTTATAGTATGTACAGAATTTACAAATGTGGCCGCAGGCCGCATAACACAACCTGGCGGGCCGCGAGTTGGACACGATATGGAGCTCAGAGTTCATTTTAAAACCGATGCCACGCGATTTTTTCCAGCAGAATGTCGATGTGTTATTTCATAAACGAGTTGAGTCTCTTTCGCGTTTAAATTCCTTCCCTTGCTTTTTACTCTGTCGTATCTCACCGGCGTCAAGGGGAAATTACGGGAAATGGACGACCCTGAGAACGCGTCACAAGAAAATAAAGTTGCACAAACTACAGCGAACTGTGTGTGGGCCTACTGCAGACTTTAAGTAGGCTTGTCGACGAGTTCGTTTTTCCGTTCGTGACTGCACCGTCTGAACGACTGTGACAGGTAACACGTCTCTTCTCAGTGGTCGCAATGAGACTTAAGGAACTTCCTACTTAGTGAGGAAGGCGTGAAGCTTTTGTTGTTAGTCGTTATTTTATAACACAAATTATTACTGCTATGTGATAAAAATATACTACAAATTTCGAAAGACATGGTCATCGAAAAGCAGAGAGCCTTCCTCAGTTTAACACGTCACCCTCTTCGTCTAGCATTACGTGGGTCCCGTTCAGCGTTTGATGGAACAGGGACAATAAACGCCTTGTGTATATTACAACATAGCTCGCCTAGATTTACATCTTGCCAATTTACGTGTTGGCTGCCTTCTTAGGAACGTCTAATTTTTTGTAGGCAGTTTTTAAAGCAGGGTTTAGCTTCGTAAAGGGACATTTTTCACGGCAAAGTTGGTTGTCGTGATACTTTTAGACTACTTGAAGTTGAAATTATGCTGTAATGACAAAGAAGCACGTTTAAATTACCAAACGTGGTATTAATTAAGTTATACGCCCCGATTCTGATTTACATCTAGTTGGATTTTCTAACTCCTAAATCCGTCAGTGTGAGGCATGGGGCCCGAAAAGCTGCGCGTATGTGTCATTTCATGGAATAAAGTGCGGAAATGTGAAGCTAATTTCGACCTCCTTTAGCGTGCAATAGAGAAATTAGTTTCCGTTAATAGCTGGTAACTTTTACTGAGGAATAATATAAGCAAGGACATGTCCCACATCAAAAACTTGTGACTAAAATAGTTTCAAGGCACGTGCTTATACTTGGAGTCTTTAGTTACCTTTCAATGGGTTCTTCGCGGTTCGTAGAGGGAATGAACGCCCATGCGAAAGATTGTGCTCGCCCTTCCATACCTCTCTCTCCAAAACATTTGAACCTACCTGGAATGAACATGGTATTGGTGGCTAAACTAGAAGCTGTCTGACCAATTTTATTTTGATTTTTTTCCCCATCCATGCTGCGTTTTATTGAAACAGCATTACTGAGCGCGTTCTCATACTCACGATAAGCGTCTATTAACTTTTTCGTATCTGTCCGTCCGTCTGTCCACACGTATTAGCTTGGCCCTCAGTGTACGGATATTGGTGAAATTAGATATTGGGAACTTTAATTCAAATGTGTCACGAAGGTTGAAATTCGGTAACATTCTGACAATGTCTGGAACTTAACATGAATACATAAGTACGTTTTATTGTTGCAGGCGTCATAAAATCGTCATAAAGCGCTGTCTTCCAGTGAAATGCTATCAGGCTGTTAGGATAGCCGAGAAGGTATAAACATTACACGAACCCTCCACACTGTTACTTGATACGTATGTCGCCTGCCTTGTATTTCTGTAGCAACTTAGTTGTAAACCAGTTGGGAGACCTGGTTGTAGTTATGAAGATACTAATAAGACGACTCTTAAACAAGAAAAGGCAATGCACGTATAACGTAACATCGAGGCGCGTTCGCATAACAATTGTTGCCGTGGAAAAGCAACAAGTATTACATGTTATGAGTGTGTGTCTGTAGCCTTAATTATCCAACGTGCAAAGCCTATGCGCCATATTATATTGACATCTGTGGCTCGTCTGGCTCTACCATATTTTTCCACATTATCTCTCAAACGGCACGATTTAAAAAATTATTGAACAGAAAATGTGTATTTATCTCAGTATTTAACCAACTTAATGCATAAAATTTGTTTCACAATAAGTTTTACACGTATTTCATTCCTCTACATGTTTCGAGCACATGTGCTCATCATCAGGAGGTCAAAATTGCATTACACAGCCTCTGGTATCATCACATGTATAGGTATCATCACATCTATAGGTGTGATGATAACAGAGGCTGTGTAATGCAATTTTGACCTCTTGATGACGATCACATGTGCTCGAAACATGCAGAGGCATGAAATAAAACTTACTGTGAAACAACTTTTGTGCATCAAGTTGGTTAAATACTGAGATAAATATACTGAGATGCACGGTCAACAAAACGTCAAAAGAAAATGTGTGTTTTGATTTTCTCTACAACGTCTTTCTGAAACATTTCTTATTCTAAGAATAACTGAACGAGATATGGTTAAAAGTGCCTGTTATTCTTGTCGGATTTTAAAGAAATTGAATGTTTTCGTCAGATTTTAGAAAAATGCTGAAATATCAAATTTTACGAAAATCTGTCCATTGGGAACCGCGTTTTTCCGTGTGGACAAACATGAAAAACTAAGCGTCGCTATTCGCAATTTTACGAACGCGCCTGATAAGAAGCACGAGAGGCTGTGATCTTAAGTCGGTACTCCACTGGCGGGATTTTGAGAAGAGTGTAGTGAAAGTTCTGGTTCCATAAAAAGGATTTTTTTCTTAGTTGGTTAACATGAAGTGAATTTCTGAAATTTACAAACGAATGTTGTCGGTAGAGCGAGAACATTTTTTACTCATATTGAATTTCGAAATAAATGTTAATAAGTGTATCCTCATCATTATGTATGATTTAAAACAGACGTAGCAGGGTTTTATGTGAAAGATCTCCTTCATAACACGAAAAGGATTCAGATTAATTTGGAGTGATTTATGAACTCAGTTTAATATGCTAATCCTGATCATTTTGCTGCGATGTCTTTAGATTTCCCAACATTTTTGCCGAGCCTGTAGCGCATTTCATTATTGGAGTTTAAATTAAACTGTAATGGCAGTGTTTATGCCGGCCAGGTTAATGGTTTTATTAACATTATTGGAAACATGCGGGATACGCGTATCGATAGCCATCTCGGAATTTTCCCCCATGTTTTGCTTGTTCATGAGGTACTCTAAAATCCGTGTCACAGCAGCAGTTAGCCTCCATAATGAGACCTGAGGCTTGTAGGGAGATCATGCTCATTTTGCTGTATTTCGCAGTTGGACAGTTTGTCTCCTGGAAAAAATTGTATGTCTTTTCTATCAGAGTCGATGTGACGTAGACATAATAACAAAGGGTTCACGTGGGAGTATGAGGGATCATTACGAATTTCGATAGCCGAAGACACTGTGCGCGGTGATGTTAGAGTCGTCACCCACCCAGTTCAGGCGGTAACGATCTAAGCTGCTAATGTCAACTGGTACGTCAGTGTGCTCACCCATTCGACACTCTTGTCCGTCACCTGACCTTAAAACAGGAGAACTTAGCACTTCCCTCCGAGCCGTCAATACGCTGTAACACTTCAACGTGGCTCTACACAGCACACTTACTTACATTCATCCCTCGTTTTCTTCCAGAAAAGTGGCGTTGTTTTCCATATCCGTTTCAACTCCATCATCATCACCTAGTCTGTCGTACGACAGGTCCGTAACATCTTCCAAAGTACGTCCTCCAGAGACTGCTATATAGTGCTTCGTCTTTTAGTTTCCGATATCGTTTCGATTCCTTAAAAATCATAGAGTAGCTGCTTACGTCTACTTCCTCGTCTTCCCGTCCCTTTCCTTCAATAACATGTTTTAGAAGGCAGTTCCTAAGCAGTATGTGACCGATCCAGTTAACCTTCCTTTGTCCTATTGTATGTGAAGTATTTCTTTTCTCCTTCATTTTTCACACGATCGGTCCAACTGATATTCTCTATCCTTCTCCAGCATCGACTCCCTATTAATAATGATTATGCAAAGAGAGGGGAAGGGAGGAATAAAGGAAAGAAGTAACAGGAAAAAAGAGAAAGTGTGGTGGGAAGTACGGAAGAAAGAGAGGGGATATTGTCATGAGTTTCGTGAGATGCCAAAACCGCTGGCGAGAAGAGAAGGGCGTTAAGTCATTCTGCCGAGCATTTCGCTAGTGCCTCCATGGATATAAAGTATTAATACAGTCAAAACCTGCTCTCCTCTACCCTGTGTCGTAGTGTTATAACCGTGTCTCATGCTGCCTGATGCATGTAAATAACACCTCCAGCACACGTTATGCTCTTTCCCCTTGGCTTTGAAGGTAACGTACGGAGGTTACCCATTTACACGTTCGTTAAACCACCATATAAGGCACCTTATAAGGCTGCCTTAACAAACCTGACCAATCGTGATGCCATACGAACATGTTCATGTGTCCTTTGTTCTGTAATTGACGGATATTTATAAATTTCTGCTTCTATTAGAAAGACAAATCGGCGAGCGAAAGCTGTATAGAGAAATAACGGCTGTTTATTGTGGGCTTTATATGGAGCACACTAGTAAACTGGTCGAGCAACATGCAAAATTGTTTGATGTCAAACATGGTGACAAATATATTAACAACTAAGTTTTAAGGCTTCATATTCCTTCTGTCTCTCAGCTAAACCCTGCCGTAAATTTAACGAGTCTCCATGTACTTCTGACATTATGATTAGCCTAGCGATCGGGAATCGTAGCTAAGCAGCATGGAATATTATTGCTTGTGCAATGCTTCAGTCTGTTCTTGGTCTTTTCTTGCTTGTTATACGCCTCTTCTTCTTGATGTCCTCATGTTTATCGTTTTTCTTCTTCGTTTCTTTCCTACTTCTTTCTTTCCTTCGTCTTCTGTCTTTTTCCACAGCGTCGTCTACCTCTCTTCCTTTCCCATCCACTCTTCATCTCTTTTGTTCTGTTCTTTCCTCATTTTCATCTAAGTACTGCCCCGTTTTTACACATTTTCCTCTTCATGTCCCAAAATACTTCATTATGAAGTGCAAGTCTTCTGAGATTTTACACTTGTGTGAGAAGTTTGTTGTGACGTTCCTTCCGAAACGTCGGAAGTAACTTATTGTCCTACACGCTGTAATAAGCTGTAACATCTACTGTGAGAGTCTGAAAACATATCTCATTGCAGTTCTTGCCTACAGCCGCATAGACTCATAAATGTCACTGGTTTCTACCAATTAGTCCGGAATCCAGGCTCCGTGTGGTAGGTAACACACGGAGCCTGGAAGCCTCACTATAGCTAATGACTGCCCTCACGCCTACAACGTAATGACTAGATTACATGCGTGACGAAAGAGACAGAGAAGTTGCCGCAACAGCTTGGCGAACTGTCCTCGGCTTCGGGCCACGCTTGAACTTGATTTTGTAACAGCTTCAGTAATTGCTCGAATGTAACACACTTTTTTTTTTGACAGCAAGGTAAAGGTAAAGTAATCCCATTACAGGCCCGGTGTGGCCCAGAGGGTGGGTAGGGTTATAACTCTACTATTCCATGACCGCGGCACTAGAAGGGGGTGAGTGGTCAGCAGCAAGCCCCGGCCGCACTTTACCACCGGGAAAGACACGGTACTCATTTTACGGGAGGCTAGGTGGGCCCCAGGACCGGTCTGGAAGGGCGGAAAATCTCGTCCCCACCGGGATTCGATCTCGCTATACCGACTGAGCTACCCGGCTCACTTCTTTTTTTTACAGTACCTCATTAAACCGGCTAATTTGCGGATTTTTCATTTTGTTGTTAATTTAACTAAAGGGTACCAAAAAACTTGTATGAGCTGTGTAAGTGTCCAGGAAAGACATAATTATATTTCCATGACATTTCGGAATCGTATAATTTTAAGCGCAATGTCGGCGTTCTCCGTAAAATAGCCCCTTACAGCCTCCGAGTATGAATAGTTGCCTATCGGAGTTCTATAGAACAAGTTTCACAGCAGATTTGTTTTGAAAGAACGAAGCAAGAATAAAATAGCGCATTCTACAAAGTATTGTGAAGAACTTGACACATACATTCCTTCACGTTTCTCTGTGTCCTACGTACGGCATACCTTGCAGGAAATATAAAATTATACTGCGCGATTTAGTGTGATTCTTTGCCATGTATAATTTTCGCTACTGCACATTCTGGCTACTTTTAGTTTCTCAAATGTCTATCTCTAATTGTCAACACAAAAATATTTCAAACCAAATTGTAACGCATAGGCGTGTTTTGAATACATCTTCACCCCACGCTTCCAAAGCCTGGCTTTGTTGTCTGATATCGACGTCGACCGTGACGGCTAAACATAACCCTCAAGTGACGATCATTTGCTTATATGTCTTAACCGTTTTACAAAGAGAAGAATCAAACAGACAGGGATTTTAATCACATGCTTCAAATCCTATTAAATCTAGATGTAGCCGTTTACTGTTAATAAATTAATAAGCTTGCCATGTTGAAATCGTTAGTGGTAGGAGATTTAGAAACACCAGCGTGACACGAGTTTCATGACGTCACAATATTTACTGTAAATCCGCCGTTTGGTTTAAAAGCTACTGGAAGGCGGAGTCACCATGCATTTATTTTTTAAAAATTGGAGTTAACTGAGGCAGAGGCAGTCTACAGTGTCTCACATGATATGACAAATTCGAAATCTAGCCAGATCTGTTAGCGTATGTGAATAGATGCGAGCTGCAGCTAGTTGCGAGTACAACGTTGCTGCAGGAAATGGCACGTTTTGGTGATATCACTGATCTCCTCCCGCCCCCATGTTATTTCGTGATTATGTTGTAATCGAGGTGATCATATTTAAAGTCCATAGCTTAAAGAATGGATGTATTTTATTCATCTTATTTTTTCCAAGATTAGATTAGTCGCAGTTATACCGGAATATGATAAGTAAATATCAAATGGAAAGAGTTTTGAAGATATTATCTCAGCATCTACTACCGGGAGAAGCTTAGGAAAACAACAACAAACCTGATATCTGATGTTCGAAATTGTTTTCTCCCAAATAAAATCCATATCTTGCTTACTTTAGAATATTGGGGCCCTGTCAAAATAATTCACTATTCTGATAGGAGTTTTGGATTTTTCAAGGATTCTTTGCAAGTTTCCCGGGTAGGTAGCATCGAAAGGCAAAACTTTAGAAATTGTTGCCTGTTGTAAGCTAATAACTCAATACTGCTTTTAAACTTTGCTTGAGAATATGTCATTAAGAAGCTTAAGGCAAACCAGGAGGGCTTGAAATTAAAGGGCACACATCAGATTCTGGTTTGCGGCGTTGATGTTAATATAATGGCTGGAACAAAACACAGAAGCTATAGTAGTCAGTAGCAAGGAGATTGGTCTACGAGTAAATGCTGAGAAAACGAAGTATATGGCCATGTCTCGAGACTAGCACGTAGGAAAAGATCACAACATAAAGGCTGGTAATGAATCCTTTGAAATGGTCGAACAGTTCAGATGTTTGGAAGCAACCCTAACAAATCGGTTTCGTTCATAAAGAAATTAAGAGCATATTTAAGTTAGGGAATGTTTGCTATCATTCAGTGTAGAATCTTTTGTCTTGCAGTTTGTTATCCAAAAATATAAAGATTAATATATACTGAACTGTAATTTTGCCTGTTTTGTATGGGTGTGCAACTTGATCTCTCTCATTGAAAGAGGAATATGGGCTAAGGGAATTCGAGCATAGGGTGCTAAGGTGGTTATTTGGGCCTATAAGGGACGAGGTTACAGGAAAGTGGAGAAGACTACATAGCAAGGAGCTTTATGATCTGTACTCCTGACCAGATACTATTCGGGTGATCAAATCAAGAAAATTGTGATGGTGAGGGCATGTGGCACGTATGGGAGAGAGGAAAGGTGCATACAGGGTCTTGGTGGGGAGACTTGAGGGAAAGAACCACTTGGTAAGAACCAGACATAGATGGAAGGATAATATTAAAAATGTATGTTCAGAAGTGGGATGGGGTGGCATGCACTGGTTTGATCTGATTCCGGAGAGGGACAGGTAGCTGGCGCTTGTGAATGCCACAAAATGCGGGGAATTGTTTGACTAGGTGAGGATTTGTTATCTTCTCAGGAAGGCCTCTGCTCCATGGAGTTAGTTGTATCTGCATGTAGGGACTGAGGATAATCTCGAAGAAGGTTAGACATTATGGCGTGTGTCCGCGCCGAGATTTGAAACCGGGACCTCCAGAATACAAGGCAGTAGTACCAACCATCCACATTTCTGCGACTGTTTTTCACAGCTGCTTGGAATGTTATATTCTTGCCTTAATGAGAATTGCAATCCTGGTAATCAGTACGCATGGAGACTTTCAATACGGCCCTGAATTTAAAGGCAACAGTAGCTTAACGGATGTAAATAATAACAAAGTCGTGCGGTGGAGCACACGATGCGCGTGCTCTGCCACTTCCCCCCACTACTGCCCTGTCGGAGAAAACTTGAACTAAAAGGGAGAACTCGTTGACAAGTGACAAGCGAGTAGGAACTGGCTGTGTAAGCTTGCGTTTCAGACACTCCGCAGGTTTGGCGGGCTTCGGTAGCGTTGCTTGGTATGTCTCTATTCGCAAAGTAACACGAACACGTGGTTTTAATTTGCGTTTAGGATACAGTTACTGGAAATCTGCAAACTTATTTTAAAAGTGAAGTTGTTAGTGCCAGAGTTTTAAAGCTTCAAATCTGCTGGATAATCGTGTGTTCATTCTCTTTTTCTACTACGTAATAATACTTGAAGGTGGAATATAGCGGACGCATCTTCGTTGATGACATTTTAATTTCTGTAGTGCTACGCATTGCCTTTTGTACCTTCACGTTTGAAAATAGACTTCTCAAATGGATTCAGAAATGCCTTGACAGAACAGAATCTACTAGACTTTTAGGTAAGTCCATTTCGCTGTGCTTAAAACTTGACTCTTAAGTCGTAAATGTGGGTAATCCGTTTTCTGGATAATGAGATTAGATCTTCTAATTACTTTACTTAATATACTTGATATATTGTGAAATGCGTAGTAACATTTTCATTTTATTTATCCATACTAATTCACTACTAATTTGCTTACTGTAAACTAAATCACACGAACCAAACTGAATACACGCTACTCTAACCTGTCGTAGGATTTAGATTTTTTAAATAAATATTACGAACATGTACTCGTGTCTGGGTGCTACAAAATATGTATAGGGCCTATTTGACATAACTTGCACATGGCTGCTTGCAACAGGACGGTTACGTCGTAGATACGTAGTCTAACTGGTCACATTGTAAACATGTGCTTAGACGTTTTAGAAGTTGGGGTCTTTTGGGGGGAAGTAGTATGGATTGAACTGTAAATTATGTACTTTAATGATTTTTTATGTTTTTCATAGGCAGTAGGCATATGACAACCAGTCTGAGCACCTAGATGGATTTTAAGTCAAATGGGGTCTTTAACAGAGGCGTGCTGTTCACCGCCCGTATCGTTGCTCTTAGCGTTCAGGTGAAGTACGAACACGCGTATAGCAGGGCAAAGCTTTCGTCCAATCAGACGCAACCTAACGACATGTAGCCGTTTCTTAAAACAAATTTAAAACTAATAACAAAGTGTAATGATCTGTACTTCTCACCAAATATTATTCGGGTGATCAAATCAAGAAGAATGAGATGAGCTGGGCATGTAGCACGTATGGGGGTTAGGAGAGATGTACATGGGGTTTTGGTGGGGAAACCTGATGGAAAGGGGCCACTTGGGAGACCCAGGCGTAGGTGGGAGTATAATTAAAATAGATCTTCAAGAAGTGGGATGGGGGAGACATGGACATGGTGGTCTGTTTCCGGATAGGGACGGTAATGAACCTTCGGGTTCCATAAAATGCGGGGAATTTCTTGACTAGTTGAGAACCTGTTAGCTTTTCGAGAAGGACTGTGCTCCCTGGAGGTAGATGGTTAGTTAGTACAACATGGGACACATATAAGGATTAAAATAATTTAATATTTAACCTCTCCTTGGCCGTCTTCATGATCACCAACACTACTAGAAGACCCTCCAGGCTATTACATACTTTGTTTGCAATAATATCAGTAAGTGACATAAATAAATAAAATATATCCCGATGTGCTTGAAGTTAAAATAGTAAGAGGAAGTTGCGTAAATGAATGTAGAACTAATTTTTGTTTAGTTAAAAGTTACAAATCCGATAAAAATGAATTGTTATGGATAGCATTTGTTTTGAATCGCTGTGTGGACGACGTCGAAATGTAGCATATGTGCAATATGTAGGCATACACATATATATTGTCCATGTACCGGGTCTAGTAGTTATTACTACACGGTATCCTTGAAGGTGACCAAGAAGGCCACAACTTGTAAGAGAGGTTAATTTGAAAGGGGACAGCGGTACCACAGTGGTTAAGGTGCTGTGCTACGAATCGGAAGGTCGCTGGTTCGATTCCAGATGGTGTCATGGAATTTGTCATTGACATAATCCTTCCGATCGCACTATGGCTCTGGGGTCGACTCAGCCTCTAACAGAAATGAGTACCAGGAGAATTTCCTGGGGGTAAAGGCGGCCGGTGCGTAAGGCTGACAACCTTACCACCATCCTG
>Ga0131853_10002242_pt1 | contig 34655 bp, 6 predicted proteins | sample TergutLab28metaG_FD_92764 | JGI IMG/M metagenome (GOLD analysis project Ga0131853, IMG submission 92764) | Labiotermes labralis P1 segment gut microbial communities from Petit-Saut dam, French Guiana - Lab288 P1 (version 2) (version 2) | ecosystem: Host-associated > Arthropoda: Insects >... | reverse complement strand
TGTAGGAGATATTTTAAATCCGTTTTAATCCAATAATGTGGTTTTAAATGGTTTGACAAGTATGTGCAATTAGTTGGTTTTAATAAATATTGTTATCACATTGCACGGTAATAAAATGAAAACTAACATTTGGATGTTTGAAACATGTCGAAAACACTATAATGAAATTAAAACATGAATGTAAAAAGTGTGAATTTTGTTGGTTCCCTTTACATAGGTATATCACAATGCACAGTTAAAAAAATATTTAAAAAAATTAATCATAAAGTTTCTGGTTGCTGAGAGAGGATCCAGTTTTGAAATTTATTTATAGCTGTGACAAGTAAACAACATACAGTTGTCACCATCCAGGATGTTGGAATGGTGTGTCAATTCCTTGGAAGACATGCTACACAATTGCACCTGATGTAAACTACAGGAACAGTAGCAGAGTTCTAGTGGAAACATGCTGGTAGTCCAGCCTGAGATTCCATTGATTCCAATCTCTTTAGGTTGCCATAAGAGTCTGTGGGGGGACAGAAGCTTGAACAACAGCAACATACTTATCATTTCTTACAGAGACTCTAAAAACCATATATCCTGCTGGATTTTTCATACTTGTACACCCATTAAAATGTGTCGAGTAGGACAGTATTTACAAAATGAAACAGAAGTGCCTTCTTACTATATACATTTACAAGATACGAAGAAATGTAAGTTCTGGAGTGTATTTATTGATGTACATGTGGATTATTTAAAAGAGCTTTAAATATGTGAGACTATATAGTAACAGTTGAAATGGTTGTATTCTTTTCATATTGTTCGTACAGTTGTGGCTGTGAAGAAAAATGTTAGTCTGAGACTAAAAATTACATTCTTATATTTGAGTCTGCTGAGTGTTTTTTTTCCCCCTCTTCCTCCTGAATAGCTGAGAGTTTTGAATAAAATTTTATGTGGGGAGTTTCTCCTGATAGTTTTCATGCAAATGAGACTCATTTCAGTTTAAAATTTATCTGGGAATGTTACTTTTTATTCTCTTAGATATAAATTGGTAACTTCATGATGTATGTATCCGTTCTGTACATATTTTATTGCCGTATGATGTAGAGTAATATCTGAAAGAATGAAATAATTATATTATGATTTATGTATTCTTTCTCTTCCAGTGGATTAGCCTAATCTTTGTACATGGTAGTTATGAAGGTGTTCTGGTATTCTTTGAGAATGGTCTTTGGACTTCTTCCATTCTGTGGATGAAACATACAAAGCAAACTTTTCATGCCATAAAACTTAGTATGTTTCATTGTTGATTAAATCAGTCCAGTCAAACATTTCAGACTTACCAGATTTTCCATTTGTATTGCATCAAAATACTGTATTTTAAAAATTTCACTATTTCATGTAGATGCATTAAACGTGAAAATCTTGGGGAGAATCTTTCTTCTGTAGTAATGATACCTGAGAAATCTTGTAAAGCTTAAAACTGTCAATTGTTTAGAATTTTAAGGAAAATTCAGTACAACCATTCAAGTCATGTTGAGATACTTGGAATTTTGTTCATATGCAATCAGGATACTGAGCATGATGTCGCATTTCTTAAATCTCACAATGTCATGTGTAAAACATTCCAGTGAATTCACACGTCAGTGAAGACCATTAGCATGGAAAGTCATTACGTATCATCTAGTTGTATACAGTGCTTCTTTCTTCTTCCAAAAAAATATTTATTTCACTCAGACTTGATATACCTGTCAAATTTGTACACACATATGCATATGTGCGAAAACAAACCAATGTACAAATAAACATGACTAAGCCAATGAACACTTACATCTGAACAACCCACCATATGCTGATCAGCTTCATTTGAAAATACTGTCTTTATTGCAGTATTTATTACCAACTGGTTGTAGAAAGTTAGTGCTTATTAATTATTGCTCTTACATGTTTTGGCCACAATTCTTGGCCATCTTTATGGAGCTAGCAAGTATTTTCTTTTACTTAAAGCACAAGAAACTGAAGTGAACCACTTTAACAAAAGTTTTAATTATGTCTTCCATGTGACACATTGTTTCTTGTTGAACAGTACATTGAACTGATGCAGTGGAATGACTTACATGTTCTGTGAATAATGTTACAAATCATTCTGTGCTGATAAGCATGTCATGAGTAGTAATTCAAATTTGGAAATATCTGTGAGGGACCCTGAAAATACATCCATGAAAGCAGTACAGAGAGCACAGGTACTTTTTTGCATAAGTAGGCAAATTGCAGACTTGTTCATTGACTAGATAACTTGCACAAATCAAACTGTAATTGCTAAATTACCTGAAAGTACCCGCTGTATATCCATACAATGCTTCTTATGAATATTTCAATATATTTAGATTACTCTGCCCTTCATTATGTTTTGACTTTTGTTGCATCTTCAATGTGAACAAGTTGGCTTTTAAGATTAATGCATATGGCTTGAATTTTAAGCATAAGTAATTTGCATCTTGGCTGGGTATCTAGCTACTGCAGCTGATAAGTTTGTGGTTTTCCTCATTCAGTCCTGGCCACTGCTGGGGTAGTGTCTCTTTTTCCATATCTTTTCCAGTCACCTTCATCTTACAAATACTACTGTTCAAAGCTATATTGTCCGAGATATTAGCAGTGCCATACAATAAACCATAAATCAATTGACCCATTGCAGACTCTCACCCTGAATGTGGAAGTCTTAAAATGTTTCAGCGCAGTACAAGCCATGTTAGTTTTCAGAATTTGTAACTGCCAAAGAGTTGATCTGCATAACAGTATTGTTAATGGCTTCCAGACTTAAAGCTGCTACATTCTGAATACTTGGTACAGATTTTGTAAGGTGCATATGATATAAAATAAATGTTCTTATAACTCATCTTTTACATATTGGCTGTGTTTAGTTTTGTAGTGCCACTTTTTGTGTGAAATTCTGTGAAACACACCATCCATCAGCAAACTGTTCTCTTTTACTTCCACCACCCTTGCAAATTCTCTGTCCCTCCCATTACATACTTTGGTCATTTATCCCATACTTAATCGAATGTGGTACTGCATATATGGGTCAGTCATTGGATGAGAAAATGTGCAACATGCACCTGACCTTATGCACTATTTGTGCATAGCCAGGCACTATACTTTGTCAGTTCAATTAATATGACCAAAGCACACTTGCTTTTCTTCATGAAAGGACCAGACCATATAAGTGTAGGAGGTACCATTTGTCACGCTAGTGATAATTGCATGACAGCAAAGAGTACATGTTTTTCAAGAATACAAAGACGTACATACTGGTGGAGTCTTTCACACTGAAAAGTAATCGCCCACTTTCTTATGAAGTGTGTCCAAGATTACATAAATATTTTTGCACACATTTCCAAGTTTGCTTACCCCCTTCCTATCTGGAAATCTGAGTACTGGCACCTTTCTCCTCTAAGAAAAATGCTGGAGTAGGATATAAAAAATTCCATTAATGAATTCATGCTGCTGCCATGGTTCCAAAACGGCAATAAACAAGTACAAAACTACACTGCATAACATTCCTGAAGAATGATGGGCTCAAATACAAGATTTATCAGTTTTGTGTGAAGAGTTTCCTTTTCATATATATTATTCTTTTGTAAGAGATGTGAGTGCAATCTTGAAACTGCCTGTAGTGTACAAATCCACCTGAACTACATTTTAATGCCTTGTACCAAATATAATATTTGCACTGGATCAAAGTGGGTATTTTTTTGGTTGCCATCTAATTGACAGTGGTCTTTGATCATGAGAAATCGTTTTTATGGAATGTTACAAAAATAAATTATACAACCCAATGCAAAATTGAATCTTATGGTCTGACAGAATGAGATTCACAAAGATGTGTGTGTGTGCGTGAGAGTCAGAGATTTTCATAGTATAGTGTAGGAGCCATACGTAACTGTAAAACTGCTTTGTTCCTTATTTCGACCTGTAAAAAAGTTGATCTCTTATCCATTATACGGACCTTATGTATAGAACAGGGTTGCCAGGTGCCCGGTTTTTAATTGAACGGTTCGGTATTTGACCTGTCTGGGAAACAAATTTAGAAAACGCTATACGTTTAAGTGTATATTATGTACTCTTCTTTCGCCAAGTTTTCATGGAATATGCCCAGTATTTTTGTTGAAACCGTCTGGCAACCCTAATACAGAGTCGTGTAATCATTTTCATTTCATTTATATGCATTCATCATCATGAATAGTTACAGATGGTGTAACTCAGAGGAGTTAATAATCCAAGTTCATAAAAAATTGCATTCCCAAAATGGAAAGTGTAAATTTTTACGAATATGCCGTGAAAAGCCCTCACCAGCTGTTCTTGCAAATTTGTTAATTTCATTCCCATACAATAAGACACCGAACTGTAAGAGAGCGTATTAACCTCATTATGGGAGGCTGTACTGGAGCAGTGCAACGTTTGTAGCGTATTCAATTTCAGATATAGATATCGTGAAAAGATTACGATCACCTTTTACACATACCTCATTATCTTGCCATTTACGTGGCGATTTACAGTCAACTGGTCAACAGTCAACGCCATCTGTAGTCATTAGTCGGAACTCGTGCACAAAAATAATAACAAAAATGGATATCATCCATGTGATGTCTGGAGACATAATTCGCAGATATATTTGTGTCTCTTGAACACCTTAAAACAGTTTAAGTGATGTAATATAAGTGTGCATTGTTGGAACAAATAGGTGTTCTGTTTACCTGAAACAATGGAATGAAATGGGTTTAGTTTCGCAACCAAGGTCCAGGTGATTGAACTCTTCTAGGTGCAGGTCATTATACGACCAGGCTTCTTCCGAAGTGTCTTAATGAAATAAAAGAATGTAATTTATGCTATTTAGAAAGGTTATTTTATGTAAGGCATAAATTCTGTACACAGTATCTGAAATGCAAAACGTATTATGCTTCGTTATTTCATTACTGCCATACATTTCGTGAAGAACCATGATGGGTATGGAGAAGAATAATTTTGGTCATGTGGACTTAAAATTAAAAATATGCATACTTCATAAAAAGAAAGTTACAGAAATGTGAGAACAAAAAATATAAAAGTTTTTAGAACTAAAAATGGCTTCACCTGGTGTGACAGCTTGTGTGTAAATAACGAATATACATTGAATGTAATGTGCTGAACAAAGAATGGGAAGCACTCGAAGTGTGCTGAAACACAAAAACATTACTTATTTATCTATTAATTGTAGACGCTGTATTTGCCAGCTCTTAGAACTAATTTTTTGAGCAAAGTAAGGTTTTGTGGTAAGTGTGTACAATGTAAAACTGCATTTCCTGAATGTGTAAAGAACTAGTGTAAACCCTTTATATCTCTTGTTTTCAACACGTTTATACATGCTGTGATAGAGCATACGAATGTAAACTACTTACTTGCAGAGCAGTCGCACGTATTAGGTTGAGGAAGGGCATTTTGTTTGGAAGAAACTGCATGGATGTTTAAACAAACATTTTTGCTTTGTAGGCATTTATATGTTACTTCTGCTTTAGCCAAACAGTATTTGAATTTAAAGTAAGTAATAATTTTTATTTATTGGAGAGAGGAGTGTTTGGGTATAATTAATTGATAGTCAATTGAATGTTTGTTGCACTAGAGACACTGTGGACTTTGGTGAATGTATGCTTCTGTATTTGACCTAAGACCTCAACCTGGAGAGATGGTGGTGAGCCGAAGTGATGTTAAAAGAAGGCGTAAGGAGGGGAATGCCCCAGAGGAATCCATACAAGGAAGCCCTAAGAGGTGTAAAGTTTGTGTTACAGTATTATGTTTTTTTCCAGCAGTTTTTTTCCTGTATTATGTACATTGTCTGTAGACAGTCTTTTTAATTCATGAAGCAGTCTGTGTTTACTGGTGTTTCATTGCTTGGCAGGCCAAGAATGCCTGCTCTGGACCAAGGTTAGAAACATTTACTTCCTGATTGCATGTATGCATTATTTAAATGCAAATAAGCTTGGCATTTTTAATACAGTGTTGATGTTCTGAAAGTGGCATATTATTTTCTACACCCAATGATCAGAAAATAAATCTGTCAGCGGATATTGCCAGAAAAGCCATAACTGCATGTTAGATTTGAGGTTACCACTGCTGTGAAAAATTAAGCTGTAATCTTCCATGTTATGACACTATGTAATCTCTTAAGTAGTTAACTAGTATTCTGAAAGAATCTACTGCCTCCTCCTTGAGGATAGGATTGACAAGCTGGATGTGAGCAGATTGTAAAGAAAGTGTGGAAAGATGTAGATCTGTCACTATTTCATTGCTAGACAGGTCATGATAGCAAGAAACATGGTGAAGATTTGAACCATGTACTTCCCAAATACAGTTCTAGAGGGTTATCAAAGTACCAGTAAGCATAGCATCTTGATAGTGGTGATGGTAAGAAGACCATCCACACTGTCTGTAGGACCCATCCATCCTCCTGTTCAATAGTTTCCGTGGGGCTCCTACCTCAGGATAAAGTGGCCAGGGCATAAATTGATGACTTGTCTCCATCTAGTGCTGAGGTCAAGGGTTTGGGCCATACCTCCACTCTGTCATATGCCTACATAAAGATGGTGCTTAGTTATGCCCAGAGATGACTTTACATTAATGTCAGTTATGTTGCAACCATTGTTCAGAAAAATAAATCTGCCAAGTTGAAACCACAAGTAAGCCAGTAAATATATTTGAGACTTGTTTTTATCACCGTGGTGAAAATTTAAGGCATGGTCTTGAGCAATGGCATGGTGTGGTATGTAATATTTTATGATGTTACCAGCATTTTTGAGCAGCCTTCTGAGCTATGGCATGGTATAATGTGTAGTATTATAGGATGTTACCAGCATTTTTGGGAAGCCTTCTGAGTTATGGTAGGTTGTAGTATGTAGTATTGTATGATGTTACCAGGATTTTTGAGGAGCCCTCTGAACTGTGGAAGGGTGTAGTGTATAGTGTTATAAGATGTTACCAGCATTTGGGAGGATTATTCAGTTTCCTTCTTAAGAATAGAAATGAGTTAAGATGGGATGTAGACAGGTTATAAAGGAAGGAATTTAACAGTCTGAGCCAGGGAAGAGGAAGTAAAGCCCTGCCTAAGCCATTGAGAACGGGGAACAGGAAAAGTCTTAGTAGGAGTATCTATTCAGGAAGGCTTTGAACATGTTGATATAAAGAAAGGTGTTACAGGGACCTTTACAAGGAAGACCTAGCAGTTATAAGGACATCAGTTTAAAAATAGATTATAATTCAGTATTGAGAAAATATATACTTCCCTTGTGAGATTTGAGATTCCTAAAACACTGACTATAGACTTTGTGGTCTTCTGGGATATGATGCTATATAGCCTAGGAGAAGTGAACTGTCACTTCAGACGAGCTGGCTGTTTCCATGAGTGGTTTTGAAATTTTACCACTTTGTTTTGTCAGAAAATCTTATGGCCCTGAAAAGGGCCAATATTAGGGTAAAAATGAAAAGAGGAATACTGTTGAAGGTAAATATAAAGTTTACCCTGCCCACAGTATGAAGGTGCATGGAGGAATGGGAGTATAGCTCCCCTTATTCTTAACCTTTACACTAGATGGAGGTGAGTGGTCAGTTTCACACCCCAGCTACATAACCCCAGAAAGTGTCCCTGGTACCAAGTGAATAGGAGCCTTTAAACAAACATTGTTTTCCTATATGAACACACGTAAAAAATCACCTCTTAGATATTCATTTTATATATTTAAAAAAGAAGGAAATTTGTTGACAGGTGTTGTATTTTTGAGACAAGCTGCATAATCTCTGTTTTATTTTCCATAAAATTTTCCATTTTTCATAACTTATGCTAAAATTTAAAGAGCAACCGAATCATTTAAAGGTTAAACATATAAAACTGCAATATATAAAATAAATACAAAAATATAAAATAAATCTACCTTAGTGATAAGGCCGCAGGTTCCTCCGAAATGTCAGTACACTTAAGCAGGCTACATGGGTCGCATTGCAGAAGGAAGTGATCTTCATATTGTCTCATATTTTGTTTACTTGTTACTTTGAATGGATTGACATTTCTGTCACCATGGTCAAGGGTCTTTCTTGAAAATCAGTAGTTGTTGAGGTGTTAAAGGCATTGCTGCTTTCACAGAACATAAAGATTCCTTACCATGGTCACAGAAGTCCACCATTGGACCCTGTATTGAGCCAATGGAATCAAGTCTATACCTTATAATTATGATTGGCCAGGCTCTTTATTTGCATCTTACTAACCACCTGTTTGTAGAATCTGATGGTGGCCAGTATTGGGCTTCTCCCAAGTAAGAAAATTGATCTCAATTGTATGAGCCCATAGGAGGATCTGTCCTTGGTGAAAAGTGTGATTAAACCCACTGTACTTATACTACAGTAGCTGCTGAAAGTAGTGGTGCACATCTCACACTTGTAGCAAATTTTGTGACTTGTCATAGTATACCTATGCTTTCTACAGTTGCAGCCTGCATGCAAATCAGTAAAGCCTCTGAAATGCATAGATTATTTCTGTAAAGTATCCATTTTAAGTTTGCCTACACATCATGACTTTCAGATCCAGGGAACATGACAGCCAAAGTGCATCACATATTGTTTGTTCACTAAAAATAGTCAGTTGTGCCTAAATTGAATTTTGTATGGTGTGTGCTGGTATATTTTCCTGCAAAAAATATAAACAGCTGTTTCCTTCTTTGGTTGTCTCAAAATTTTGTTCAAAATTCTGTTCACATATCATTCTGAATTAAGGATGTCAAAAAGGAATATAGGATGATGTGACTTTTTTGACTAGTTCAAGTGCTGTTGATATGTCTCAGTGAGTTTTTAGTGTCACTCTTCTGTATACACATCTGCATCCAGGGAAGTGTTATATATTATTGATCCTAAACACAATTCTGGCTTACAACTTTCCACCTGTGCATTTCATGTATGTGGAGTTGAAAGTCTGTGTGGAGTCAGGGGCATATGTGCTCGCCACTTGTTGGCAATTTTATCTTGTGGCTCAGCAGCAAAACTGATGCTCCAATGAATCATTCTCTTGATAGATTAATACACTGGGTCACACTCCAGGTGTGCTTTGCACTGAATCCCAAAGAAACTCACCCAAACAGGGAAGGAGCTGTTGGACAGTTTTCATATTGTTGTCCTCTCGCATATTATTTAAGGCCCCTACAATACCTTGCTGGGACATAGACCACATTGCAATACTTCCTCTGTCTAACCTCCGTAACGTACGTATGTCTTTAGAGGGTACACTGTGTTCTCAGAAATGCTGTCACAGTACCCAGGACACACAGTCGTTTTCACAGACAGATCCGTGACTAATGGAAGAACCACTGGGAAGGCCTAGGCACAGATAGTATTACAGTATTAAAATGGATATTCAAGAAATAACATGGAAGGGCTTGGACTGGATTTATCTGGTTCAGGATAGGGACAAGTGGTGGGCTGTTTTGAACATACTAATACACCTTTGGATTTTACAATGTAGTGGGAATTTCTTGGCTAACTGTTGAACTGTTAGCTTCTGAAGACGACGTACCTTTTGTGGAGTTAGTTTTTCAATTGCTTGGTTGGTTGGGTTGGGTTGCTTAATTTAGTTTAGTTTAATTTGTTTAGTTAGGATCTGTGATATGTGGTTATGCATTTGTTCTAATTGAGTGTTTATTAGTTTTAACTGAACCCTTTCAGTTCAGTATATACTGCAGAGCTACTTGCCACTTGTGAAGTATTTTAGGCAGTGGACAGCCTTCTGCTTGGACAGTTTCTACTCTGTACAGAATCCATGAGCACAATCTGAGGCGTGCACTCCCTAGATTTGTCCTGCTCTTGTTGCAGATGTGGTCAGATATTAATCTTTTTAAGTGGAGTTTTAATATACTGTCATTTAGGACACAGAGTCATGTAGGTAAAGTTGCAGCAAGGCAGCTAATGCTGCCACCAGAAATGCCACTGTCTGAGGCATAATTATAGCTTTTATTTTAATAAATACAAGGTGTATAATTTTTTTTTATACCTAGAACTCTCTGTGTTAAATGGAAGCTTTTTGAAACTGAAAATGTTCAGTTTTATTGGGTTTCCATTGTAAATAGTTTCTGTTGGCTCTGATTTGTATGTTCTGCTAGAATACATATGTGACAAAATGAATCCAAGATATTGAAGTAAATTACTAGCCAGTGAAAGTTAAGCATTGTAACCAGATCTGATTGCAGTTCAGAGGGAAAACTAAGTTTTGGATCAAACCTAAAATTTGAGGTTCAGTACCCTTGCTACCATGGGTCATGTAAGTTTTAAAAAGTACATAAAACTAGCAGTGTGTTGTTTTTCAGAACAAAGGTCCATGCTCAACGGAAGTTTGCGCAAGGATCTTCCAACATGAGCAGTCCTGCTCTGACACCAGTTAAAGATAAAGATAAGGTGAAAACCAATGGTGTAGTGTTGTCACCAGAACTTATACCTACTAAGAGGCCAAAAACAGAAGATTTTCTGACATTTCTCTGTTTCCGTGGTAGGTAATAACCATCATGTATTAAATTTTTAATGTTTTGTAATTAGCAGTGCAGCATAATTGCCACAAGACCTATATACTTTGCTAAAGTGAAGAGTAACCTTTGAACTCAGTGGGAATGTTAATCTTTTATTGCCCAGTGTATGTTATCTAAGTGTTCACTTAGACATTGTACATTATAATCAAACTTAACAAGACTGCATTCATACAATCAGATTGAAGAAAAGCAGTAGGTGCTACAATGCAAATTTTATTTTATATTATATTGTAATTTATATGATCATTCTGAACACGCTTTTGTTGACAATAATTTTAATTCTTCAAGTTTTAACTAATATTCATACTGTATATATTTAACTTGCCACTATGTATTATATGTGCTGAAGTTAAATTTCCTAATGATGGTAATTGTACTTGTAATAGGAACTCCAATTCTGCCACCATCTCTGGATTTCTTCAATGTTGCCACAGTGCAAGAGATTCTTGATGAGGAACAAGGTTCATCTTTGGGTGAATGCAGCAGGGAAAGCACCCGTAATAGCAGGATTGCTTCAACATCTCTGGGAAGCAGCAAACTGCAGAGATCTATAGATAGAAGTGTTACGGAAACAACAACAGTAAGTACTCTTCTCCGGCAGTGAGAAGGCACGGTAATTAACCAAGGCTTGGCTTCATGTACTGTACAAACCAAAAACATTTGCATAATTTTCAGGCAAGTTATACCATTCCCCTCAGCATGTTGAAGCTTAGGATGTCTGTAAGTAAACAGAATGGTCAGAGGTGACCATCCTCCCTCCCCCCCTCAGTGCAGTTTCATTTTATGTATGACAGAACATCCTTCTCCAGCACCACATTTCAAAGGATGGAGAAGGGTGGAAAAGAACAGTTGGCCTGATCATGTGAGAAATGCAGAAATGTTATAAAGAGTCAAGGAGGAAAAGAATAGCTTACAAACAATAAAAAGAAGGACAGCTAACTGGATTGGTCACATCTTGCATAGGAAACTGCCTTCTAAAACATGTTATTGAAGAAAAGGTAGAGGGTAAGATAGAAGTGACAGGAAGATGAGTAAGAAGATGTAAGCAACTATTGGGTGGCCTTAAGGAAAAGTGGGCACTGGAAATGGAGGAAATGAAGCACTAGATTGTACTGTGTGGAGAACTCGCTTTGGGAGAGGCTATGGGCCCATAAGACAGACAACAGAATGACTGAATGACACAACATATTTAATTTGAAAACATTTTGCAAATAATTCCATCTGGTTGATAGGAGGTATGTCCTAGGAGTGACTTTGTTTTTTAGTCTTTGTGCTTGTATAATTTAGTGTTCTGCAGTCCTGTATTACCAGCATTCTGTGTGTTAAAATTTCCATCTCAGTTACTTGTGCCCATATAGACCCTGCAAACCAATTTAGATTACAGACAGATTGAAATTCACAACAGCCTAGCAGTGTAAAAAGACTGTATTATCATCAGCATACATTTTATCAGTTTGGAATAGTTGGAGAGCAGAAAAATGCCCTGATGGTGCTAAACATCTTAGAACTGTTGCATGTCAGTCTGATCATTCACACCACTGCTTTAGAGGTGGCAGCTTCTGTTGGTCGATGCTAAAACATTACATTTTATTGTTTGCTTTACCATTTTTTGGTATCAAGCAAGAAGATTTGATTTCCTAATGAGAATGATATTCCTGGGAAACTGAAAACAGGTTTTCAGATGGAAAGATTCATGGGTAATTAGATTATGTGTGCACCATTACAATGGAACATAATAAAATAAGCAAGTTTCTGCTGTGAAAAGGATGCTTACATTCTGTTGCAATTTCAAGGAATTATGTTACATATTGTAGGCTGTGTTCAACTAGCATTATAATTGGCTCTGTTGGAGAGTAATCAAAGTACATTGCAGAAGGTTTATATTTGATGGTAAATTGTAACTGCATCCCTGTGAGTTTTATGTAAGGGGATCATAAATTGAATCACTTTGCTCTCATGCTATGAGTCATTCATGTTCCACTGCAAGCATACTTTCATGTATGAATGAAAAGGTTGTGTCAAGGGAGGTTTAAGCTTCTTGTGGCTGGTCTATAAAGGATATTGTCCTCTGGAAAGTGATACCTTTAGTCTAATAGATATTTATTGACATTCTGTGGGCAGCACATTTCCTTCAGAGCACTGGTAACGTCTGCCAGATCATACTTTAAGTCTCTCGGTCAAAACTTTTATGTAAATAATTGATCGGGTACACCCTCTCTGTCTTTGTGGTTCCAGTCAAATGATAAACACATAATATAATTGCCAATATAAAAACTGACTTATACCTTTAAGTCCCTAATTTTATGTTGCCAGATTGGAGGTTTATCCTAGCTTCCTTTTGAACTTCTTTTATCCCAGGGTTTAGAATTTTTATCAGGGTTCATATCACTTGTACCCCAGACAATGGGAATCTCACTCTACTGGTTTTATAACGATATGAGAATGCAAAGTTTATATAATATGCACTACATGCGTCCTAACAAATACATGTCATTTTGTCGCTTGATTGTAGAGTTCTGGTGCTATCAAGAAATTTGACAGATCTGAAAGTGATAGCAAGCGCAAGCCACCAACAGCTGTTCAAGCTCTGAGAAGAAAGTATCAAGAACAAAGGCTGGCCAAGCAGAGAGCTAGTACCCTCAAAAAGTTGGCCCAAAAAGGTAGAGCCTCTTTGTTTCAGACTCTAATAATTATGATCATCATGATTTGGATCCTCTTAGTCTCTCCTGATTCCATACTGTATGAATAAATTGTACATGATTTCAGCCCACTTAGCCTCTTAATGAGTGGTTATGCATTGATCAGTGCACTTTAATAAACAAAACACAAAACATTTATGCAGCACATTGACTGCAGTCACAAGATTGGAACTGCGAGAATAAACTTTAGTGTCTGTATCTATAATAGGCTAAACTGCAGTCACAAGATTAGAACTGTAAAAATAAACTTTAGTTACTCTACACACAAATTTCATTACCAACTAGTTGCAGAGTGTTTTTGTAGTTATTATACAAAGCTCCCATATGTTTTGACCATGTATCTTGCCATCTTCAGGGACTTACCAGTTTGGTCGACATGTTCAGCATATATGGCAATTTGTCATAGGTAACTGGCAGACTATATACATATATTGAATATAGAGCATTCCACTTAAAGCCTGCCCAGGTGCTTGGCAAAATCAAGCAAGTAGGCTGGTTTTAAGTGTGACATTTTGTATAATGTAATAAGCGTATTCATTCATAGTGCATACTTGGAGTACCTAAATGTGGATTATCTGATCCAGTTTAAATGAAGAAAGTGTGCATGCACCACAGATGTTTGGACACAGAGGATTACTCTTAATACGTCTAATACCTGTGAGTTTTTAAGATCAATCAAAATACATTTTTGACAGTATGACTGTCTATTTGTATACTGGTGACTTACATAGTGAGTCATTATTATATTCTTATTAAATTATTATATATGTATGTATATAGTCTGCCAGTTACCTATGACACCTTGCCATATACTTATGCACGTCAGCCAAACTTGTAACTCCCTGAAGATGGCCACGATATATAGCTGAAACCTGTAGAGTTGTGTATGATAAATACAAAAACATTGTGCAACTAGCTGGTAGTGAACTGTATGTGTATGAAACTGCTGCACAGAAGATGTACTGCTTTGATGTTCAGGTTACTGTGCATCATGATAAATTCTTATAATAAAACCAACTAGATGCACTAATTTATCAATTTTATTTTTGGAATTAAACTCTACATGTTTCGGACAGTTCCTCTGTCCATCATCAGTTTTTTTTCACTGTACACACAGCAAAGGTATATGTCATACAAGTTTGCTGACAGATTGCTCGCAAGCTGTCAGCAAACCAGTATGACATATGCCATTGCTGTGTGTACAGTGAAAAACTCCTGATGATGGACAGAGGAACTGTCCAAAACATGTAGAGTTTCATTCCAAAAATAAAATTGAGAAATTAGTGCATCTAGTTGGTTTTATTACAAGAAGATGTAGAAGGTAAAGTGATCCCATTACAGGCCCAGTGTGGCCCAGAGGGTTGGTAGAGGTATAGCTGTACTCTTCCATGAGCGCAGCACTAGATGGGGGGTGAGTGATCAGGAGCACGCCCCAGCCACACTTTACCCCCAGAAAGATCCGGCACCCATTTTACAGGGGGCTGGGTGGGCCCCAGGGTTGGCCTGGACGGGCAGAAAATCTCGTCCCCACTGGGATTCGATCGCAGACCATCCAGCCTGTAGTCAGTCGCTATACCGACTGAGCTACCCGGCCCACTGTAAGAAGATCTACTACATCAAATATCTAGGTACTGTATCTCTCAAGAGCTGAATTGCAGTCACAAGATTAGAACTGGAAGAATAAAATCTAGATATTGTATCTATAATGAGCTGAACTTGTGTTTGGGGTGGGAGAGACAAGGAATACATCCTGAATCTTGGAATGAAGACTTATTGGAATATGTAAAGCAGCAAGTCCAAGACAGATAATGGTACTTAGTGTTGTAATTTGGTGTAAAATTTTTATTTTAGTTAAAGGGAAGAATATGGTTCGAACACGGTCTTCCACACATAATGAAGAAGTTTCACCAAGTACAAATACTAAAACATCAAGAGGAAACATAGTCAAGAAAGCTGTAAGAAGTGTAAACATTGTGCAAAGGAAAATCAGGTCTACAGAAAAACCTGTCCTGCTGACAAGGTAAGATTTATGGAATACTGCAGAGGGAGTGTGTGGTACATTAAAAGTCCAGTGCAAAAAATATGTCATATAAAGAGAAGTCATTCATCTTATCGTTTCATCTTATGTGCCATTAGTTTAATAATGTCAAGCAGAAAAATCTTTGGTTGCAACGAAAGTCTTGGTTTGTAATTTTTATATATAGTGGGAGCTTTTTAATACAGTATTTTGTGGCCTTGCATAGCGGCTGTATTTTCTTGAATAGTCACACCCTGAATAAGCCATGTTCCCCAGTTTTAAAACAATGGATACATTTAAAATCAGTTTGTGTGAATTAATTGAAGTATTCAAATATAGTTCTGGAGAATCAAGTGGATATAATACACAGTGTCTTGATACATGATTGTGATGTTCTTTGCTTATTTCCACTACAATGTAATATGTTCCAATATATGTTATTCTGCTCTTTAGATCATTCCTTACATTATGAAATGGAAAACTCCATGTTCATGCCTCATACCAAAATGTCCACTTATCACTCAACACATTTATGAAAATTTACTTTTCTTTTGGAAACTAATATTGCATTTTCTACCACTAGTATGATTTCCAGTTAATTCTGGGTCTTGAATTATTTTAATTTTTTTACTGCATTCCATGAAATATTGTAATTGCATTTTCTTAAGCCTCATGTTTAGCGGAACATGTGTGTAATTCATCACATATTCACATCTGTTCAGGCTGTGGCCTCTAGACAGATGTGACCGTGCAAAAGGAGAAGGAAGTTGTGAAAGTTAAGATGCCACTTTTGAATGAATAGTGTTGCCAAGAAAGATAATAAATATCTAGACCAGTGAGATATTGAAATTCACAGTGAAGTCACATAGAAAATTTGTTTAGTCCAATTTCGTTCATGTTTTAATATTAAATTTCCTTTATTTAAGGTTGTCCTGAGTTTTGTATTTAAATCCATTGCCTGTCACTCAAAAATATTGATTGAGCATTTCATTGTTACCCAAAGAAACTAAATGTATTGGTCAAATTACTCTAGCGCTATATGTCTTTATTTTATAAAGGATGCATACCCAAAGAAGGGCAATAATGAAGAATATGAAGAATAGGACAACAGTAAATTCCATCAGGAGGGATGGTCTTCGTAGCGGCGGTCAGTTGCCACCAGGCCGTGAAGCCGGCCTAAAGAATGAAAGGGTTTTGAAGCAGCCAGAGCAGCCGCAACAAACCCGGTTCAAGTCAGTTGTGAAAAAGAAAATAGGTAAATAATTGCTGTTCATAATACTTTCCATGTTTATGTCTCGCATAGCACAATGCAGTTGTCAAATGAACTTCATTTACTGAAGTCATTTTAAACACTGGATGAAGGAAGAACTTGTGATTTTGTTGGTATATTGAATCCAGGGCTCTTGTCTGTCTGTGGTGGTAAAATATTGTCTTTTCCCTCTGTCTATATTTAAATAAAAATGTAAATTTATATTCATTTCATAGGATGCTGCAAATTTTCAGGCTTTTGCAGTCTTGAGGTCTTCATTCTTCTGGGATGTTGTTTCTCATATCACTGGGTGATTGGTACCCTATATTTCAAGGCAGCATGGTGGTCTCATCTCAGAGGGTCAAAAAGTCTAAAATTTTTCCTTGGACTTTTCAAACCTTCAAGACCACCCTCTCTCAAAAAGTCAGGCACCAATACATGAATGATACAACACCATATCCCAGAAGAACAGAGACTTTGTAATGCATTTTTAAGCCAGTCATAGTGCTTAATTATGCTTATTCAACAACAGAATTCATGATATTATTGTGCTTACTGGTAAGTGGATAAAAGCTTTAGTTCTCTAGAACAGACTGCTGAATGTAATGTTTCCATAATGTTTCAGAAAAAAGTACAGTTAAAACTTTTGCAAGTTCAGTGTCAGACTTCTCATCAGATGATGACCAGCCACTGGCAAAGAAAATGAAAGTGAAATCTATTGAAAATACTTCTTCTAGTCGACAATTTGCAAGAAAGGTCATAAAACGAATTGTATCTAAAAGGATGAAGCCAAGGATGGTAACTAGGTCACAGCAGCAGCAGCGGCAGCAGCAGCAGCGACAGCAGCAGCGGCAGCAGCAGCCCCCAGAGAAAGAGCAGACAGAAACAAGGTGAGTTGCATACCACAGGACTGCCATTCAATTATTGGTTTATTGTGAAAGTCCTACCTGTTATTTGCTGTGCACTCATAAGTCCCATCCACATTTTGTGTCCAGGTTACAGCACAGCTACACATCCCACCCCATACTCTGCCAGTAATTCACAGCTTGTGCAAAAATGTGTGATAATAAATAATCATATGTGAGTAACAGATAATACGTGTGACGAGAGTTTGCAGTTATCCTTGTACAATGGAACCACAATACAACAATACATCAAGAATTTATAATGTTCATAGAAACCGTAATTGTAACAGATACTCACAGACTGAAACTGGTTGATATATGTAACTTAAAGTCCAAAGACTGAGTTCTGAAAAATGAAGGCATAACAATATTTTTCTTTTTTGTAGTGGTTATGGATGTCCAGAAGTAATGAAGAATAATTAAGCATTCTGAACATTATGAGGACATAGAGCATTTGCTGTAACATTGTCTGTTCTATGATGAGCAGTGTGATGACAAAATATGTCCTGTGTATTAGCTGAATTGAGAAATTTCTCGTGCACATCTTGTACTTGCAACTGACCACTGACTTTAGGCTGCCAAATTAAAAATCATACCGTGTATTTTCTGGGTGCTGTCAAGCCCCACCTGTCTTTCACACACAGTTTATTGCACACCTGCAAGGTACACATATATTCTACCAGTAAGTAACGGTGTGTGCACAAGTGTGAGCATAACCACTCATACTTGTGTAACACACTGCACACATGACACATTTAAACTCCTGTCCAATACTGATATACATACACAATGATGTGGGTTGCCTAAGTACAAAGCCTAAAATGTATACTATTAGGTAGTGTATAAGTAAGTGATGGTTTGTGAATCGTCCATTATGTTCAACTGTAAGATGCATGTTATGGTAGTGACACTTTAATTGCATACTAACCAATAAATGTTTAATGACCAGAATGCATTTTGAGTTGCAAGTACACGTGGGTCAGAGAAATGCCCAGAATGGAAGTTGTAGGTATCCATATTGTATGTTATGTCCTATATAGTGTTGACTGACCATGAGAATGCCAATTATATAATAATGCCTATTAATGTAAACTGTCAAACATGAGTGCCAGTTTTCTTGAGTTGTGGCCGTCTAGTATAATTCTGGTTGACACACAGTATGCTGCTTATTCTTCGACAGCAGACAGACATCGTGCCTTAATTTTGATGTTTTGCTGACCGTGCATCTCAGTATATGTATCTTAGTAATTAACCAAGTTGATACACACCTATAGGTGTGATGATAACCAGAGGCTGTATAATATAATTTTGACCTCCTGATAAGGAGCACATGGTGCTCGAAACATGCAGAGGCATGAAATAAAACTTATTGTAAAACAAAATTTTGTGCATCAAGTTGGTTAATTACTAAGATAAATATTGTGCCTTAATGTAATGCACATTTTTCATTCCATCAACAATGATGCCTTTCCTTGAGCTTGTTTCTTTGGCACGCATTAAAATTATACAAATTTGCACTGTGGATAGCATTATGTCATAACTGCTATTGCTGGTATTCTTATAACATTACAGACTTTACACCAGGCCTCCTCGTAAAACAAAGGAAGCTGCAGCTATATATATGGAACTGCTTGGAAGGAAGCTTGTCACGCCAGAAGCAGACGCGGATGAAGATTCATTGTCCATCGACAGTTTTCCAGAACTGCCCAATGCACGACGAATTGGTAAACATGTAACATGTTTGCTGTAGTGTAGCATTTCCTATATTACACATTTGTTACTGGGGACATTGAAATTACATCTGTTCTGTAGTGGCGGAAGATATTTAAATGCAGACAGTGAACTGGGAAGGATGTAGAAGGAAGCAGTCATGGCCAGTATTAACCCTTGTCATGCCAGGCAGTACAGGTGGGTTACGCCTGAAATACTTTGCAGTTTTTGCTGAAATTACAAACATTTACAAAATAATCACACCAAATTTGATCACAGAGGTGTGAAAAAAATCCTTACACAGTAGCAGAGATTGTAGTTTGTGTGTGTAAAGGTGTTTTCTTGTTAAATTTTTCATAAAAAATATTTTTTCCTGTTTATACATACAAGAATATAAATTTCTTGTTTGAGACACATTTACTGATACTGAATTTTCTAAATGAGAGTTTTAAGTGTTACTGATTCTACTACACTAACTTCTGAACAAGCTCACAAGTTATTTTATAATTTCTTTTCAAAAGGTTTCCCAGCATTGCGTGATTTTTTAATATTACACCTTGTGAAAACAGTATCACTTTGCACACTTATGCTCTGGGAAATGACCATGCAGCCCCATCATCCTGTGCACATACAGGCCTCTATCTTGTATGTTTGCCAGCACCATGTTTTGCTCTTTTGTTGCACATACAACAGGCCTTTCCATTTCTTTCTAAGCAGTATTTTTAGGTTTTTTTAATCACTTTCTTCAGTGGATGGTGTAATACCAGACATCTCTGGATTCTCCCCCTTGAGGCCACTCATTGGCAAGTGCCTGAATTCGTTTTATTGTAAAATCTGGCCTGAACATAGGTCTCATGTCATTTCCTACATTTTCTTTGTGAGCAATATAACTGCTGAAACCATTGTTGCAAAATTATCTCAGCAGACTTTTCTCCAGTTTTTTACAGTTTTGCCATCTTTCCACAATATTTCAGGGTCAGGTGAACTTGTGCTCTCATTTTCTCACTGCTCTGTGCTTGATCCATCATCATCATCATCACACATATGTTATGGACAAGGTCATGATGCAGCTTCTTTGATCTGAATATGTAGGTGGTGTGAAGTTACTGTCATCACATGCACATGATTGTTTATCATCTGCACTATTGCTCGACAGATCGCTTGCATTGAATTCTTTTCGTATTTCTCCCTTCCATAATTTATAGACTTTCAAAATTTGTCAGGCACTGTGTACACAGGATTTTATAATTTTAAAGCCCATTATGCCATGACTCACACTGCATACCTCAACAGCAACAAGCATTCTTCCCAGATTACGTAGTTAAAAATTGATTAAATATAAATAACATGTCAAAATAGAGAAATGGTGATATGTGTGTGGAGTAAAGGAAACATGCTGTTCAGTGATGTGATTGCTGCTAAAATTTCATGGACAAGAACGCCTAATGTGCTTAAACATGGTGATCGACAGATAAGCCGCTGGCAAAACATGTAGGAACATCAGTGGCTGACACATTGGCGATTTGATACTAAGAGGGTCAAGTAAGTTACTGTTATACCTTCTGGTGACAAGACCAAGGAAAATTAGGAAAGTTGTAGGATAACTGATTTCCCACCCAAGGTTTGGACTTACATCCTCCCAGTTGTTTAAGCAGAATGGATGATTACTTAACTATAATATTTGATAGGCTTTCTTTAGATGTACCCTAACTTTATTGGCTTGCAATTGTGTATATGTGTTTTTGTTGTAGAGCGAAGAGAAAGTGAAATTAAGGCGCGTGCTTACAAAGAAAGGAAAGAAGTTCAGCAGTCGAAAGAGGTTGCTAAGGGAACAGTACCGCAGAAATCAAAACTGACAGCTGGCATTACGCTTGATAAACAGAAGAAAATTGAAGTTGTAAAAGCTAAAAGGTTGTCTATCAGGAACAGAAGGCTTCCTTTACGGAAACCAGAGTTTTCAAAGAATGTTGATAAAATTAAGCCATCACAAGTGCCAAAGAATCTGAATAAAAAAGTATCTGTTATTGTGAAAGAAAATATGGTAAGTAAGAAACGGGATATAACAGGAGTAGAGCAGCAAATGAGGCCAAGGAAAGTGTCTACTAGACTGCAAAGTGAGGATAATCAGTTTGGTGAAGAAAAAGAGACTGGAGTCATATCAGATGGTGGTAAGTTGAGGCCTTCATATGTTCCCCGGCGCAGTTTGAGAAGAGGTTCTCGTGAAGCAGCCCAGGAAGTAATTGTGCAAGGTTCCTGTGATACAATCCAGCAAAGCATGGATGATATAATACTTCCAGCTTCAAATTCTGGAATTCCACCTGCAGGTACTTCGTCCAAGAATCTGAGTAGAAAGAGCAAGCCTATGCCATCTTTGTCCACTTCATCCTCTCTTACAATAATTAAAAGAAACTTATCCAAATCTCAAGAGAATAATTTGGTTCTTTCAGAGGAAACATTTAGTGACTCTGATGAAGAACCACTTGGGAAATTGGCCTTGAAACATTCAACTATAAAAAGACACAACAAAGATGTGATTCTTGGTAAATACACTGTACCAGAACAGGAGAGTGAAGCAGGTAAAGAAGAGGCTCAAGTTGTTAATAGAAAGGTAAGCAAGACTGAAGGTAAGGCTTTGCTTTTGGCTTCAGAGAATATAAAGAAGGAAAATACGGTGACTGTTAAAGCCGAACACGTTTTGAAAAGACCTGTGGTTTCAGTACACAAAGGAAATGAAAAGAAGGTACATCAACCAAATATTGATACATCTAAAGTGAAGGCTGTGGAGTTAGTGGAATTTGTTGGAACTAGTAGTAAAGAAATATCAAAAAGAAGAAATGATAATTATGCTAATACATTAAATACAGAATTGTTGCTTAGCAAGAGTGAAGTAGATGGTGTTATTAAAGGTAGAGAAGTGGCACATAGAAGGAGTGATGTCATTACTTGCAAAAACAAAGAAAAGCTGCTTAAAATTATTGGTGATGGTGATGATGATAATACTAAAACTGAAGATATACTACAGGGGAAGAATGATATTATTGCAAAAAATATAGATATTTCAAACAGAAAGACTGAGGAAAGTGAAATGACCAAGTCAAGTGGAATACCACCAACAGGCAATGATGATGTTAGTCCAAAGAACAGAGAAGTGTCTTGTGGAAGGAGTGCAAAGGAAACTGTGAATGAAGAAGTGTCACAAAGAAGGACTAATGAATGTGTTAATACTAGGTATAAAGAAACACAGTTGAGAAGAAGTGATGAATTTGTGAGTAAAATTGAAGACATATCACTCACAGAGGTTGAAGATGAACTTTGTGGTAAGAAGAAAGAAAGTTCACCAAGACAGAGTGAAGTTGACCTGCCTTGTAAGGAGAAAGATATGGTGCTGGAAAGTTCTGAAGACTTTAATGCCAAACAGGAACAGATGTCAATTAAAAAGAGTGGAGATGATCTTAGTAACAAAACAAATCAAGTGTCACTGAAAAAGGGTGGGGAAGTTTGTGTTAAGGTTACAGATATACAACTGCAGACTAAGGATGATTTGAGTAATAAGAAGAGAACTGCATCAGGGAGGAAGTTTGAAGATAGTAATAGTAACAATACAGAAATAAAAACTATGAACTTTGAAGATGCTGTCAGTACCAAAAATGAAGGTATGCAATTGGAAGAGATTGAAGAAACTATTTCAGCTGTCAAAAATAAAGTTGTTACTAATACTAATAGCAAAGAACTCTTAATCATGAGGAATAAAAAAATTATTTCTAACAGTATAGAAGCTCCACAGAGGAATACTGAAGATAGGTTTAACAAAACTAAACAGGTATTACAAAGAAAGAGTGAAGGTGATACTGGTGTAACAGATATAGAAGTACTGTCAAAAAAAAGTGAAGATCTTGGTAGCATAAATGAAAAAGCACTATTTGAAAGTGGTGAGAATAGTCTCAAGTCTGTGGAGGTGCGGCAGAGAAAGAAAGAAGGTACTGGTACAAGGATGGTAGAGATGCCATCGATAAAGAATGAAGACTATTTTCCTGGAGTTGAAGTTTCAAAGTCAGTCAGAGAGGACAGATATTTAACACACAATACTTGGTTGAAGTCAGAATATATTTTAGCAGAAGAAACTAATTTGGGTCATTCAGCGAAGTGTGCTCCATCAGTCACAGATGTAGAACCATTAACAAAGGGCCATATCATCACAAAGACAAAAGAATTAGTTGGTGATGTGATTATTAGCAGAGAAGAAAAATTAGAACCGTGCAAGGTGATAAATGTATCAAATAAGGTGAAAAATATGAGCAATAGGTTTAGAAATGAAATCCTATGCAGAAGTAAAGCAGGCACTCCAAAATCTTTACTTGTTACAAAAAGAAAATTTCTCAAATTCAAAACTGAATCACAAACTATAAAAACTGGAAAGCAGACTAGAAGTATTGTTAGTAGCATCTCTGAGAGTAATAAGACTGTGCAAGTTGCTAACAGTGTAACTGTACTTAACACTGAAAGAGACTTGCCTAATGTACAGATGTCAGCCAGTGACAGTATTCCTTCTGAAAAGAGTGAAAGTATTCTCCAGTCAGCTGAAACTCATAGTCATTTAATGTCACATGCTGGAATTAAAACTTCACCAAAAGATGCTCTGGATGACAGCACTGACTCTGAGCAGGATGTCATATTGAGGAAACTGTCCGAGGAACAAGTATGCTTACTGTTGAGCAACTGTCTGTCAGCAAAGAAAGAAGAACCCATATCCAAATTTCCTCCTACTTCAGTATTACCCATCAGTGATACTGTTTTGAAACAAGGCAGTAAGACAAAACCATCATGTGAAGATTCTTCTGCTAAACACCTGTACAGAAAAGAAAATGAAACTGGTAAAGTGGAAACTGAAACACCTATGGTTAATAATCTGCCAGTCATTATCAGAGTGGGAGTAACCTCAGTGAAAGGAACAGCTCTATCCAAAAGTGATGATAAAACCAGGGGGAAATGTACAAATTTTAGAGCTGTGGATATAAGAAGTGAAAATGGTCCTTCAAGTCAATCACTGGAATTCCATGCTAAATCAAGTGTTGCAGTAAACAGAATACCTACTTTCAGGGACAAAGTTAAAGCAAAAGTGAACATGTCAAATGAACAGATAGAAAAATGGCTGAATGAAAGTTACATTGATGAAGCGGATTCAAAGAATCTGATGTTTGATAAATGTATTGAGTCCATCAGTGAAGAGGGGGAAACTTCAAGCACCACTGATTATATGGTTAGTACAGGAACCAAAGAAAATGATTACAGGACCAGTTCCTTGGAAGAAGTTTTGAAATCAGGAAAAGGAACACAGTACTTAAGGGAGATTGATGACGAACATTTGTACAAATCCAGTAAAAATTCTTTGTTTGGAAGAGATGGATTTCAGGAAAAAGTGACTGACTTACCAAATGTAGCACCTCAGTTTGGTGTTAGTTTCAAACAGAACATGTCACCTAATGTAGCTCCTGTCAGTGCTGATTCTTCTGCAGGAAGTTTGTTATTAATGGATGAAGGGAAGTGTTCAAGAACTAACCGAAATAGCACCACTTCACTAGTTAAGGAACCAGAGTCTGTTGTTGTGGGTGTAATTCCTGTTAGTCAGCAAAGAATTGAAGTTGGGAGTACAAGAAAAGAGAAAGAAACTCAAAGGAATATTAGTAAAGAAGAAACTGGTATTGGAAAACTACAGAGGGACATATGTTCAAGTTTAGCATTACAGCATCTTGAAAGGGAACTAAATATGACAGGGACTTCATGCAATAAAACAGACAGACACCAGAGATGTAATGAAGATAGCTGGACACATAATGTTCAGTCAGATACCATGGAAGAAAAGATTAATAAACTAAACTCAGAAGCAAAGAAACAAGAAACAGATATTTCACATCACAGCATCAAGTCGCACCCTGTACAGGATCGAGGAGGAGAGAAAAAATCTATATTCCAACAACGCCGTTCATTCCTGCATAAGGTGAAGGAACGCAAAGATTTGACTCCAAGTGCAAATGCCTTCTCTCCAGAGAATGAAAGTAGTGTTTATGCATTTGACTCTGAACCAGAGTTGCCACCAGTCAGTACACCATTCAGGCGGAGAGCAAGGGATAGTCGAACATCTAGTACAACAACATCAAAATCTGAGGAAGACTTGGCAAGACTGGATGATGAAATAACACCACCTCCATCGGCGGTCCAATTGACAGTGCAGAATGTTCAGTCACCAGCCATGCAGACATTGCCATCATCCCAGGTGCAGACAGTTCAGTCATCAGTGGTACAGACAGTGCAGTCTGAACGGCTTACATTGCCTGTTGTTGGACAACCCTTACAGACATTGCCTTTGTCAACAGCAATAGTACAAATTATACCAACACTTCCAATAACCATGAGGCCTGTACAAGTTGAAAATTATGTACCAGCACAGCAACAACAACAACAGCAGCAGCAATTGCTTTTGCTACAGAATGATGCAGTAATGACAACATTAAAAACTGGATGCACCAGCAGTACATCTATTGCTGTTCAGGTCAACTTAGATAATGAACCCAGTCTTGATGCATCTTCTCAAAACGTATTAGTATCAGATCTGGTAGCTCCAGAACCTCAATTGCAACGAAGCATGGAATGCTCCACACAGACAGATGTAGCAGAAGAGGAAGAAGATGACAGTGAAGGACATTTGTTTTATATCCCACTGCAACAACCCTCTGGAACAGGAGGACCCTTGGCTGCTCCAGCACAGCAGTTGATACAGGGTGTTGCAGTCAAATTAGGCACAGAAGGACCAACAGGACCAAACCAGCGTGTCATCATGCGAGCCAAACTAGTCACTAAACCACCTACCTTCAATCGCACAGCAGTGGGTATTCCAGATGGGAGCACAGTTGGTATTGGAAGGTACTGATATTTGTCATAGATTAAACTTGATCATTCTAACTTAACTAATTAGCTAAGTCCATGAAACAGAATCCCGCTTGAGAAGCTAATTAATCCTCATATAGTCCAGGAATTCTCTACATTTTGTGGAACCCATGTCTCATTACCATGTTCACTAGAACTTGCCACTTGCTTTTATCCTGGACCTTATAACTCAAATCCACATCCTACTCATCTCTTTTAATACTGTCCCTCAATTCCTTGTTATTTTTGAAGTGATATTTTGACATGCCCCCAGTTGTCATTTTGCTTCTTTATGTTCAGGCAGTACTAGGTTCCAGTCATGGTCCATAGCTTGACCACCCTGACTTGAGGTATTTTATGGTCTTCCTCAGTCTATGCAGATACTCCATGTACAACATGTCATATTTGTTTATTCACTCTTCATCCCAAAATAAAATGCTGTTTACTCTGAATTACTGACTGCATCATTAAATAAACCATATAAATAAACAAGTAAATATTTAAATGCTCTGTTTTATGCTTCCTTCTTTGTTATGTTTTGAAATTTTCTATTAGTTGACTTATATTTATTGATAACGTAGGATGTTATCACAAAGGATCTTGTGCCAGTGCCATGAGTTATTTTATCTCTGTCATTCAGTTGCCAAATTTCAAAATTGTAATGCTTTTTGTAGTGTTACACAGATGTTCATAATTACTTTTAATCTGAATCTGGTAAAACATGTGCACATTTAAGGAAGGTTAAATACTGGCATATCCCTGTTTTTTATGTACAGTACCATTTTATTACATTATTTGCAGTAACAGGTTTTAGTCCACCCTTGTACTTCACCTAATTGAAAAAAATTGTTGATCACTTCCATACATTTGTAGTATGTTGTTTCATATTTTTTTCCATAGCCTGCTGTCCTTCATACAGTAGAAAGTATGCCAATAAGATGTATGTGTTCCCCCATAGTTTATGAAATAGTTGACTGCTTTCCATGATTTGTAGTTTCAACGTGGTGCTATTGGAGGACATCCAAATGTAATAATTTTTCATTTCCTACAGTCATGAATAACAACATGACAGACACATGAGTTTATGAGACAAGCACAACACTGGGTTTGCTTACTTTATATTGAAATTTGTGTTGTAATAGAACTTGGAAACATGTTGAACATTAATTGAAGAAATATTTTGGTAGAATGTAAAATGACAACATGGTGCTCGTGTAAACATTTTTTTAGCTTTTGGTTTGATGACAGTAACCAGTGAACTGTTGGTATTAGGCATATGAATTTGGTTCAAAGGTTGATCATGCTCACATCTACACATGGCCTGTGAAGCACTGTCTGTAAGTCACAACAGTAAAAGCTGGTTTCTGGCACCTCCAGGACCAATGGGTTGCCAGATACAGCAGTTTCATGGATATTAGAATGTTATATGTAATATGTATTTCAGTATACCTAGCAACCTTACTGACAGACCTAACCATTTAAGCTGTCACTTAATGTAAATTCCTTCTCCCCCCCCCACTTTACTTTCTACACCCTTTTCATCACTACTTACACAAAATGGCACTTAAAAATAAATACACATATTACAAAAACCAAGAAGAGATCACTATTTCATCCTTTTAATCGCTTTTTTGGCAACACTGAATTACATGTGCATTCTGCTGTTATTATCTTAACTGTTTACTTACATAAATTGGCCTTGTCAGTGGTCCCTTTTGATTGGCTTAAATAATATAATACAAATATAAACTTCACATAGCATTAACTTTACTTATTTTTTTTCTCTTTTAACACTTCACATGTCACTATTTGACACTGCTAATTCCCCTGCAAATGCTGTTGTATCTCCCAGTTTCACACACACGCACATTGGCTTTCGCACTTCGACTCTTTTTTGTTACAGTTGGAGAGTTTATGGGCTACTTGCAAGCCTTGAATATCTGGAGAAGGTCTTTTGCTTGCCACATTCTTTCCCCTTGTGCAGAAAATTGGAATGCAAAATCTTGTAAATGCATTAGGTCATGAGTACCATGTTGCTGATCTGTGAAATAGTCCATTGTGCAATATGGCCACTCAGAACCAGAACCAGGGTATGTAGGGCTGTGTGCTACCAGTAGATAGAGAAATGCAATCTAGTGGGCATCTGTAAATTTACAGTCTGTAAGCCTTGCAGATCATCCAGTGCTAGATAAACCAGCTTTTATTATACTGACAGATATGGTGATGAGAGACTTTGAGGCTATGTAAATCAAATTTGAAGTAAAGTAAATATGTCCATATATATAATAGGTTCTTCAGAAATGTAAAACGAAAGAACAGTAATACTAGTAATAGATATATATGTGACTCAGAATCTATGCAATATGGAGGTATACCACATGAGTTCTGCTGAGAACTACCTGTATTTCTTTTGCTCTTGCGTCTTATATTTATTATGTTACAGGCCTGTGCTCACAACACAGCATCAAAGGCCTGCTGGTATGTTGATGGCAGAGCAGAAGAATCTTTATGGGTCTGCAGTAGGGCCATCTTCAACCATCAGCAGTGGAACATATCCACCAGTTGGCACTGTTCAACCGACTGCTCGTGGTCGCCCAGTTGTTCCTCTAAGTAATCACATGAAGAGTGATGATACAATAAATACCAAGCTGGAAAATACAGTTGCTCTGAAGCCATCTGTAACCAGTAGTAAAACTGTTGATATTTCTTCTCATTTACATGCACAGTCTGAAGTGGACAAACCACTAGCTGTGGTCTCTGCGAAGCTTATAGATAAGGATGAGCAGAACACAGTACCTTCCTTCAGAGAACAGAAAAGTTCTGTAAATCAACATGCATTACCCTCTTCCCCACCCAGTGATGTGGTGGCATCTAAATTGCCTGCAAGCAAAGGGCCAGGAAATGTAGGCAAAGAGCGAAGAAGATCAACAGAGGTCAACTCCCCAAGCACTTCTTCAGCATCAAAATCCACAACAGGAGGCAGTAAGAGGTGAGTTGTTCTGAGTTCAGTGCCTGTACACAACATTTTTGTTGTGCTTTAATCTTGGAGTACAGATCAGAAATCATCATTACTGGAGGGCTGGATGAGGCTGTTCTGAAGAGAGTGTGGTATGGAAAACCTAATGATAAAAATTATGTAGTCAAAAAGATGTTTTAACTTGCTGTCATTTGTTTGTAGCACTGACTGAATTATAGGTCTGCCATCTTACTTAGTAGAAATAACAAGTAATGATCGTGGGCCGGTAGCTCAGTCGATATAGTGACTGACTACGGACTGGATGGTACGGGATCGAATCCCGGTGGGGATGAGATTTTCCGCCCGTCCAGAGCGGCCCTGCGGCCCACCCAACCTCCTTTACAAAGAGTACTGGGTCTATCCCATGGGTAAAGTGCCACCAGGGCATGCTGCTGGTCACTCACCCCCTTCTGGTGCCACAGTCATGGAAGAGTAGAGCTATACCTCTACCCACCCTCTGGGCCACACTGGGCCTGTAACAGGATCACTTTACCTTTTATTTTTAAAAAGTAATGATCAGCATATATTTTTTAATGACATATAAGCAAGTGATTGTAGTTACATGGTGTATTTAAACATGTATATGAAAACATCTTGTATTTCTTTAAAAAAGGGCTTCCTTTCAACATTAAATGCAAATAATCAGTATGTGTAATAAGGCCCTGAGGATAGGCATTTATGTTAAAATAGTATTTGTTTTGTGCAGGGACATTAAGAGCAAAATGTGATAGTAGCCTGTATTATTATTATTATCATCATCATCATCATCATCATCTGAATATTTTCATTAGCAAGATTGAATTTTGTTGCAGACCATATTCTTTCCATCCGTAGAGCATAACAGTGATTGAGATATTTCCTCTGATTTGATTTAATTAAAGTTGATTAACTTTTTGCACTTATCACATGTCATGCATTTACCAATGTTGATTTTCTTGTTAATTATAAATTTGTACTTATAAAAGTTTGTTCTGAACCTAAATGGCACTACCATGTAAAGTGAGGATCCAGATTAAACAAATGGACTGAATTAAAACATGTCAGTGAAATTTTGGTAATTTGTCACTATCCTCCTTGTCATTTTATCGTATGGGTCAGATCCAACATGGTAGGTTATCACAGTTTAAAATATGTAGATTTGTAACTTTATCATAGCAAGAGAGGTGTGACCAGGATGGTGAAAAATCATTTCTGAAGTCTTAAGCCCCAACACACAACAGTATATATCATGGAATAAAAACTTATTTCAGGAGCTCTCAGAAAGCAAAATCAACAAGCTATGCGTGTAAACCGAGCAACACTACAAGTTTCCCCAGTTTGGACAGTCCAGCTCAGATGGTTGAAGCACCTGTCTTTCATCCAACAGAAAAGGAGTTCCAGGACCCACTGGAATACATTGACAGGATCCGACCTGTGGCTGAAAAGTTTGGGTTGTGTCGTGTTGTGCCACCTTCTAATTTCAAGGTAAATGTGAAGTGGGATGTACAGCTTTCCATACTGGGTTGACAAAAATATTTTAACTGTGAGCCTTGCTTTTAGCTTCACACTGGCTCTGGTGTCCATGTGGACTCCTGTATACTCTAGCAAAGAATGTGTGCAGCTTTACCTCCACTCCCCTCTTTCCATTATGTTTTTAAGTACAGGGGCATCTTTCTATTACCAACAACAGGACACTGAATTTCCAGATATGCAGAACTGTCAGTGTACCCTCAGCATTATGGGAGCCTTGGAATGTGACTTGTAGAATGCAACTGCTATAGACCTTCCCATTGTTGCAGAGAGTTTTGGAATTTACTTTGGTGCTCATTCACTTCTGTTGCATAATTTCAGATCATAGGTTGTAGTAGGATTACATACTTGGTTCATCTGTTCTGCTTTACAGCCAAGCTATAGTTTGGTTAAGATATTAATTAATGTTATTGCATTTTGTAGCTGTAGGGTTTGCGGTTTGCCCAGAACCATTTATCACACAGTTGCCCAGCAATGTGTAATTTTGTTGTCTGGTTCAAAATAATCAAGGATTCTACATGGTGTTATACACAGAAGACCAGATTATAAATCTACACCACTGTGTCAACATGAAATCTCATAACCCACTTGCTTGACTGATTTCATATATTCCCTTATTTTGATTTCAGCCTGAATGTAAAGTCAGTGACGACATGCGTTTCCTGGCATACAACCAGTATGTTCATAAAATGTTGCATCGCTGGGGACCAAATGTTAAGGAAATGTTGGCTATCAAGAAATACTTAGCTACTCAGAATATATCATTTAACCATCCTCCTTGGGTAAGATGTATTCAAAGTAATAGAAATTTGAAAATTTTGTATCATTAGAAACATTAAGTTCTTACCGTACTGTGTATCAAAGGAAAACTGGAAAATAAAACCAGTACATGGCATAGAAATTGTCCCGTATGATTAAAATACACATTGCCTTTTTAATGTGCTGCCTGCTTCAGATAATTTCCTGCAGGAAGTTGCACAGTGCAGTGTATATGTTACCCATGGTGTATGATTTCACATTAAAATGTTAAGCCATTTTCCATTTATTGATCTCCAAGGGCATTTCCACAACAGATCAGAGGTATAGATAAACAACTCATTGTTAATCTGTGGAAACAACTGGCTGGAAATGTCTCATTCTGACTGCACTGCCATCTGTTTGCATATATGCATTTCACAGAGTTGATGCATTGTGAGCCATATGTAATTTGCAATGTGAATCAGCATGGGTTTAATGCAGCGCATTATGACTGTTATACTTTAATTTCAGTAATTTGTAGTATTCTGTGCACAGTTCATACACCTTTTGTGTTCCCTTAAAAATGCTTATATGTGTACAGTTTTCTTTGTCTTGAGCCATTAATGATTGAGCACAGGATCAGCATGGCTGCTACATTCAATTTTTGCACAAAACATACTCTGCTCTCAATTCAAGAAAAGGTGATGTTATGAACACAGTGGATGCTACTGAAAGTAATGCTTTTTGGTGTTGTCACTTGGAAATGATGTATGAGAAGTAAAGCTCTTAACAGCAATTAATAGTATGTCCTGTATTTTAACTGTTTCCTTATTCAAATTGACAATAAGTGAGAATTACATATTGAGTGAATAAAGAATTCACATCAACTCTTTGGACATGGAATTAAGTGCACAGTGCACTCTGTAGTATGCCTGGGATTTTAGTGGTCGTCCATTACTTTGCATGTCTGTGGCTGATGACTTTAGTGGACATTCACTTTTCTCAACATCACACTTTATGTCACCTAGTCAACTTTCATTGCCAAAGGGTTAAGAATTCATTGTATTCTGTTCTTACACTCATTGAAAGTAATTAAATATCTATATAACTTGTTAATATACACTTCAAAGTAATGTTGTAATAGAGCACAACATTATAAGAATGTACCTAATCTCATTTCAACATGAGATCTTCACTCTTCTGGGATGTTATGCAATGTGGACTGGTAGATTGGTAACTAAGTACCTATCTACACTGTGTAATATCCCACTGTGGCAGAGGCCTGAAATTACTCATTTCAGTGTACACTACACACAATAAAGACTTTCTTTGGTTGTCACATGAGAGGCTGAGTATGTTTGGAAACCAGTTGTTGATTTTTCATTGTACAAGTTTAGGAGGTGGCTGGGATAGTGTAGTTGATATAGTGACTCACTGTGGGCTGGATGGTCTGGGAATTGAATCCTGGTGGGGGTGAAATCTGTGCCCATCCAGACCAGCCCTGATGCACACCCAGCCTCCTGTACAATGAGTACTGAGTCTTTACCAAGGTTAAAGCAGTCTGGGCTTGGTGCTGACCTCCCACCCCCTTCTAACACTGAGGTTTTGAATGGGATAGAGCTGTACCTCTGCCCACCTCAGTGCCTGCATAGGCATGCCATGGGGTGAACTTTGCCATACAAGTTCAAGAATTTGTGGTTAGTATTCCCTTTGAATAATTATCTTTGAAACCATAAGACATCCTGAAAGCTGTTGTCAGATATACAGTGTGTTTCATTTTCTTGCACAATTTTTGTTTGAAAACATTTTTCAAGTATTTATATGAAGTGGTTGTTAAAATTTTCTAGTCTAAGTGATAACTCAAGTTGCTTGTCCGTTTTGCACAAAATTATCCAGTATCAAATTTTGTGAAAATTTGTCAGCATTTCTTAAGTTTTTACCAGTGTGCAGGTAGAGGACTGGATTGATTTTAAGAGGCACTCATCAGATATGTGAATGTGTTGTTGAAACAGAGATACTTGCTGTTTCTTCAGAATTCCCATACATGGTTTTTTTTTCTCTCTGTCACTATCATGCAGTGGCCTTGTACACTGTGCTGTTTTATATGTTTGTTATTAATTTTTATGCAGATTGGAGGCATGGAGGTTGACTTGCCCCGTTTGTACAAAATAGTTCAGAGTTTTGGCGGTTTGAAGGAGGTAATTGAGAAGAAAAAGTGGCATCGAGTTGCAGATGGAATGAAGATTCCAAAATCTGCACAAGATAGAGTCACAAAATTGGATGATATATACTGCAAGTATTTGTTACCATATGACACACTTTCACCAGGTGAGAAATTTTGTAAACTGGAAGTAGAAATGTAAGAAGTAATGGGTGGTGGTGGTGGTGGTGGTGATGATGATGATGATGATAATGGTGGTGATGACAATGACGACAAATGACGTAAATTCTAGTTTTACGATTGTATTTGGTGCTAACCAGACCATTGATTTTATATTCAATTTTATATGTGCTGTTTCAGAATAAATATATTATGGATTGTTTGAATTATACAGCTAATGTTAGTAATAAATAATATACGAGTAACATTAACTGATCTAGAAGGAAAAGTGGATAAAACTAAATATATGAATGAACATGTCATGAGTTTTAAGTGTTCAAATCATCATATAACTAGAGTTAATAAAACATTTGAAAATGGTTCACAATTTAAGTATGTGGGAACACCAGCAACAAGCAGGGGCAGTGTTGTTAGAAAAACTAGAATAAAAATGATAATTTCAGGAAGTGGTTTCTTATTGTTTACTCTATTTTCCAGTTCACCATAAACTTTTTAAATCATTTTACCACCTGTTCTTTATGGCTATGAAAAATGGTCTCTGTAGGATGATGCATAAGGAAGAATGTTGTGATTTATACAGTCAACCTTGTATTGTTCATGTGGCAATCTGAAAGATTTTGTGACCAAGCACCTATGTAGCTCATGTAGGTGTAACAGGACATATATACAGAATTTTGATGAGGGAAGCCTATTTGGAAGCAGTCATTTATTAAATAATGAAGGTTGAATTGAGTGGATAATACTAAGCTTGTTCACTAAGAGACAGATTGTGCGAATTGAAGTGGCTCAGAATCATGTCCAGTAATGTTTGCATATTAATAAAGCACTTCTGTCTTCTGTTTCCAGAACATTAGTTGGAAATTTAGTATATATATTTTTTTTTTTGGGGGGGGGGGGGGGGGGGGGGGTTGTGAAAATTTTTTTGTTTTCTTTTTTTTTTTGTTATTTTATTTTAAATGGTAGGGATGTATGGTTGTTATAT